>Ga0210059_1005666_pt1 | contig 20073 bp, 17 predicted proteins | sample Ectturendosymbi2_FD_188042 | JGI IMG/M metagenome (GOLD analysis project Ga0210059, IMG submission 188042) | Ecteinascidia turbinata endosymbiont from Florida, USA - Sample 2 (SPAdes) (version 2) | ecosystem: Host-associated > Tunicates > Ascidians > Unclassified | place: Key West, Florida... | reverse complement strand
GTAAAACAGTAAAAGTATTGCAACTGAGGCGGGGCCCCTAGACATGGCTGGGGCCCCCTCCGGCCGGGGGGTGCGGGGGGCGGTTCCCACGGCCCTGCTACCAACCAAGAAAGTAAAACAAATTAGTTTAAGTTTTAGCTTAACCATTTGGGAGCATTCACTTTTCTCTTCGTTATCTAAACACTTCATACTACCCGCTTTCACTTAGATATAACAAACTTGCAAGGTTTGAGAATTAGTCAACATGGATTTTTTAACACAAAAATGTTGCGATAAAACTTCCAAGCGAATACGTTTGGAATTGTACGACAAAAGAGTTGAAATTAATTTGCGCATTTTATGGAATATTTGTTTGTTTTAAGAAACTTATTTGTCTGTTTAACGTTTCAAAGAAGTTTGCTACTGTACATAGAAGACCAAGCGAAGTTGCTGTGTTGTCTTCAAGTAATTGGATGACATCGTTGCGAACCAGCAGGAGAAGTATGACCAGAAAGCATAGGTCGGGATTATCGGTCGCGATCAGGCAGTCATCGTGCTTCGCCAATGCCGCGCAATAAAGTGCAAGGCTTCCTGACAACGCAATGAAATCCGAGTGTCTATTTTACTGGCGCTAAGGTCGCAGTGCGTTTCAAATCGAGTCGGTCTGTGGAATGCCGAGTGTTGACAAGTCAACCAACACCACCACGTGTTTGCGGGGAAAAGTCTTTGTGCAAAAACATTTAAATCATGTGTCGGCAGCGGCGATTCCAGCACTCGGGATCAACCCGAGCCTTCGACTACGCTTTGTATTGTAGAACGCGAGCTTGCATGCTTTGCATGTTTGCCGTTTCATGTTGGCCTTCCGCGTGCAATTTGCAGGTGACATGAATGAAAAAATATCGTTCGCAACAACGGCTCTCTCGAATACATTCGCTCGCTCTTTACTCGGGCTCATCCATTGGGGCCCGAGCTGCCCTCTGCAATTAAGTATTTTTTCAATTTAATTCATATCAGATTGAATGTTTTTTTGAAGCAATGGGTTTGCATAGAACATTGGATTTGAATTCCAATCCAATGGACATTCGAGAATAATTTCAAACGAAGTACCCATTCGAGAATAATTTCAAACGAAAGATAAACTGTCTGGTAACTCGGGCTAATATGAATGAGCCTAAGACGTGGAGGAATAATTGGCGTTATCATTGTTCTGTGACGTGCGTTACGTAACAATGGACGAGCTCCCATGAGAACTCTCATTCATTGTTGCGTAGCGAACGTCACGGAGCAACGATAATGCCAAACAGAATGAGCAAATGGAAATTTCAGTGATACAAGCCCCGAACGGTTGCATTCACAAAGTGTAGGTTGCGTGATGAGCCCAAGGGACGCTGCTGATCTGGAATGGCCCTTGAGTCAAGGTATGCAAGTTAGTGTGCTGCCGCCTGTCTGAATAGCTATCTATGATCATCTCTTGTTGAAGCGTCAAGCTGCTTAAATTGCCAAGTGTGACGCTTACGCACATTTGTGGCACAAACAGTCACAATGTGACAATTGGTGAGCAAAAGGTCTACCCGGAGTCGGAGTCGCATAAAATTTTAACGACTCCGACTCCTCAGGTTGAAAATCCTTCCGACTCCACAGCCCTGGTTATGATGATAAATTTTATATCAAAATCACTGCTATTCTTTTGAAACATAGATTCAAATCTACTGTTCTAGATTCTACCAAGCAGCTGACGCTGTAATATTTCAGTGAGAAGAGAGAGCAGAGGCTAATTACTAAATAATGATCTGCAGGCTGTGGCAGAAAAGAGAAAAAAACAGCAAATCAGACGTCAGAAATGCTATCAACTGTAAGTTCAGAGATCAATCAAACTGTTTTGAAGCTATCCAACATAAAACAAGTTCTTAGTCAATTGAAACAATTTGTAAGAATAAATGATATGCACAATGTGGCAATGGCTGACACGGTTGACACACTTGCAAACTTTTAAGTTTCTGGTTGACAAGAGTATCAATCAGGAGGAGATGCCATTAAGAAAGCTGACATATCTTGTGACAGTAAGCAGGCTCCAGTAAATGAGTCCATGGTTGACAATGCTGAAGAGGAAGATGATCAATTTGATGACTGGAAAACAGTTGTTAGAAAGAAAAGTTTAAGGTGGTGTTATAAAACTGGCAATTCAACTAATGCTAGTATCAAGACAGTGAACATTTTTTCTCAAGATTAAAACTAGATACCAGAAATGTCCGTCTAAAAATGGTTTTGGGACAAGTTTCAGAATGCAAGAAATGTACAGTTTCAAACATTATTGAGAATCAGGTATGATTCATATGCATCTTTTATAATTACAGCAAAATTTCTTGATGAATGTGACATAAATGTGAGGTGCTCAACTATAGGAAGCAGCCACAAGAACTTGTATTGGACTGCCATAAATGTGCCGTAGTGACACGTTTCAAACAACATGCTTGGCATCTAAAGAGCTTGTTGGTGCCATCAACCAGATCTGTTAAAATGAGGAAAAATGGAAGGGGCTATAAATAATCTTAATCTGGTCACTTACGATTGCTGGGGCTTTAAGTCTGCAATGCTTGATGTGCAAAATTTGTTAAATGATTACCAGATTATATTTCTTCAAAAGACCTGGTTGGCAAAAAACAGCTTTATAATTTATCTTGAATAGGTGTGCCTCAGGCTGGTCCTGGTACTGCCCAATGTACATTTTGTTGAAGCAAACTGTTTCATATTTCATAACCCATGATTCTTCAGTGCATGCTGTTTTTTGGGATGCCTCAAAAGCATTCGATCAAGTATGACACATGAAATTATTTGAGAAATTAATTCAAAGAAAGGTGGCAATGTGTATTGCGCATTTTCTAAAATATTGGAACAAGGAACAAACGATGCAAATAAAATGGGACAAGCATTTGTCTGAACCATTTCATGTGACTAATGGGGTTTGACAAGGGGAGTGTTGTACTTGTTTGCTGTATATTTAAATGATTTATCCACTGAACTAAACAACATCAAAGCAGTGTGTTATGTTGGTGAAGTATTATTGAATCATTTGATGTTTGCTGATGATATTTGTGTGTTTTGCCCAAGTGTAAAAGGGTTGAAAAGTATTGTTTTCAATGGTAGCAAAACTGTTTGTATGATGTTTAAGGCTAAGAGTGCAAAAAGCACAGTCACGCCATTATTGACACTTGGTGGTCAGAACATAAAATCTGTAACCACTACAAATATCTGGGTATTATTATATACTGGATACTAAGCTCTCAGATGACAAAGACATTCAGAGACAACTACGATACCAATATTGTGTAGCAAACAAGCTGCGAGCCTCTTTTCCCAATGTTCAAATGCAGTTAAAAATATACTTTTTCTTACGTGTACATATACTTTTCCTTAGGTGTGCATTGTACACATAAGTAATTAAAAGCAGGGGAATATAATTTTTCATTCCTACTCCACGCCCGTGTATGCATCACAATTATGGTGTAATTTCAGGAAGTCATGCATGCAGAGATTGCGTGTAGCCTATAATTTTGGGTGCAGGGCTTTATAATCTGCTGTGGTAAGCAAGTGTTAGTAGTCATCAAGTGCAATGCAACATTCTTACCTTTAAGATGTTATTTCAAAAAAATGTGTACCTGTTTCTTACAGTGTATGGTTGTGCGCTTTGCAGTCAGATTGTTTATATTCGTTCTTATTCTATTTTTTGAACACAACAATCACATTTTACTTTGTGAACTGAGTGCTCGGATGTTACAGTGTTTGTTCATTTGAGGGTGTGTCATGCCATAACACATTTGTACTTTACATGGCCTTGAGCAGTTTAGGACTTGGAGTCCTACCCTGGAAGTAGTGTTGTACCTAGTGTTACAGGTTTGCAAACAATTATTGTTAAGGGTATGTCTGTAGCCCTGTGGTTCTGCCTCCAATGCCGTTGTTAAACGTTTTGTTTTTATCACCTTGCTTTGTGCAGACAGTGTGTGCTTGTACTTGTGTGTATTGCAAAATCATAATTATAATTAAAAATGTGTCATGGCAATATAAATGAATATAGAAAGGATATAAAACAATAAAAAACCAAAAGCAATGTAACATGCCAAGATTAAAAAAAACAAACATAAAGTTGACGCCAAAACAAGAGTATGCAAGAGAAACATGGTGACAAAAAATATTTACAAACACAATACATAAAGGGCAGAGAATAATACACATAAAAAAGTATATAAAACAATTGTTTTATAGTACATACACAATAGACATCAACATAACACAGATGATGGGGCGCAAACATTGGGTGAAGAATTGAGGCATATACAGATGAGCAGGTGAAGGTAGCAAACAACAAAGAGGGTTGTTGTGAAGCATAGAGATATGCATTAACATTTCATTGCAAAAACAAGTAGCAAAGGCAAGAAACAATGTTTGCACATATAAATCATGAAGAAATAACACAATTACCCATGGACCATAGTGGGATGAGTTATGTGGATGAAAGCATGTCCAACCAGATGCATGGTGTCATCAAATGATGTTGAAGAGACAGGGTCATGGACTGAAACTTCAGTAATATTAGTAGCAAACATGAATCCAATAAATGTATAAGATACTTTCCTTGATCTGGAGTGCTGGCTGAACCAGGAAGAAAACAATAACACAAACAGTGTTTACACCTTCCACATCAGGCAGTTGAGTTGGTTGTGGAAATTTTCATTGCAAAAGACCAAGTATAAAATGTTATCGCATTTTACACAACAACTGATTGTAGGAATGAATATATTTGTGAACCAGTGTGCAAGCGATGACATGCAAGCAACCCACCTGTTTTTTTTAAAAGCCCACTTGTAAAAACCACCAGAAAACACTCTTTTCCTTTGAAAAATCTACCAAGAATTAGAAAATAAAATAAGCAGGACACTTATATAGTTACCTGTAATTTTTTTTCAACCAAACAAAATGATCAGCAATGAAATTTAAAAAGGACTTGATAAAAAAAGAAGAATAAATCAAACAGTTTGAGTAAATTCTATTTTAACCAGTTTTTCTGCCTTCTCTATGTCTAAACTTTTTCTGATTTTGGAACATACCAAATCATATATTGAAAAAAATACACTCTGCAGTTGTTGAACTAGCAGGGTATGCATGTAAACTTGATGTGAAACTGTAGATTTTGTGTGGGAGTGGTTTTTCTCTGTTTGCTGTGTGCATGCTTGCCAAGCCTTACCATTTAGGAGTGATCTGACCAACAATACTTTGTGAAAACAAAGATGGGGTACATTTTTTTATCCTCAATTTTGAATGCCATAATAGGTATAGCAAATTATTATTGTGTAATTCTGAAAATAGTGATATTGCATGATGGAATAAAAACAATTCAGAATGTTTTTTTTCTATTTTTTATAAAAGAACAAAATCTTGTTTCTTTTTAAAAAAACAAAAAAAACGTTTTTTTTTAATCCCCAAAAAAACACATGGGTTGATATTTTTGAAAAAAAATAGGTTTTTTTTCCACCCTGATTCAACTTGTCCTGAAATCAATTGATCTACCACTTTTGCACTGGGAAGTTGTTCTTGAGAATGTCCTGCATTCTATCTGATCTCTGTTATGTACAACTGCAAATGTGAGACCTCATGAACAATTTTTCTATTTATTATATTTGTGCATTGGTGAGTCACTCCTAACATGGTTGACTCAAGGTAGAAATATGTACAATATGACGCATTTTGTCCAGTCTAATATGAGTACTGTTGTTGATGAACTAGAGTTTGTGACAGCGAATCCAAGCAATGCTTCTCGTGTTCATTTTCCAGGCAGTCATGAACTAACTGGCAACATGTGAAATCCAGTACCTTGCTTTCAAGAAAGTGCTATGCCACACCAAAGTAGCAACAATGACGCTTTTGACCAAACAGACTCTACATTATGAAAGCATTTGTGAGAACACCTCTGATACCTATGAACATTTCAATGAAGCTACTGCTTCACTCATTCAGCAGCATGACGCTGAACAAGATAGAATTGCCCAGTGATGAAAGTGTTGTTTTTCTTAGACATTCCACTCATAGTAACAAAAGGTACTGCCATTAAGATTAGATATTATTGCTAACATAGGGTTACCATATCTGAAGAGACAAAATTTCTGACAGCTTCTCTGGCTACTTTTCATGACAACGAACAAGCGCTATTTATCAGTATGTTCTGATAACTACCAATCTATTGCAAAACAACATTACTGTCACAGAAGAAAAATATCACAGAACTGTTACACTTTAAGCTACAGGCTACAAAGTACAAAGAAGGGGATGTTTTTCTCTCCCAATCCTGATTGTTCATAGTAACTGCCAACATCCCAGAGATTAGAGCATTTATCAAAATTATTTCCGGACACAAATTTTAACACCGAAATTCCGGACATGTCTGGGAAATTCCAGACGTATGGCAAACCTATGCTAACATCAATAGTGTTTTAAATTTTTATGATGTTGTTGCCATCATTATTGCATTGTCATTTTCGGCTGTAAAGTGAATATCGATTATTATCAAATATGTTGCACTCTGTTCAAAACAAATTTGTGGTGAAATGAAGTGATGAAATGCTTGATGTCACAAGCATTGGCCTTGGGCAAAGGCCTGGCATTCACACTGTGGTTTGCTGTTGTGATTGGCAAGTGTTGTTTTGTTGTCAGTTACTTATATATTATATAGTTATTGCATTGGTTGAGTCTAAAAAAGTTTTAAAAATAAGCTGTTTTCTGATTTTTGAAAAACAGCTTGAAACAATTTCTTTTTTGCTAGCATCTATTAAAGTTTACTCCAAAATATTAACTGGTGCATTCAATAAACTTGTTTCTAACCATATATTGCAAAATTTTAAACATTCTCCAATGCATTTTTCAAGTTCAGCTGCTATTTGTTTGGGCTTTTATCTGATTTCAGCCATTAGTGGTAGTGATTCAGGTAAGTGTTTTGTATTTTTTTGTGGATCTAAATAATTTTGTTGCACCAATTGCTGTAGCCCAGTTGATACCAAACTGAAATTTTTTGGCTTTTTGAATTGGCTTTTTTGAAAGAAAATCCCCTTCTTGCTCATAGAGCACTTTAGCCTCACTCATGGCAGTTTAGCCCATAGTAAGTAACTGTAATGTTTTGTGTTTAAAAACACATATCAACATGTGGGCATAAAAAAGATGATCAAGAAACATCTCAATTTGTAGCAAATAAGGTTTTGTCTTTGATTTTGATGAGATTGCTCACTGTGGCTGTGATGTTGATCATGCAGGTGATTTCAACTCCATATTCAGTATAGTGTGCTTTGAACATCATTACAACATTAATTTGACTTTCAATTTGATGATCAAACTTAAAATTTGAGAATAAAATTAACCCTCATCAAACTTTTTGTGTGCCTGGGTGAACTGTATAACCTGACCAGCAGTTTTTGTGTCTTGTTCACACATCACATAGAAATCAGCAATGTTTGTGCTAACAAATTAATTTCAGCTACTTGTCAAGGGTGATGTAAATAGGATAAACAAACAATGCATGAAATTAATTGAAATCCTTTGTGCATGCTAAATATATGATGAAGATTGTAGTGATGTAGTTATAACTATATTCTTTTAAGACTGATACTTTAATTTAACCTAAAACACTGACCTACATGTTCAAGTCTAGGACCCACTCATGACATGAAATTTAGTTTTGCCAGGATTGTCTTAGTTTCATAAAGGCTGTAAATGTTTCTCAGTGTTAATTTAATCAGTTTTTGTTACTTTTTTGTTTTTTTATTCATGCATGACAACAGTAGCAAACACATGAAATTGTTAGAGATTTACCAAACCATATTGATAAATCATTCAGAGTCTGAAAACCAACGGCTTGGAGCAATGACTTTTTAACATTTTTTTGAGGTACATTTTGAGATAGAGGCCAGGTGCTAAGACTAGGCTAGTGGATGTCAAACATATATTTATGTACTACTTCACGTTTTAGTCTATACCCAACCTTACCAGGTTTAAGTTATTTGACATGCATAAACTTTTCTTGATTTGGTTGTTTGGAATGTGGCATGAAAGCTGAAATCATTTATTCATTCATTTTAATGCTGGCTTTTCCTCTGGGACTGGAGAGGGTTGTGGGGGTAGCAGCCCAAGGACAACTTAAAATCTCAGATAGATCTGTTGGCTCCCCATGAAATTAGATGGACAAAGCAAGGTCGAGATATAGTCACTCCACCTAGTCCTTAGACAACCATTGTTTGCCGCAATGCTTTGTTGGCTTGCCAGTAATTTGAATCCAGTTTTATGTCACAATTCTTCTGTTTTGCTGTTTTGAACAGTCACCACTCTGCATAATTTTGCATTCCATGAAAGCTGAACTTTTGTTAACAAAAAATACAAATGATTTCACTGACCAGTTAAAAGTTACCAACATGTGCATTTAATCACTTTTAGTTACAATTATTTCTCAGCTGTTTAACTTCTATAGTCATATAATTTTATTAGCTATGCTGAATCAAAGTTTAATCCATTTATTTCCTGCTTCTGTTAAGAACATGCATGACTTGCTGTGGAAACTCTATGAAGAAATGATTGGTTTTTAGCTTAACCTATCTTTTATTTTTTCAGAGGATGGAAACTTTGCATTTGCCTCATACTTTCAGAGCAATATGGTTTTGCAAATGAAGCCACATAAACCTACTATCTGGGGTTATGGAACTGTTGGTGCCATAGTGAATATTTCTGTAATTCAAGAGGTGCATTCTACAGTGGTTAAGATGGGCCCAGAAGGCAAGGGTGTGTGGCTTGTTGTATTGAATCCTCAACCAGCTGGAGGACCGATGCAGATACAGGGGGTTCAAGACAATCATGGTTTGTTACACTGGATTCTTTTGCGGAATATTTTGTTTGGGGATGTATGGATATGTAGTGGCCAGAGCAACATGTTGTTCACTGTGTCTATGGTACGATAAATGGAATAATGTTTTATTTTTTAGGTTTTAACAGTGATGGCTAAGACTGGGGAAGGATTGCTTGGTTTTCATGTTGCTTGACAAAGAATAATCTAGCGTTGCTCTTACACAATTTTTACACATTAAGTCAAACGTAGTTTTGCATGAAATTTTCCGTGTCTATTTTTATGGTAAGGAGAATAGCGGACATTATTTGTGTGATCAAATTTAATTAAAGTATGTGCTATCATCTTGATAAAAATAGTTTGCACATCAAAAATGCTGTATAGATTTAGGGCTATAACCATGTCACATTCACAATTTTTTCTGAAAACATTTCATTGCTTTCGTAAACAAAACACACTTTTTTCTTTAGCATTCAATTCTACAGTGGCAGCAAATGTATGTGATTGTTGTAGAATATATTTTTTACAATGTGTGCAGTTTCAAAAGAAATTAGTTTAAATTTCACACATGAACTTCACAAATTTTTGGTTTTATCAGTGTTCCTTGTATATCATTTGTTGATAATGAAGCTTGTAACATTTTCGCTTGTGTGCTGGCCTAAAATCTAAAAGTTAGTGATCCAATAAGTTGTGAGTGTAAATCCCAAGCCTCGTAACCATTACCATGTGAATATAATGTTCTGGAACTTTCAAATGTGAAAGAGCAAACTTTGATGAAAACCAGCTTGGGCATTCACCAACAATTTTTTGCATTTAATTATTTTGAGCACACATCAAGTGCCAGATACGATAGATACGAGCTTTGTTTACAAACTTTTTGTTGTTTTTAGTTTCTTTATGGCTTCTCTAACTTTTGCCTAATTTATGTTTAAAAATTGGTTGGGTGTATTCACTTTGTTGCATTTAGACCTCAACTTCACCTTTGGTTAAATTCCTGAATCTTTAAAGGAATTGAGTCACAGCTCAGACAAATGTAGCATAAGTTTGACACAAATATTTTTACCTGTTTTTTCTGAAAATTTTGGCCTGGTAAAGCCAGGATGTGGTTTCAAAATATGGGATGTTTGGAGCTATTGTTGAATTGCTGAACTAATGTAAGCATTTAAAAGCTAGAGGTGTTCTGCAAGCTGTTGAGTAATCAGTTGACTGGGGTCTGCTTTAATCTTTTTGCGATGATCCAAACTTGTGCATATCTGTATTCCAGTAACTACTCTCCACATGTGAGATTACAAGCAAAGATTTTATCTGAAAATTAAAAAATTTGTAGATTGATTCCTTTCTTGCAGATAGATTCCAAATTTGAAAACTTGCAGATAAATTTCTTGCTTATCTCATATATGGAGAGTAGTATCTTGCTGCAAGCATTGTATTGTTTTGATAAATTATTTAATGAAATTCATGCCAATATCTGATCAGCCTCTCTACATAATCTGAAAACAGCTTTCTTTGGTAGCTGTTTTTATGCCAAAACTTATGTCAACTGGATTAGAGATGAAGTTATTTGTGGATTCCTGTACGAGGCAGGTTAACCTGTTTGGGTAGCAGGTACCAGCATTTGTGAGGTGGGTATGGAAAACAGCAGAGATATGCATGTGGGTTCAGGGTTGGCACAGGTTGAACGTGGTACAGGCATGGGATAAAATTTTTTTGTGTAGGTAACTGAATGTTGACTCAATGCATGTGAAAGTGGCATGTACAAGAAATTCAATGCTGCAGAGCTTGTGGTACAAGGTGTAGCGACATTCTCCAGTGGTGGCGAGACTACAGATTGGAGTTTCCAGATCTCAGAGATCTTGCAAGAAATGTTGTGTGATAGCACTGGTGCTGCTAGCGAACAACGAGTGTTTAGTATGACTGGGCATGTCATGTATAGCAGAAGAGAAAATTTAAGAGTTTGTCAATGAATGGTATAATCTTTTTGAACAGTGATCTTAAAGCTAAGAAAGAAGCATTTGAGGTTGACTAAAAGGTTTCACAGTTTTAGTTTACAATGTTTTTGTAAGAGCTTCTATTGGGTTTGGAATGAACCACTAAATAAATTGCCATTAGCAATGAAGTTTCAGACACACAGTGACAGTTGTAAATTTGAGATAGAAACATTGTGCAGTGGGGCAGGTTGGGATGTGTGTAGGCTAGAAGTCTTCAGATGTAGGCAACATTTCTCAAATTCCTGCAGGTGCAGGGTGGGTTTAAATTGTGCGGGGCAGAGCAGACAATAATTCAACCCACCTGGGACTCAAGTCATTTGCTCATGCTGACCTATGTATAAAATTGCGCCAAAAAATGACTTCTTGCCACAGTTCAGTTGAAATGGTCTTGAAGTGAGCAGTTGTGGCACATTTGTAATACATGTGATGTGCATGATTTGCCAAGTTTTGTGTTTGCTGAGTTCTTTTGAAATGAGCTGCAAACAGTATCCTTCCTTTGCTTTCATGAAATTTTTAGACTTTAATAAAAACTTGCTTGTGTTGCATCTAACTTAGTGTAAAGTATTTGCTTAATGCTCTATCAAAAAAGAATTGATTTTGTTTGGTCTTGATGCACATTTCACATGTGAACTTTTAACCATCTGCATTGATGACTTTTTTGGGTAGATGATGAAATGGATGCCGATTTCGCACATTTGACCTATGGTAACCTCGCGCGATTAAAACGCTGGAAACACTGCTTGTTTCTGCATCAAGGTAGTAAGTACCGATCTCCCTGGCGTGAAGCGGCTTGGGTAAAACGCTGAGTTTATCAGTCAGTTGGCAGCGACCTTGTAGCCTAACAGACATGTTTCAGGGCTCATATGCCAATGCTTTTCGGTTCAGCTCTCAGCTTTGGGAGTTTCGTTTTGGTAGTAGGTGTTGTGCAAGTATCCACACTTTCCTCTTCATATTTTCTGATTTGCTTTACGTTTGAGCTTTAGGTTTAGGGTTTAGGTTTAGGGTTTAGGTTTAGGGCTTAGGTTTAGGGTTTAGGTTTAGGGTTTAGGTTTAGGTTTAGTGGTTAGGTTTAAGGTTTAAAACTTTAGGTTTACAGCGGAATCAGTCGAGTACAGCACAAACTTCCTCTGTCCCACCACCTTGTCACAGAAACGAGCAATGTTTCCATCATTTTCATCGTGAGAGGTTACCTTAGGTCAAATTTGCAAAATCGGCATCCATTCCATCATCTATCCTTTTTCTTGAACACCACTCAAGTCAAGAATTTTGTTTCTAAACATGTTTATCTGATGTCTTCACTACATCCTTTAGATAGACAGTCTTCACTATATCCAATGTAACGCAAGTAAAGTATTCCTGACCATTGAAACATGCACATATTTGAGAAGTACTGCTCATATGGTGTAACATTATGGTGATTTTGTTATCTCATCCAACAGTTCTTTCGTAGATGTTCAATGCTTCTCATGAGTATGCAGTGGCGTCAAAGTATTCCTCTATTCGCTTGGTGACACTTTCACAAGTGCAATCTAATAAACCACTTTATGACGTGGATTCCCTAGAGCAAGATTGGTCAGTTGCATCCAAAGGTGGGTTGTTGAACTTTTGTAATCATAACACACAAGATGGCTCTTAGTTATTACCATTGCTTACTTTTTGCAGAATCTATTGGAGGTCTTCCAAAAACATATTTTTCAGCAGTGTGTTGGTTGTTTGGTAGATATTTACATGATAATCTTGGCATTCCAATTGGGCTTGTGTCATCTACCTGGGGTGGAACGCCAGTGGAAGCATGGTCATCAGAGAAAGCTCTTGCAAACTGTGGATTGAACAGCGAGTACTACTACTTATTGTACTATGAGTTGGGGGGTTGTGGTAGTTCGCTGCTGGTGTAAGAACGTTCTGAATATATTTGATGCATTGCAGAAATGCCGACTTCGAAATACATTATAAGGAAAGTTTTCTAAACAAAACATTGGCTATTGATGGGAATCCACCACCTCAACAAAATAGTGTGTTATGGAATGCAATGGTACATCCTTTGCTTAACATGACCATTAAAGGTGTAATATGGTATCAAGGTAAGCGTCTTGTTCCTTGATCGTTTTTTCCAATGGTGACGGTGATTTTAATTACAATTACAAATCATGATATGAGCATATGGATAAACAAAAGCTTCTATTACCACAATTGGTTTGTTTGCTTGGGTGTACTTATGCCGGCATTGGCTAATCACAACGTTTATTTAGGTTATGCAAGGCTTGCTGCGCAGACATTTGGGCAACATAAAAATGAAATATTAAAAATGTTTTATTTTTTAGCCCTGAAGTAATGTTATTTGCTTCCTACACATCGTATAAGCCTTTTGTTGTTATTTAATATATATTTGAAAAAAAGAAAAGGAAAACGAAAATTGAAATTTAGGTGACTTTTCAAAATCACATGTTATATTGATCATGAGTTGAAATTTTGCGTATACGAGCAGACCTTTCACATTTCCACAGTGTTTCCGTGGAAGTTTCTTAACTGCATACTTGACATTGACTTGGAAGTTTCTTAACTACTTGACTTGCTTTATAATTACTTCACATATGTGTCTTGATATCAAGAACCCAGTGACATGGCCGTTAATTTCATAGAAATGCTGCTTTTTAGCAAAATTTGTTTATTTTCACAAAAAATAGACCAAAAAATCTTTCACTTTTACCTTAGTGGCCTGAAAATTGTTTTAGCTTTTGCGTAGGTGTCAGCTCTTTGGCGCTGGAGCAAAGAAATTTTCGGAGGTACAGGAACACCTTATGAGAACAGAAATGCAGGACGAGCCATTTTATCTACGTTTTTTCACTGCGGTATCCCATGAGGGGTAAACTGTAATACTGTACAAAAGTATTTTATGACAAATGCCACAAGCTGATTCGGCTTGTACTCCTACTCAGATGTCTCAAGCCTATTGCAGTCGGTCAGTTCGTTGAAGTTGTTGAGCGATGCAACATCAAATGCTAAAAATGCCAAAAAGCGGTCTGTACGTTTTAATGATTGTTGCAGTTTTGATAAGCCGCTGTCATTTAATTTCTGATGTCGACTTTTGGAAAAGCTTGACTGGAGCTGAAAGCGTATGAAAAGTGGATTTTATTGCAGTAGAAATTACTTTCTGGTTTGTTTTGGTTAAGCTTTAATACCATCGGGATAATAGACACCTCCGTTGAATGAAGCGTCGAAACCTCACCCACTGTAGTCGTGCTCATACCAATAAGTTTTATAACTTTGTCTTGATCGAAATTATATTATTTGCTTAAATGATTAAAAAATTGCTATTGGCCAACTTTGATCCTAACATTTTTAAATTGAACTTGAGATGGGTTGGCCAAAAAGGGATATTTTAGAGGCTTCCGGCGCTAAAATTATTTCCATTTTTGGATTGTACGTAGCGTTTTACAGGCGAGCAAAATGCTCATTATCACCAGTCCAAATATTCTTGTTCCTTTCCGAGTATGATTAGTGACTGGAGGAAATCTTGGTGTGCAGCTACGGGAGGTCAAACAAGTTCTCAATTTCCATTTGGTTTTGTTCAGGTAAACAGTACGAGACTGTGGACTTGTTTTTGGATCGTGGTTGGTGAATTTCACGCAGAATCACTGGGTGGATCAGTTTCAAGTCGATCCGGGTGTTTCCGGACCGCGTAGCGGCGAAAGCCAGTTACGGTCCGAGCCCCTCAAGGAGGGTCTGTGAAAATTTTTTATTTAAATATAGTATCGATTAGGTACATTCTGATTCACGCCGGGTAAGACATTTTCTACGAAATGCTAACAATTAATGAGTAAAACTAGAGCAGTTATTGCCCACAAATCCCGAAATTGATATTTGCGTGTAATTTTCTGTTTCTAGTCCCAATTGTTCGGTTAATCTCATGTCACGGACAATTTTTTTTGATCCAGGCACATGCTAGGGTGAGCTATGGCCATTTCCTAGTTTGTTTATAATCAGGTTATTTTCTTGCAGTATTGGCGATTGCAGCTGCAGTCAACATCGAAATCATTTACAACTTCTGAAATAAAGCAGATGCAATGATAATTCCTCGCTATGTTCTCATTGTTGCTATTTAATTCTCTGGTATTTAAAACAGACAGCAAAACACTTAAAATAAAACGTTTTGTAGGACGCATTTCAGTGGATAGAATGGTATGTCCTGTTAAGATGTCAAGAAACACTGAAAAATATAAGTTACAAGAAATGGCAGAAAAAGGGTTGATAAAACGGAAACTGATTTCATACCTGCATTGAACTTCTGTCCAAAAATTGTAGCCAGTTGGTCTGATGTTAATCAGTATCCATTTTTAGTCTGCAGGGTATCAACAAACGTAATTCATTTTCAGGCTACCTGACATATAGAATACTTATTAACAGTTAGGTTTGCTGTTTGGTATCTACTGTGTCACTGAGCGCACTAGCCCAGGCTATAACTTGTAATTACATGTACTGTAAGGATATTTTTGCTGTTTTCCTTTAACTAATGAAATGAGCTACCACACTCACGAAAGCTTGTAGGAAAAATATTGTAGTCTAGCTTAAGACACAATCCTGCTTATTTTGCTTCCGTACAGTTATTAAGCAGCACATTCTTAACGAGATGAAACAAGAGTTTAAATACGTACGGTTTATGTGACTGTGACGGCAATTTTTGCATGAAATAGAGTACACCCACACTGCCCAAAACTGAGTGCAATAAGCTTTGCATTGATATTTACATCTCTTCCCCCTGTTCGCAAAACGATTTTTTTATAAAAAAAATCACGTTAACGCACATATGTGCGCCGGGAATCATCGGGAATCAAAAAGTAACTAGAAATGTAGGGAATCAAAAAGTAACTAGAAATGTAGGGATCTTGAGGTCCCTGAACCCCCTGGATGAGAAAACATATCCATTCCCTCCAGAAAAAATTTCGTCTCTCAGAAGAAAGTCGTTTGTGGTTTCGATCAAACACAGAAATCCCAAGGAGTGTTTCAGATACGAATACTAGCTGTGCTTATCTCATGAAAAAAACTTGCTGTAAACCAACCACCTGCAAAACTTTTGATGCTTTTACCACCACTCCTGTGTGGTTGTGATTAGCGGTTTCTAGACGGTCTTTAGGGATAGTAAATCAGGATAGAAATATGTCGATGTCATCGCTTAGGTTTTTGTTACGTACCATAACGGGCTGTTCAAGATGGTTTTCGTCGGCAGAGAGAAATCTTGTGGTGTGTAGCATGTTGACTTTGATATTCGACGACAGTGCTTCATTCTCTGTTAAAACCGTCGTGTTTTTATAAATTTGCTTTTCAGCTGTCAACTTACGCTGCTAATGATGATGGCTCTTTTCCTGCTATACGTTGGCACCAGACCGCGGACTATGGATATGCTCCGAACGAGAAAATGCCAAATACATTTATGGCCGTTGCTATGGATCTTCCCGACAATGCTTCACCTTACGGTAGTATTCACCCTCGAGATAAGCAGGATGTAGCCGCTCGACTTGTTCGTGGCGCTCTGAAGTTCGTTTATGGGATGAATATAAGCCAAGAAGGACCAATAATCGAGTCAGCAGAAGACACCGGATCAGGCTACCTTCTTGTAGTGTATCCATCTGATCAGAAATTAAGAGTTACTAAAAAAGGAAGCAATTTTTCAGTAAGTATTCGTTGAAAACCACGCTGAAATAAAAAGTATCATCTGGTCTGGAAACGTAAACATTGCATGTGAGTTTTAAATAATACTGTACTTGGTTGTTTTGTCAAGTTCAACTGCTGCTGGACCATCAGCATTCCTACGAATGTTGCATGGCTTACAGACGCTTGTCTGCATTCCGCAAATTGTGTTTTGATGTGCAGGTCTGTTGCTTGAAACATTGCAATGTTTTGGAACCAGCATCATCTACGAATTGGATTGGTGCTCCCATCGTGTCGTGGAGCGAACACACCATAACGCTGGATGTCCGACAAGCGTGCACTGATTCCCTTGTGGAGATGGTTAGGTACGCTTGGAACTTAGAACCGTGCAGCTTCAAAAAATGCTCTGTGTACAACGAGGAAGGTCTTCCCGCTCCGCCTTTTGTCCAGAACGTTGTTCGAATCAATGCGAATAATGAATAAAAACCATCCAACTCTGCTCCGTAGTAGCCTTAGTTTGTAACACTGACGCTTTTGACATCTGAAGCTTCGTTGTTAATTTTCCGTTAAGTGGCAGTGATCTATAATAGTAACTGTGAAGGTGCCGCCGGTCTGCAGTTGATTGTCTGCTATCGCACGTAATGTGTCGTTTTTGCACTTAATCTATGCAGTTCGTATTTATTGCAATGTTCCTTCTGCATTTTGATTTCTGTTGATTGTTTGCTAGACATACTGATAAAGTAAAAATTTTGTCCCCCCATGAATGTCAAGCTTGTAACGAGCTTGTTAGATATGCTGCAGTGCACGGGGCAAAAATATTATGAAAATTCACGCGCTTCGTTCCTTATTCCTTTTGTGTTTGTACCGTCGCGCAAGCAACCCTTTGTTACATTGCAAAATTGGATCTTTGTCAATTACAAGGGTTTTCGCCAATTGGATATGACTGTTTTCAACAGTAGCGTCAACGCTTTTTGAAAAAAAAGTCGAACGAAACGGGCATAGGCTCCCCTCCAAAGGGAGGGCAAAGGAAAGGGGCCATGCCTCCCCAAATATTTAGTACAGTGTATCGTGTTTTATGATTCTAGATGCGGTGTTCCAAACCAAATACAGCTGCTTGCTTAAAATCAAAATACAGTAATTGGCCCCTCCCAAAATGTTGGTACTCTACTGGAAACGTGGATGGGCGAAACGGACGAATGAAACTGACATTTGGGTGCCAAAGATTTTTTACAGATTCGGTCTCATCCAGATCTAACCCACGTAACGATCAGAGTTTTTGGTTAAGAAATAACATTGGCAAATGATTAGGCCTAGGCTTATGTAAAACAAGACTGTGTGACAAATCTCTTCAACATTAGCAGTGTTTGTTGTAGTTTGCTCAAATAATGCCAGACAATTTTTACTGCTTACAGAGTGAAAACGAACAGATGTTAATACAGTACATCTATGTTACCGTAGACTAGCAACAAAGCGAGCACCACAGGATTCGGATGGGACATGGATACAATTTTTCAAAAACAGGATAGGATTGGATAGTAAAAAAAATATACGATCATCTCTGTCAGCCAGCTGCACTTTTCAGAGGATGCATAATTTTAACAGAAATGGAATCTACATTACATTACAAATATGTCTTCGTACGTATTGCGGAAACTTGTTTAAAATTAAAATGAACGAAAGGTTGTTAGCCGAAACCTGTCTGTCGCAGACGCTATCCTTGCGTAAAAAACATACTTGACATTTTGGTCGAAATCTCAATATTCCAAAAAGTCAGGGATGTCTAGAACTAGATATCCCTGTATAAATCTTACCGAAAAGTTAGGTCTTTGGCTCGCACGCAACTCAAAACATGGTCTCCCAAAAACTTCGCTAACTGACCAAAGATTGGCGTTTCAGCTTTTTGCAAGAATTGAATAGAGCTTTGACCGAATCCCAGATTGAATTTCAGATATGCGGTATACGTTGGCAGAATGCCGTTTGGACGTAGGGTTGCCAGATTGACCTTTTTATGCCAACTTTCAAAAATTTGGCCTCGTTTCAAGTTGGTTGGCCTAAAAAATTTTTGTTGGCCTTTTGGCCTGATATCAAATTGGTTGGCCTTAAAAAATTCATTTGGCCTTTTTTCACTGAAATAGATTCCTATGAAGGAAAATATTACTATTCTATTTTTTTCGGCAACACGATTGGAAAATTTTTGTGATAAATGCTATATTAGACCGACGAACGCGTTCTGATATTAGTAATATTTAAGGTATACGAGTTTCGAAACAAAGTTTTTGCGTAATAACTGGAAATGTAGTGTGTATTGTGTTGCAAGCACTGAGAAAGCACAACGCTTTCAGACAGATCTGCATCTCCGCGATAGAAATGCGACAATGACGTCAGATTTTGGTGGTAGTAGCTTTATGGACCTGTTAATGCAGTCCGCACACTCTGATCTTGATTTAGTCGTTTTGTATCATTTCACATCTGAGCTTTTCCTTGCAAATTTCCTGGACTGAAGATGCGTCGCTGACGAGCAATCGATATCCCAGCAAAGCAATTTGCGATCAGATTCGGTTGTGTCTCCCTTGTGGTGTCTTAATGACGTCGAGAAGTGGAAGGGCTGCAATGATTCTGGTCGTAAGTATAGAAGTTATTGGGAGATGACTTTCATATGGGTGCAGAAAGCTGCTGATGGATCAGTATGCAAATTGTCGCACTATTGTACCCAAAGTGTGCAATCTCATAAACCATGAAAAGTTTGAGAAGTATCAGCAATAATGAGCTCCAGCCCCCAACACAATGCCAAGCGAGAGTTAATCTTATCGCAATTTCGAAGACATTTTTTGATATTCTTGTAATTTAAATGTGTCTTTGTGGTAGAGGAATGGCAATACCATAACTAGAGGTACCTTTTTTCGGGCCTTTAAACAATCGGTTTGACCATTTTCTGGCCTTTTTTAGCACTGTTTGGCTTTTTATTTTCTGGCCGTTTTTAGCACTGTTTTGGCTTTTTAAGAAAACCGTTTTCTTCTGGTGGCTTTTCCTTGCCTGCAACGCATTTTACTTCACTTTACCATATAACCGCTTTGCACATATTACATTTTATAACCAGAGTAAAAGACTTTTGCTAACTATTATACACTGTTCCCTTTACACTGAAAGCAGCTTCGTCCTTGGGAGGTCTGCAGCCTAGATGACCCTTGGTCCTTCGCACCCTCCAACTCCCTCATGCATTCAACACATCGATGTACTTGGAAGTCATTGCAGTTCTTCATTATAATAATCATGATGGCGTCATTCATGCGTGTGTTTTAAAAAGATTGTATTTCATCAAAGTACAGTAAATGCATTAGCGCCATCAAGCGTATACCCTATACTACCGCAATGTATACATCCTCGTCTTCTTTCGTGTATTTGTGTTTTTTTCTCTTTACTGCGATGCATGTTAAAAGTCTAGCGTTTTGCGTGTGGGAGTGAAGACGTTACACCAGTGGTCTCCAACCTGTGGGTCGCGACCCCACTTGGGGTCGCCTTAATTTTTTCCGGGTCGCTGTAACTCGCCATATGCTTGCTGTTTTAGTACAAGTTAGGTGTGCTTAAACT
>Ga0210059_1005665_pt1 | contig 20076 bp, 15 predicted proteins | sample Ectturendosymbi2_FD_188042 | JGI IMG/M metagenome (GOLD analysis project Ga0210059, IMG submission 188042) | Ecteinascidia turbinata endosymbiont from Florida, USA - Sample 2 (SPAdes) (version 2) | ecosystem: Host-associated > Tunicates > Ascidians > Unclassified | place: Key West, Florida... | reverse complement strand
CTCGGACTCGAGCCTAGTTTCGAATGAAAACTTCAGCGAAACACTTTGGCCTAGCGGTTGGGCCCTAGGCCAGGTAACATGAGCCAAAATGACCCTAGAACTACTTCACTTATGACGTCAGTCACAAGAAATCCGCACCCCCCAACCAAAAAATTTTTTTTCGAGTGCAATCTACTAGACTGGCCGATCTGTTTGAGCTCTTGAACAGCTCTCTAGTCCAATCGGCAGAGGAGCTAGGGTGTTGGTAAAGCAACCAAAAACTGCTGTTTTTTAGGCCGAAATCCAAGTACGAATATCACGTAGGCCGGCTCTCAACGTGTTAATGGTGCTTGTCAGTTGCTGTTCAACATAAGGAATTTACTTCATTTTGCACTGATTTCTAACCATGTCTTTTTATTCACGTCTGAACCCACATTGGAAAACCTTAAAAACAGTAGTGAAGAATTTCAGTTTGGTTTTGCAAGCCTTGCAGAGTTGCCATTCTATTTAAGATAGATGTCTTTGGTTTACACGCACCTGCAACATAGTAGAAAAGAAAGCATTTACAATTTGTGAAATTAGGCTGATTAATGCTTTAATAAATTGAGTCTAGTTATAAGTTAAGGCAGGGGTCTCAAACATGTGGGTCACATGTGGCCTGCGATGTTCTTTGGGATTTTCAAACAATTAACATTTAAGTTATTTAGTTTATTCCCTGGTGTTTGATAGTGTTTGGCCAACGAGTGAACAAGTTCCTTTTAACACTATGAGAGCCAGTGTATGATATATTCGTACTTATATTTTGGCCTAAAACCAGCAGTTGTCGGTTCCCTTACCAACGCCATAGCTCCTCCGGCAATTGTGCTAGAGAGCTGTTCAAGGACTCAAATGAATCGGCCAGTCTTCTAGTTTGCACTCGAAAAAGAATTTTTTGGTTGGGGGTTGTAGATTTTTTGTGAGTGACGTCATAAGTGAAGTAGTTTTTGGGCCATTTTGGCTAATGTTACCTGGCCTAGGGCCCAACTGCTAGGCCAAAGAATTTCGCTGAAGTTTTCATTAGGAACTAGGCTCGCGTCTGAGTTTTTTGAGCCTTTGATCGACTTTCTAGCGTTTCTGGTTCAAAAGTTATGCTATAAAATAAACAAATTAATTAATTATCTAATTAGCTAATTAGTCAAATATTTTTGTTGCTTTAGATCATAACTTTCGTACCCGAAACCCCAGCAGGTCATCCAAAGTATCAAAAGACTCAGATTGTAGCCTAGTTTCCAATGAAAACTTCAGCGGAATACTATCATTTAACAGTTTGGGCCCAGGGATAGGTGAAGTGGGCCAAGGTGGCCTAAAAGTCCTCCAGTTATGATGTCACTCACAAAAAATCTGCAACCCCCAACCAAAAAATTTTTTTTCGAGTGCAAACTACAAGACTTGCCGAGTCTTTTGCGCTTTTGACCAGGTCTGTAGCGCTTACCAGACCAGAAAAATTCCCACACAAAGCCACGTGCAATCCAGTTGTTTTTGCGCTAACCATTTGATTTAGACCAAACATGAAAGTGTTAAAGTTAAATGAAAGTAGAAACATCTTGAACAGGGTTACTCAAGTAGGGCCCTCAGCCAGGGTTGATAAAAATCATGATTTTTTAAAACAATAAAAAAAAGATTTTTTTCATTTAAATCCAATTTTTATGATTGTTTTAATTAAATTCTTTGGCGTCCACTAGGATTTGGGAATTTTCACAAAAAAAACAGCCTAAACGCACGTGGCTTTGCGCGGGAATTTCTCCGGTCCGGTATGCTCTACAGACCGGGTAAAAGTCTCACAAAACGCGGCAAGTCTTCTAGTCTGCACTCGAAAAAAAATTTTTTGCTTGGGGGTTGCGGTTTTTTGTGAGTGACGTCATAAGTCGAGGACTTTTAGGCCACCTTGACCCACTTTGCCTGGCCCTGGGCGCCAACCGTTAGGTGGTAGTATTTCGCTGAAGTTTTTGCCGAGTCTTTTGATACTTTGGATGACTTGCTGGGGTTTCGGGTTCAAAAGTTATGATCTAAACCAGTGTTTCCTAAACTTTTTTGGCTAGAGCCCCCTTGTCTGACAAACAAATTTCTATCGCCCCCTGCCATGCCTAACACACATATCAACACAATTTTTTCGTATTGTATATTTGGTATGATTGAAAATTATTAAAACAAGAATGAGCACAAAGATGCATTTCACTATAAAACTAAATTTAGTAAATTAACTCATTTAGCAGTTGGAAACTGTTAGAGTTCATGATTTGGAAACTGTTTGAGTTCATGACGGGCTCGATTTCATGTGAACAAAATATTTTTTGAAATGACCCAAACCAGTAGTTCATCAACTTCATTAAAACGCACGACATGTTAACACCTTGAAGGCTGGTCTATGAATACAACGTACCTGGAAATCGGCCTAAAACCAGCAGTTTTAGTTGCCTTACCAATGCCATAGCTCCTCTGCTGATTGTGCTAGAGAGCTGTCCAAACGCTTAAAAGATTTGGCAAAGCTTCTAGTCTGCACTTGAAAAAAATTTTTGGTTGGGGTTGCGGATTTTTTGTGAGTGATGTCATAAGTGAAGTAGTTTTTAGGCCATTTTGGCTCATGTTACCTGGCCTAGGGCCCAACTGCTACGTCAAAGTATTTCACTGAAGTTTTCATTGGAAACTAAGCTCGAGTCCGAGTCTTTTGAGCCTTTGATCGACTTTCTAACATTTCTGATTCAAAAGTTACGATCTAAAATAAACAAATTAATTGATTATCTAATTAACTAATTAAATAAAATATTTTTATTACTTTTGATCATAACTTTTGAAACCCAAAACCCGAGCAGGTCATCCAATGTATCAAAAGACTCAGATTGTAGCCTAGTTTCCAATGAAAACTTCAGCAAAATACTACCATCTAACGGTTTGGGCCCAGGGCCAGGTTAAGTGCGCCAGGGTGACCTAAAAGTTCTCCAGTTATGATGTCACTCACAAAAAATCCGCACCCCCCAACCAAAATTTTTTTTCGAATGCAGACTAGAAGACTTGCTGCATCTTTTGAGCTTTTGACAGCTCTCTACAACTGCCAGAGTTATGCTCGCGCAAAGCCACGCGCGATCCGGTTGTTTTAGCGCAAAAATTCCTGAAACCGGCCAGACACAAAAGTGTCAAGAAGCTTGTACAAAATTACTAGCTTGCCAGCCTTTTTGGTGCAAAGTCCATTGTTAAAATTGGTTATTGCAATGCAGCTGTTCAAATCTTTGTTAGCGGTATGTTTATGTTACGTGCAAATTATGGTGTTAGGTAAAGCCCAAGAGTTACATTTTGCAGAAAGATGTGTTATTGAGAAATTCAAATCAACTGGGAAATAGACAACTCATTCCATGTTGTGGCTAACTTATGCCGGGCTTAACAATTACGTGAACTGTATTTTAGGTGTCCATCAGGATTCAACTCAAAATGATGTTTATACATTTCAGATTAAGTGGAGATTTGTTTATGTATGAAGCTCATACACCAGAGTGCCGTTGTCCAAAAGTGACTTCTGGTTATTTGGTGCACATTGAACTAGTAAATTTTAGGTTAATAGCACATACTCAATATTTTTAATGTGGTGTGTGTTTACAACATGGCAAACAGAGCAATTTAAAATTCATCCATAAGTAAAAGTGATGTATTCATGACATATATAAAATTTTGTTCAACTCTTATGTGAAAATGCATCAAGTGAGATAAGGTTTTATATTTCAGTTGCATTCCATGTAGTTCTGTTAATACAGCTATAATTCATATTTTAATTTCTGTGCTTGCACATTGATGCACAAGCGTGGGAAGTATAAATTTAAGTAATGGTTTACCACCTCAAACTATCAAGAGAGTTCTGGGCAGCTTTCAGCGATGTAATTTTTCTTATCTATCATCAGTTCCTTACAAGCTTTGAGAATGAGGAGAAAAGTTTAACTGAGCATGCAAGATTAGCTTCCCAGATGCATCCATTGCATTAATTAGTGTGATTTCTGCAATAGCCATGTGTCAGTTAATTACTTGCTGCTATCATCTATGCTATTGCTCAAAAGCAGTGCATCCTGGACTTTCATGCTTTTGTTTTGTTTTCTTGTGTGCAGGGCATACGTTGGACCACAAGCATTATCAGAGATTGCTTTTGTTTTTCTATTCCCTCTGATCACTGTGCCATGAGCCGAGGTGGAAATGAAGTTGGTTCTGAAAGTGGTGGTCGAATGAAAGGAGTATGCATTGTCAAACCAATTGTTTATGGAAATTCTGCAAAATACTTTGGTAAGAAGAGGGAGGAAGATGGCCACACACACTCCTGGACAGTGTACTTAAAACCATATCACAATGAAGATATGTCTGTTTATATAAAAAAAATACAGTTTAAGTTGCATGAGAGTTACGCCAATCCAATACGAGTTGTTACCAAACCACCTTATGAAGTTACTGAAACTGGCTGGGGTGAGTTTGAGGTGGTGATAAAAGTTTTCTTCCATGATGCCAATGAAAGACCACTTACAATATACCATCCTCTGAGGTTGTTTCAAACTGAAAATAACATAATTCTTGGAAAAAAGCCTGTTGTCTCCGAATCCTATGATGAAATGATATTCCAAGATCCTTCTGTTATGCTGCACTCCCTTTTAACGAGCAATCGTCAACTAACACTTGGAGCTCACAAGCATGAAACTGATTTTGAAGAAAAAGAAAAGGAGACTATGAAGCAGCTAAACAATGCAAAGCAGAAAATACAGACTGAAATTAAGGAGCTCAAAGAACGATTTAAATCCAGTCGGGAAGCAATCAAGATTTTTCGTGACGAAATTAGGAAACTTGAGCAAGAACAAGATAATTCTGAGATGACGTAAATATCATACATGCTATTTTTACTTGTTTCTCGATGCTCCAAAGTGGTTAGTAGAAATCAGAACATGAAATTCTTTGTTTTACCTTGAAACGAAATGTTGTTGATACGTGATTGACCAATTTGAACACTGCTTAAATTTTCAAAATGCCTAATTATTTTCAAAATTGGGTTGAAGCCAGAGTTTCTCAATATAAAGAGTCATCTTGTGATGCAACAAACACACTTAAAGTGCACATTGTATTCTTATGAAAACGCAAATCCTATTGGTGATGTCGTAATGACATGCTTTTGTATGGAATTCGCCGATACAAACTCTCGTGTCTTAAAAACAAAAAGTTGTGTCTATCGTTTTGTAAATTTTAAAAATGCAGTGAACTGAAAGTGCTGCTATTTGTTTTTGTGAAGTTTTCAAACTTGATCTTTTCAAGCTTGTTTTGAGTGCTCCAAGTAGACAGACAGTGCTACAAGTGGCTCCGAAAGTAAGTCAATATTTTATTTACAGGGTTCCCATGCGGCATTGAAAGTATTGAACTTCAAAATTGGTATTCAAGACCTTGAAAAAGTATTGAATTTTGCCAAAATGTACATTAGGTATTGAAAAAGTTTGGAAATTCTAAATGGAAAAGAAGTCTTAAGTATCTGAGCAGGATTTTCCTGAAGGCAAAGCACTTCATTATTTATGGAGTGTTGTGCAATGTGTAAAATTAAGTTTCATGGGTAAAAATTTTGAAAAATGAAGAGAAGTAATGTTATTGAATTTTTTTAATTTAGTACTGAAAAGGTATTGGAAAAGTATGGAAAATATTTTTTTCAAATGAGTGGGATCCCTGTATTTAATGTAACATTGCGTAATTTGGTGAAAACCTGTGGCATATCTATAGAGCGTGAGGCACATTACTCTCAGTGATAATGTTGATTTTGTGTCAACATTGGTGCCACAGCTTTGTTACTTTTGTAATTATGAATAGAAAACACCTGTTTTTGCATAAAAGTTATCACTGCATTTCATATGCTGCCAAAAGACTGCATTGTAATTTCCATAACATCACACACTTAGCATCTACTGGGAAGTTTTGTAAACGTTTTTCGTGCTTACATCACACCTTGTTTATCGTATAACAGTTTGCAGCTGTGCTACAATGCGTAATTCAAGTCAGTTGAATTGGTGCATGTTGTCTATATTTGTCTGCAGGCTTGAATTTTGTCTCACAGACGTTTTAAACTATGGAAACCTTTGCAGCATATACCCAAGATGCTAATTAGTTGTAATTCTTAGTTACTAACAACTTGGTGATGGTTTGATTCTGTTGTGGTGAAAGAAGCTCGTATAACATTCCAAGATGTCATCTGTGATAAGTTCATCTGATCGAAGCACCCTGAAGTACATCGGCATTGGTATTTCTTTATTTGTCGCTGGGGGCATTGCATCGTATACAGTTGCTCAGTAAGTACGATGTTGCTACTACTACAGCACATTGCATTACTAATACTGTACCTGGAATAATAGAAATCACCTTGTGCTCTACCCAGCCATTGATAGTAAAAGTACTTCAGGACATTAACTCCAATTTTTTCTGGAGTTAATTTCCTAATACAGTTAAAGTGGGGACCGTGTTCCCTTTAGGGTCCGCAAAGCTACGTTCAGGGGACCGTGTGACTGCTGATATGTTATGAATGTACGTTTCAAGTGCAGCGGAGATTGCGTCTTTTGCACTAACACCGTGCAATGCTACTTTGTGATACCACATATAACAAGGCATTGCTTGCTGTTTTGTGCTGAAATGTAATCGAGTAAAATTTCGATCTTATGTTCGCGCCACAAGGTAAGCGCACGCAGAGTCGACGAATATGATGCGTGTCATTGATAAACGACGGTCAGCTGTGCTGAGTCTTATAATTCTTATCTCATATACGGATTGCAGATATATGCCAAAGTGCTCTTTCCATTTCCAACAACTTACGAGTGTGACACAACTTTTCGTGCACTACTAGCAACCAAAACAAAATTCCGAAACAGATCGGATGTGACACATGATACGAGAATTTCACTTTCCAAACCAGAGCCCAAGATAGAGCTGGTTGAAGCCAAAAAGGTGCACCCATCACATTGAACAGTACTTATTTCATGCAGCAAATCCGCACTTACAAATTCGCTTTTGGTGTTGTGTGCTTTCAGTTTGATAGTGGACCGCGAGACATTGAGAAATTTGCAAGGGGCTGTTGTGTAAAATTTTTAAAAAAAGTTTGAGAACCACTGCCCTCGGCCCTAGGTATTATTTCATCATCCTGGATATTTGACCACATTTTTGTTGGTGTATCAAGGTTACATCCGAACTACGTAGGTTTAACCGGAACCTTCGAATTTTTTCGAGCAGTTGAAGAGGAAACTGACGCGGAAAATTTTCGGCACATTTTTATATTTCATTCAGGGTTTCCACGCGGTATTGAAAGTATGGAAAAAATATTGAATCGTGAAATCGGTTTTCAAGACCTTGAAAAAGTATTGATTTTAGCCCAAATGTTCATGAAGTATTGAAAAAGTATGGAAATTCTAAATTCAACCATTTGTTTGTTCAAATTTTGTTCTTCACCGCTGATAACAGTTCTGCAGGTGTTTTCTGCATTGTAGTCCAGGAGTAAAATTTTCGAAAAATGAAGCTAAATGATGGTAATGAAATCTTTTAATTTAGTATTGAAAAAGTATGGAAAATGTTTTTTGAAAATGTGTGGGAACCCCGTTCATTGCTTTCAATTTCAAATTATTTTGCGTTCAAAACGCCGTTTTTAACTTTTTTTCTCACAACAATAACGGAAGAAGCTCACTTTGCAGTGTGATCGAAGTTAGAGTTGCATTCTTGGGTGCTTTATTTCCAATTTTCCATACATATATTCTAGCGATACACACTTCGTACATCTTCTAAGAATGACGCAAATAGATCATTGGAATTTTTTCTCATCACCTTCTAGCAAAAATGGTCAAGATGAGACTGGAACAGCTTACGACTAACACCTCACATTCTCTTCAGTATCGCCGCTTTAGCGTCCAACCACGATAGCTCAACTGTCTGTGTGTGTGCTCCTGTCGCTGGATCCACATATTGTTGCTGGTGGTTCCCTGAAGAATGCTGGCACCTCATCGCATTTAGGTTGCTATAAGCATCTGAATGAATCACCCAACCACATGCACATTCCCTTGCAATAATAGGGGTTGGTGTGTTGCGGTTGAATGGTCTCATGCTATGGAAACTGACCAATGAGGTCACGCGGTAGACCTCAGGCTGCACAGGGGCAAGTGCGCAAAGCTTCACACCGTGGCAGCAAGCAACAATAGAGATCACATGCCACGATCACTCTATTGTTGCTTGTTCGCGCCACATATTAATGGGTGTTATTCTTCGCGCACATCCCTTTCGTGGTGAATCGCACATGCAACGCAACGCCACCGGAGAGGTTGCAACAGCGATGGACCTCACGCTACAGTAGCACCCATTTGGCCACGTAAGGTGGACAACCAGGTTTTCGGAGTCGGAGGTAAATGTCCACTCCGACCTCTCCAAAATTTTGACTCTATAACTTAACGTGAATGAAGTTTGGCTGTGAACAACTTCGTAGCGTCTAGCGATCAATGGAAATCGTATTGCACACCAAGATATTCTCTGTTTCAATAAAAGTTTCAAAAGAAATTGCACCATTTCAACAGGAATACCCAACTTAGGAGTGTGATGTAAAAATGATTCAATTGGACTTCCGGAGTCGGACAAAACATCCGACTCTGCCCAAAAACCTCGGACTGCTTGCGACTCCGACTCCGCAATCCTGTGAACAACACAGTGGGAAATTGTTTTTTTTTCGCCGAATTTTTCGATAAGAAATAACTGAACTGTACGTCTTGCTAGTGATAATTCAGGTACTTTGTAACTTACGGTGCATGAAATACGATTGCCCTTTGACGCCATGGACATTTTCGCTGTATTTTCAGCTACATCGTCAACTCTCTGCCCCACTCCCATGTTTTGAGCTGACGCAGGCACAATTTTAACTTTTCTGTTTTTCAAGATATTTTGCGTTATTTCGAGAAATTTTTAACTGCGTCTATGGTGTTTCTTTCTTGTGACGGAGTTTTTCCTGTCTCTGCGCTTTTTCAAACTTTTTTTCTCAGGAATAGTCTCCTTGCAAAATTTTCTTTTCCAAAGTTTCGACGACTTTACCCATATTTAATGGATTTCGTAACAAGCCAAGGAATGGTTTGGTGGTCTTGCTTAATTCAGGTTGAGGTCTCAAGCGATATTTGAGGTTGAAGGATTTTAAAGCGTTTGCTGGTTATCGCGATTCGTGGCAATCGGAGCAAATAATTGCTGCTTTCTCTCTCGCCAGTTGTACTCATTTTCAAATGCACGTAGTGCACATTTTTTGAATACCATGATTTGTGATAGACACGGAACAATGACAGTAATTTTCTTTCCGGAGTCTATGGAAAAGGTTAAACCATCGCTCCTTCGTTTTAGTATCGGTTGCAACTTCCTGGTGACCGTGTGTGCGATGTCGATACCCAGCACCGGAGTTAGCGGCTCACACTCGCTGCCAATTGACCTCTGGCAAATTTCGCGCATGTCCAAGTTGTACTGAGTTGATATCGCTATTTCGAAGCATCAGCACCGTGCAGCATAAAATTTAAAAAAATAGAACGTCCAGCTATTGCCGAATAAGGCGGCAATTATATTGTTTCTTTGGCAACTTTCGGTAACCATGGCCGACTTTGCATTCCGTCTTGCAACTGTACTTATATTATGTTCGTAGCAAAATGGGCCAAGCTTCCCTTACTAACCTGCGACTGAAGCCTGCTTCAAACCTGCTTGCTGGTAGCGTTCAATAAAAATTTTTAGCGAATATTAAAATGCTGTTCGCTTTAAACCTGTGCACATTCGGTGGAAGCGTTTAACTGAAGCTTGACCACCGAAACAGACAAGCGTACGTTTGTTCTATCTTGAAAGGTCATTTTTGTTTGATACGAAATGACAATTTTGCGATTTTTCGGTCATTTTCGTCTCCCTTTTGGTTTTTCGTGCATTCTTCTTGCACTCGTTCGAGGATTATTCCCTCGCCATTCCGATCAGGACGAATCACCTAGTAGTGGATTTGACATACACGTTTTAAACTGTTGCTACCCTGTATGATTAAATGCATCAACACCTCCACCATGTTTGCAGACCAGCGCTGCAACCCGCTCAAAATTTGTACAAAATATTTAAAACCGGGTCGTTGAGCACGCGGATTACATGATTCTGATCCATAAGCGCAGCGTGGCGGAGTTATTCCTCAGTGAGTATTGAGCTGTAACGCTACACTACGTTACGTCATTCGGAATTAAAGGAATTTACAAAGCGATGCGTAAGTTGAGCACTCGGGTCTTGTGTTGCACGTGAAACTATTGAACCCGAACCAAAAATCCGTTCAGAAACCAATGCAGCGTTTGCTGTGACAGTCAAATTGTGATGCTCAAGCCTGTTTTGCGACGTTCAATGTCTATTTTTAAGGCTGTTCTACGCAAGGGGTCCCACTGCTCGTGATGAAGGGGACGTGCTTCTTCAAGTAAACAACCTGAAACGAGAAGTGATTGCGCTCAAGGACAGCTTGTCGGCGGCAGTGCATGAACTGCGAAAGGAACTCGATGGAATAAGGCAGGCTGTTGGCTCGAAAAGGTTTTAGAAATGCCCACTCAGCTGTTGCGTGCATGTTTGCTGCATGTTCATATACTGCGAATTCGGTGGTGGTTTATCGTACTTTGTGTGCAGTGCAGGCAGGTTAGGAATGAACTCTTTCACCCTCAACCCTTTCGACCTGAAGTTATCGCCGTCTGTCACAAATATCGAAATTAGAAACCACACCACTTTTGTGCTTCAGGCGTATGTGCTTGCAGAAAGCTGAAGACACCGCCGTTAAGCACAGACTTAACAAGCAGAAGTTATGCGTGCAAAAACAAGACGATAGTTCATGCTTGAAAAAGTCTTGCAAGCGAGCAAGCCATGAAGTTGGTCTGGCAATGGGTTGTGACAAATGGTGTTAGTTGTTATTTTCATTTTTAAATTGATTTTATTGGTTATAACAGTGATTACACGCTGCTGAAAAGCCCGGAAAAATATTTTATAAAACAATTAGGAGCTTACCTGCAAAGCCAGCGCTGTTTTCCAAACTGGTCCACGGCGCCCAGACTTGTCATAAAAGGGGATTTTGTTTGATTCAGGAAACTGCGCAGCCGGTCCGGGCGTTCCATGGCATCGGTGCAAACCGCACAGAGCTTCGAAACCGCGTGGAGTGATTACGACGAGGTTTCTGACGATGAGTTCGGGTGGGTAACGTTATTTTTTCAACTAACCAAGTAGTTAGTTTTACAAAATGCAGGTCGTTGTGTAGCACTGTCGAAACTCAGCCTATAAAATGCTTTTTTGACTTACGCTCCTATCAGCACTTATTGCTAATCACGTTCCAACATGGGAATTGCTTCACGGCCAGCAGAGCGCATCGAAGAAGAGATTAAGTGTAGTTTGGAAGGTGGATTTAGCCTAATTTTTTTAATGCGCTATGATGCTTTGGATGGCTGAGGAGTAATACAGTAGGGACAGTCCCCTTGATCTGAAACTGGGCATAACACCGGTTTGGAGGTCACCGAAAACTCGGAAACACTCATCTGCGAACGCAGGGTGGACGAGGTTATTACAAAGGAAGCTTCACCTTCCTGCGAGATTTAAGGTGACGCTCGAGCGAGTTATTGCGTTGCCATCGACTTGCTTCAAACGAAGAATTTACAGCGGGAGCAGGTGCGTGGTCCATGGCGCAGGAGGGCCAGGCTGGTGTCGCAGACCAATGCACCACACAATTATCGTATAAAGCGAATATAAAAAAATAATATGAAAATCAAAGTCAAACATTTATTTTCTACCTATTAGGTTATTCTTTCACCTCTTCCTTTAATGAACCGTGGTAACAGACCAAGTTAAAGTTTTTCCCTGGACCAGGAGCGTGCCGAGGGGGCAAAACGGGCACGATGCCCCGGGCGCCGAAAAGTCCCAATGATGCCGCGAGTAATTTTTTCCATGCAGTACATTTACTGCCAAAAGACCTTAGGTTTGAACATAGGGGCGCCAAAGTTGTTTCTCACCGTCTGATCTCGGTACTACCGGCACTACAGTACACCTCTGCCATGGACGCCGTCTAACTTTGGTGCACCCCTGTCCCGGGCCGTGTCAAAGGTAAAATAATACCGTATTTTGATTTGGCAATTCGCCACAGGTTAAATAGCGCCAACAAAGCTGTTCCTCATTGGACGGTTCAGGGGCGGAGCCAGCCAATAAGGTTAGGGGGGGCGATATCAGTAATATTTGATAGTCAAACCTCATTACGGGTTCGCTACTGTGAGAGAGATGAAGTATACTTCCCAACACTGCTGTGACGAAGCACTGGACGGCACACTGGCCTCAAATCGCAAATGCTGTTTTCCGAATTGTACACAAGGTCATGGTGAATGAAGTTACTTTGTGAAATGGAGTTACTTTCGTATGTTTGAGGGGCGATCGCTCCCGCCCCGTTGAATCCCCCCTGGTACAGTTGCACAATACGCGGTGTTGCGAAGGCGATTGGGAATTTCAAACCAAACGCTTGCTTAAAAGATTTACTTACAAGTTTGATGAAATAAATGATTAAGTCAATGTGCAGCGACGCCCCCGACACGTTGGTCCCGCCCCCCGGCACGTCATCGGCTCAGCCAATCCCAGGTTCGGTCGAGGAGCTGGATGCGATCTGCGCTAAAGTGGATGCGCTCAACGAAGGCAGTGAGGAGGACCGGGAGGAGGCGATGAGGATATTGCAGGACAACGAACTCAACGTCAATGTAAGTTTCCCCCCTGAGGGTTTGGGGGAAAATGTACAATTTAGAGGGGAAATATTTTTGTTTTTATTGTGTGTTGAAAACAAATTTTTCTGGTCTCAATAAAATTTGGGGAGGCAAAAAATTGGGGAGGAATTGCCCCCCATGGCCACGCCTCCCCCCCGAGCGGCCGGCGTTAGTCGAGTGGTGACGGTCATGAAAGCTGGAATGCGGATTACACGACTGAAGACAAAAAATAAGTCTTTTCTTTGTTACCTTCGTTTTTTATTTGCAAAAACTTCTGGACCGTGTTTAAAAATCGCCAGCTCATGCAGAGCTTATTTATTGTGTCTTTTTGTTGCACTTACAGTTAATTTCTTCCGGTTTTGTTGTTTTTCCACTTTATTCCTTTAAAGTGTAAATTCGGTTGCTTTGGCGGTCGGCCGGGCCCGGATGGATGCCGCGCCGACACGACTTCGGTATTTTCTTCGCAGCACAAGAACTCCTGGCAGTTGCTATGGCGACTGTGCCGCTCGCACATCGGCGCCTACGACGCGCGCGATGCGTACGACGAGCGCTGTCTGCACGCGACCTCGGCGGTCGAATACGCCCAGCAAGCTCTGGAGCTCAACGACACCTCGGCCGACGTCCACAAATGGTAAGAGGCATTCCGGTCGTCGCGCCGCCTACGTCACCTGACGTCATCCACATCGTGTGACGTCACCCTTATCGCGTGACGCCGTCCATAGCACGTGACCTCATCCCTATCACGCTAAGGCAGTGTGGAATTCGGACCCTTTCCGTTGATTTCCTGTGAGGCATTTTGGGTTTTTAAACAGTGAGAAATGACCGTTTGACGCTGAATTTAACGCGTGAATGCGTGCGACGCGTCGGCAGCGCGGGAAAAAATCGTTCACAGCCGTTGACCGACTGTTTAAGAAATCGCAAATGCAGATTGCTGTCGCATGTTCATGTCCTTTGCTGTGTGCCTCAGCAGCTGCTGGTGAATATTGGCAGAGTGGATTTCTACTTACGTGGTGTTTTGAGATAACTTTTCAAGCAACTGGCGTATCGATTTAGTCCCTACATTGAAGTACATTGTGTTTTCGTGGCTTAGTAACTTGACAAGAATTTATGTGGCCTTTTTGTCTTCACTTGCGAAAGATTGCCGACTAAAACAAACTGTGGTCCCTTGCGTCTGAAACCTCAGTGCCGCAAGCTTCCATCCACGGGACAAATGTGACGGCGCACTACGTCACAATCGCGAAGTACTTCAAAAACGCAGCTACGTACAAGCAACAATGAAGAGAACCTGGTCAAGCGGGAAACTCTGTTGTTGCTTGCCTGTTGCTTTAGCGGGCTTGCCGTTCTTTCCGCTGCATGCCCGCGCCTCCCATAAGGAGCCGTAACAAAAGAGAACATGCACGTGGCGCTTGCTGTAAATAAAATGTGCTTGTTCGCACCGTAGATCGAAAGTTGTCGCGGAGTTAGGTACTCCTTTGTATTTTTTGTACCTTTCCTCATTTGTTTTTAGTTGTTACGCCGCATCGTCAATGAGCAACATCGGATACGGCAGATTTTTTGCAAGCTAGTCAGAGTGCCTTCAAAAGAAATTTCTTAAACTGACGTCCTTCGCCTTTAAAGGTACGCCATCAGTATGGGCGCCAGTACCGACTTCGTTCCCACCAAAGAAAAGATCGAGCTGGGATATCAAATCAAAGAGCAGATCGACCGCGCGCTCGAGCTCTGCGACACGGATGCCGCCCTGCATTTCATGAAAGGGAGGTGGTGTTGGGGTGAGTGTGCTGCGCCGCTTGCATGCCTGCGTTTGAAAAACAACAACGTTCAACCTCTTGTGATAATTTGCTTTCCGGAGCAAGTTCAGGTTCGAAAGTGATCAACTTGCTCTAACGTTCGTTTGAACCAGCGGGCTCCTAAAATTTTTTTGCCTCTGGCGACACATAAGCTACTGCACAACAATTCGATGGCTGGACATCTTACGCAGTGTGACTGTGTCGTGACATGTTGCATTCAAACAAATCAATGCATTCGTCGTAAATACATCATTTTTCCATTATTGATAAAATGTCTTTGCCGCCGGGTGAAATGACTTCGCGGTGAAAATGACTTACTTCGGAGATACCGGCTAAACGTTTCGCGTTCTATAGCTGAGTTGTCGCTCGCGCTTTCAGCTGCCATGTACTCAGCAGCGATTTGCTTAACCTTTCACAAGATCAGTTGTCCGGACGCATGCCGCCTGTTGCTGATCTACGTTGTTTATAAAACGTTTGGCGGGTCCGCAGGACAACGCATTAGTCGTTGCGAGGCATGCATCCTGCTGCAGGTGCACAAAACAAACCGCAACCGCTGTAATTCGAATCTCTTAAATCTAGAATTCGCGGCATTGTCTTTTGCGGGCGTTGCCACGCAACGCATTTGAAAAAAGCACGGTATTCAGACAAACCCTCGTGCGGCTTCGGCCCGATTCTCAGCCTGTTGTTTAACGTCGACATTATTCGTCCGTCAGGGGTGTACATGCTGTCGTGGATAGAACGCAAGCTGGCGGCCACGATCTTCTCGGCGCCCCCCACCGCAACGGTCGACGAAGCGCTCGTGTGTTTCCTGAAGGCCGAGGAGCTCGACCCAGGCTTCTACAAAGCCAACCAGTATTACCTCGCTAAGGTGCGTACGACGACGACGACGATTTGACGCTTTCAAGCGCCCTTCCGAGAGCTTCGTTTTTGCTGTTCGTTGTTCGTATGCCGCGTTGGTCGCAGCAAGGTTATCCCGAGACCAGGGCCTCTGAGACAAATTTTATCGGGGAGACGAAGACCGATACTGACCCCTAGCTTTTGAGACCGTCGTCGAAACTTGTATGGTTCGTCTGTGCAGTAATGAGGATATAGCAGTGGTTTCCAAACTTGTTCGAGCCGTCCCCCAAATCAACGTAGCGGTTATGTCTTATTACCCTCAACATTTTGCGTCGTAATAAGAACGCGACCAGAACAACACTGGTTTTGGTTCCTCGTTGCCCCTGAACAATTGCATATTGCCCAGGGGGTTTTTTTACCGCACTTTTGGCACCACTGATTTAGCTAAAGCAGCTAACATGCTAATATTTACAAGTATAGTGATTGTTTTATCCTGGCAATTGGCTTACACTAGTAATTTTGGGCTTGATTACAGAAAAACATAGCGTGCGTACTTTCATCGTACCGTGCCCGAGTACGCTGTACCTCTTGTACCCCCTCTCGTAGGCCCTGCCTAGGGCTACAGGGCAATCCTCTGCGACTTTTGCGTTTGTTCGCTTGTGCACTTGTCGTTTTTTGAGCTTTGGTTTAAATAATAGCATGGATTTTAAAAAACGGATAGAAGAAAATCAACCAATTCCTTAACGAGCAGACGGCGCTGAAACTGTGAGAAGCGTACAAAAGCTGGCCCGCGATCTGCACGTCATTATTTCTCTGCAGCCACCCTGTGCGCGCACGCCGGCGATTTGTCGAAGTTCATAGGTCGTAGGTCAGCTTTCGGGTTTAAAGAGACGCCGAGAAAAAGAACCCGGTCCTGCTCGATTTCCTGTTTTCCTCTCTCTAGTTTACTTGGTTACAGCGGTTCTTTCTGCGAACCTTTTCTCCGGATCGACGTCAGAAATTTCTGTTGTTGTCGTGTCTGTGACGTCACCGCCACGTCACGCCGTCTTCTGTTCGCGCAGTGCTACTACGAAATGACGGAATACCGGACCGCGAAGCGCTGGCTCGAGTCGGCGATCGCGCTCCCGTGCAAGACTAAGGAGGACCGGGAAACGCACAAGGAGGTCGAGCAGCTGCTTGAAAAGCTCTGACCTCGCGTCGTCGTTTCTTCTTTCCCCGCTTCGAGGTCGTTCGTCCAGCGTCCCGTCGCCGGCGAATCGCTTCTGCGCCGCCGCCGAATCGCTTTTGCACCCGATCCGAAGCGATCTTCTTCGCGCGACGGAAGCGACGTTGTAATTCCAACGCCGGGACCTGGAACGGTTGTTATTATTGTTGTCCGGCTTTTGTTAGGAAAAACAAGCCATTGCTCGCCGTGGCCGCGATGGTAAGTTGTCGACAGTGTGACGTCACAACGGCCGCCACCACCAGTCAAGCAAATATTTCTCGCGTAGGCCGTTTTGTTGCTGCGTAAATGTTTTGGTGCGACGAAAGCTGGTCTTGCGGGGGGAAACAATACCCTGCACGTGGCCAGCCGCCTGCTCATACCTAGCTCCTGTGACTGAACACGCGAGCTTTAATGCGTTGGCCCGCGTAGACATCAAGGGACTGGGCCCTGCTGCGTCGCTGTGTGTTTCAGTATGCGGAACCTTGCGTTCCCGAAAATTCAGCAAAACAACTGTGAGGAAGTTCCTGCTTTGCTGTCCTGCTATATGCAAACAATGTCTGTGAATTCTACGCGAAAGTCGGTGAAGTACTCACTTGCAAACCATGGCATGCTTCCATTTCCCGCTTTAACTTTTTTTGCTCAATAAGTCTTCAATTTCGAAGCTGACCACACCGGCTTTCATCCGCACCGTCTATCCCGTCTTAATGCATTTGCTTTGCGTTTGGCTTTCGTCGTGCCATTCTCACTATTCAATGTTTTCGAGAGCTTGGTGTTTGCGTTTGTTTATTTTTTACAGAAAAAAAAAACTATTCAGCAGTTTTTAGCTTAAGTTTCAAATGTCGCGCTGGTACGATTATTTTAATTCTGAGCTGAGTTTGTTTTTATTTGCGTCGACCGTTCGTTCCGTTGCTGGCTCACTAGCCATTTTTACCTGTGTCGTGAGTGACCTTTGTTACTACGTTTGAAATTCATTGCAGTTGCGTTTTTATCAACCACCGGGCTCCAAGTGCGCGCTTTTCCGGTGAAATTGAAGTCCCACCACTCGGCTGATATTTACAATTACACCAATCGCCGCAAGTTACGCCCAAAACTTCCCCGATTTCATATTTTTTTTGGTAACGTTTAAATTTGTCGACATCCACCGATTTGTTTCCTGAAACGAAAAGCGAGTTTCAAATTACGTTGCAGCTTGTAGCAAACAAATTGCGCGCTGTTCACTGTAAAAATCAGAAAGTGCATATTTAGCCTTAACGTTGAACTGCTTTGAGCGCGAAGCTTTTCTTCAACAACACAGAAACAGCATTTTTTGAAAGTAAAACTTGTGGCACGACGGGCTTGAAATCGTGATTTTGCAGAGGGGGGGAAGGTACGGCTCGCTGAACATTTTTGCCGCCCACGTATACGCAATGCACACTTCTGTATAATAAAATGCGGTAATATGAAGCACAAGAAACATGCAAGACAGCAACATCCTCTTGATAACATAAAGTAATGTATTGAAAATCAAAAGCATTGAAATATATTATATTTCGTATAAAAAATTATAATTTGTAGACGCTGGCCCTTCGCTGGGTACTGGCGGGACAATGTGGCCTTCACTAAAAAGTGTTTTACCCCCCACTCCTGATCTAAAGCAGCGATGTTTCCTAACATAGATCGTAGTACACTTAATTTGTGATGCTTTGATGCTAGTGGCGCGTTCCATACACTGTGTATGGCAATCCCCACTGAACTGACGATCGCATTCCACCAACCCGTTGCCGTTTTTTCGACGCTTCCCAATTGCTCGCAACGCTGTTGCAAGCGGCGGATCATTCCAGGATGACGCGTGATCTCTTCGCTGGTGAAATGCGATGTGGGAGGTGTATCGGTGGGTGTGTGTGCAGGGAACGTCGCAGCTTCCCTGCAGGAGCGCAGGCGCCGAAGCCAATCGTTGAGTTTGGTGGTTTGTTCCTCGATTGGAACTCTTGAATCGGAAGCAAAACGTGTTTGAAGCTTTGTCGTTCTGTTTGAAAAACGCGATTTGAGGATTTGCATAATTCGGTGTGTTGTCTTTTTTGTGACTAATTTTTACGGTGACATTTGCTTGGACTGCTCAGGGAAACGATTTATCAGACGGTGACCGGATTAAGAGGATTTCCACAAACGTTGCGGACCCCTTTACTGCCCCCTTGTGTTCGCGCCGCAAGTGTTTAATTCGGAGGGTTTCGCTCTCAGCCACGTCATCCTCAGGCGTGGGGTGCAGGAAAGCAATGAACGCTTCTTGCCGTCGCCGCCATGTTAGTGTTGTTAATTGCTGCGTCATAATAAACGTCTATGCATTGGACGCGCGCGCTTGATGCTTTGTATGAGGTCGGGAAGTTGTAACTTCTGAGTGTACATATAGTTAAGAAATAACGAAATATATTTCAAGACAAAACAGTGGCGTAGTCAGCCAAAAGTTCGGGGGGGGGACGAAATGTTTGATTTTAGGCGAGCAACAGTGTTTTGTTTAGGATACCGCCTGTCAAAGCACAATGACTTAGATAGATATGCTAAAAATTTGGAGGGGGTCATGTCCCCCTGGCTACGCCTATGTAGATAAATGCGGTGATTAATGTTCTTCCAGGAAGTACGTCACAAGCATGCTGACTGTGAAAAATATAGCGGCACTTTTATTGTTAAAAACGTACCTATGGAATGATGGAAGAACATTATAGATGCATGTTATCAGGACTATGGTGCATGGAATGCCACACGTGATATTATGTTCCATGCCATGCACATGTGTTCATACCGTTATACCACCAGTTATACTGGACGCAATCAGGGTAGATTTTGGGAAACACTTCGGGATGCGACAGCACTTCAGAAAAGTGCTGTACACCCAGTAGAGAAGCTCACCGTAAGTTAGATCACTGTAAATTCAGAGCCGTGTGAAAGGCTGTTGGGGCCCCCTTCATAAAATCCAGATGGGGCCATTTGATATCAGCAAGCGTTTTGGCAGCTGCGTGCTGTTCCGAGCCAGTTGCCAATTATCCCCCTGGGCTAATTCAAGCCTTTATTAACAATTGGCCTTGTGACGTTACCACAACTTTACAAAAACTGCTATAGTGTCCGAACGTCCGCAATTTTTTTTCGAAATTAACGAATCATGATATTACATGCTTAATCTACCGGCTCTGCATTGAGGGCAAAAACCAGAAGAGTAAAAGTCAAGGGTAGAGAGACGGCTCTAACTTACTAATACAGTATGTATTGTGGGCCCCTGCGAATGGTCGCGGGTCCCCCCGACCAGGGGGTGCGGGACTGCCTCGTCACGGCACTGCTGTGATAGACAGGGATGTAGTGGCAATTTTATAGGTGCCGTAGCTCTGCTGCACATTTTCGCTCATGTTAGGAGGTAACGGCCTACCATTCACTGGGAGAGGAGGCGGAACGGCGCTCGCTGGGAGAGGAGGCGGAACGGCGCTCGCTGGGAGAGGAGGCGGAACGGCGCTCGCTGGGAGAGGAGGCGGAA
>Ga0210059_1005664_pt1 | contig 20077 bp, 5 predicted proteins | sample Ectturendosymbi2_FD_188042 | JGI IMG/M metagenome (GOLD analysis project Ga0210059, IMG submission 188042) | Ecteinascidia turbinata endosymbiont from Florida, USA - Sample 2 (SPAdes) (version 2) | ecosystem: Host-associated > Tunicates > Ascidians > Unclassified | place: Key West, Florida... | reverse complement strand
TCAGGAAGCAATTGAGCATTGCAATGTTTACAGTCCATTCATCTAGGTTTAGGTGGGAAGCTCACTTTGCACTGCTGCGCCAGCAGCCATATATTCAGAACAGAAAAAGCATTCCAACATAGGCTATAAAATTAACACACTTACGTATGCATTTTGCTTCTGGCAGTTTGTTATTCAAATATGAATAGTCGCTTGCATTGGATGCTTTGTTTCAGAATTCACCTAAAACCTAATATTAGCTAACGTTAACCTAACCCTAATTGTAACTTAACCCTAAGATAATCCTAACCACCTAACAACACTAACCCATAAAGGTAACAATAACACCTGAGTGGAGCCTGGAAAAAAGCAAAGAAAAAAAACGAAAGTCGGCAAGGCAAGACTCCAACCACAAACCATTTGCATAGCAGCCATAACACCTAACCGTTATACCATGAGCAGGACAGCGTTTTCCTGACAAAGTGACCTTTTTCTTTGTATTCATATTGCGTCATGCCACAAGACTGAATCATCGACTGCCGGCACAATAGCTGCAGCCGATCTGTTGCCGCCAGAATATCGCTGGTAAAATAGACACTACCTTAATATTTGGATTGGATTTCATTGGATTAAAAAATTTAAATCACTTTAAAATTAAGTCGAGAACCTAACCACTAAAGACCCAACTAGCCTACATCATCATGTAGTACACGGAAACAAAACCAGTTAAAAGTCAAGATCAACACTTCATCAAATAGCCTATCCCAAGACCAAAACAGAGACCTGAAAAAATGAATGAGAGCACTATAGTATTTGCATAACGTGATAACGTGATCATTTGGCAGTCGGCATCATACTGTTAGTGTTACTGTGAGTTTTTCGCAGACATTAATTTAATGTCTTAATTTTTAATTTAATGTCTTAATTTAATGTCTGCGAAAAACTCACAGTAACATTAACAGTATGATGCCGACTGCCAAATGATACGTTATCACGTTATGCAAATACTATAGTGCTCTCATTCATTTTTTCAGGTCTCTGTTTTGGTCTTGGGATAGGCTATTTGATGAAGTGTTGATCTTGACTTTTAACTGGATTTGTTTCCGTGTACTACATGATGATGTAGGCTAGTTGGGTCTTTAGTGGTTAGGTTCTCGACTTAATTTCCGTTAGTAGTATATACCACATAAAAGCAGGTAAGGAAGTGGGAACAAAGTATGTAATCTGCAATGAAGGAATAGTACTGTAGACTAGTGAAGTGAACACATTAAACCCAGATGGAAGTGACAACTGTTTCTTTTGGTACCCTGTAAAAGGCGGAGCTCCATGGACTGTGGAGGTTGGTTGCGGAGGTTTGATGACGTAACCGGAGTTGCTAAAACCAATATTTTGCATTGAGCAATAAAAACTAAACAGTAGACCTAGTAAAAATCATTTTATTGCAAACGGTGATATTACACTATGATAAAATAAGTCTATTCTGAAGTTTGAAAATTTATGCTTATCTGAGTTTCACAACGGTTTGGGGCCAAAAAATTAGGTTTCAACAGTGGTGAATGTATAAAATTTTTAAACATCGCAAACATCCATGCATTACATGTTTGGGGGAATCGCATATTTATTTGCGATAATATAATATTTTTCCTTAGCTTTTTTTCTGTTGATTCCTCGTGCAACGCTACATTTTTCCACTCCAGTTACGTCTTCAAACCTCTGCAACCAAGCTCCGCTATTTATGGAGCTCCGCCTTTTACAGGGAACCTTTCTTTTTTGATGTCATTCACTTTTGCTGTGAAATTTTGATACTTTTGTAGACACACAAGTGAAAATAATAACATATGAGATATCTTCTGATTTATAAAAAATAAAGGCAGTGTCTAACTGATCATCTCTAGTTTTCACTTTGGAAGGTGTAAAAAAACGTATCACACAAAATTGTTGACCTGCTGAGAAATATCTGACCAATTTTTATAGGCCTATGTGACTATGTCAGTTGCTTCTCAGAGTAAAGGATTAAACTGGTGATTAATTTTTTTGTAACCCTAAGCCTTAGTAACTCATAACCTTAAATCTAAACCCATGACTGGTTTTTGAAACTTTTTAACAAAGTACATCAAAAGCACTCGTAAAGACGACTGTTTAAACATATAAGCTAGGCCTAATCTTATAGTGGAGTATGAAGAAGTTTTCAAATTTCAAGATCCAAAGGCGTATCTATAGCCGCAGCCTTTAACCAATCTGCAAGGTAACATTGTGTTGCAACCTCTATGGTGGTGTTGCGTTGATTGTGTGATTCATCACGAACGGGATGTGCGCAAAGAAAAAAAAATATGTGTGTTGCGCGAGCAAGCAATAATAAGAGAGATTGCGACGTGGTAGCTCTGCCGATATTAACGTGTGGACGATTGATCGTAACGACTAGCGTTCGCGAAGAGAGTTTGCGACGCATGATCTCTGTTGTTGCTTGCTGCCACAGTGCGAAGCTTTGCGCACATACCGCTCAGGATTTCCGATCGCAACAATTGCACAGCTTAGGTAACAATGAAAATTCAAAATTGCAGAGTCATTTATGCATCTATTGTATTATTACGGAGTTAAGCATTGAGCAAAGGAACCTCTTAGCCTGTTTAAAGCATGGTAGGCGTAATTATACAAGGAAAAATGTCAACACTTTTTGGTACTGTAACAACAATGTTGCCAATCTGTAATCACCATGGTTTACTAGATCTTAAAGAATTTTTTCTGCTTTAAGAAGGTTTATTTTTAAGTAAAATGTTAGGAACCTGGTTCGAATCTGTAGGGACCTGATTTCTGTGATTCTAAGGACTCGATTTTCTCTGCTTTTAGGGACCCGATGATAATTTTCTCTCATTCTAGGGACCTGATTTGAAATTCTAGGGACCCGAATCGGGTTCCTAAAACGCCTCAAAAAAAACCTGGCTTTAAGATATATTAGTGTTCATACATAACTAATAAGCAACTGCTGAAGCCTTAAGATAGGCTAATCATCAAACGGCAGTGTCTAAACGACCATATCTCGTTTTCACTTTGAAAAAACTAAAAAACATATCAAACAAGATCGCTGACCTTTGCGAAATATCTGACCACTTCTTATGTGTCAGTTGCTTCTCAAAGTAAAGATTAAAGTGGCCATTATGTTTTTTCTAACCGTAAGTCCTATACCTTAACCCTGCTGTGCGCTAACCCTAAACATCAACACTAATTGCTAACCCAAAACCCTAACCTTAAATGCTAACACTAAACTGTAACCGTAAACGCTAACCATAAACCCTAACCTTAAACACTAATAAAGACTACTTTACTACCTCTAATTAGATTGCAGAATAAAGATATGAGAGCTCTTGAACATGACAAAACCAAAACAACGGTACTCTATTCTAAGCACAAAATTTTTAACATACCAGACTTATTTGAATTATCAGTTGCCAAATTCGTGTACTGTTTAGTAACGGTTAATTACCTAATCACTTTAATAACTACTTTTCTAAGATTGCATCAGTTCACAAATATGAAACAAGGCTTGCTTCTTTGCAAAAATAACATTTACCAAGGATGAAAACATCTTTGGGTCACCTTTTTTAAAGTATATTGGTCTCCAAATTTAGTCTAATATTCCTTGAAATTTGAAATCTCTTTTGCCTTATTCATTCAGAAAACAATACAAAAATGCCCTGCTATCTTGCCGAAATTCCTGTTGATTTTCATTCATGTGCTTGTCACTTCTGTAATATTGTTTTGATGCCCTGTTTTCCTTTATGAGGCATTTCATTATAATTCAACAAATCAAGATAAGAATTTGATGATCCTAATATATGTTGTAGAAGAACAAAAATGAATCTCAACAAAAAAAGAATCTGCAAACTTAGATCAGCAATTTTGAAAATATTGCCTTTGCAATTTTGGCCACCGTTAGCAGCCACTCTTTACCCACTTACACAAATTTGCTATTTTTGACTTGCAGTCCAGGTAAAAAGTTGAGTGAAGTTTTGATTCCACCATTTTTCATAGTGCCGAGTTAAAAAAGGAAAAAAAACGAAGTAATTTTCAGCTACAAGGAGTAGTTAACACCTGAACTGGTCTAAATTAATGACCTACTGTGGTTTCGGGTTCAAAAGTTATGATCTAAAGTAAACAAGATATTTGATTAATACCTTAATTCGATAATTAATTATTTTGTTTATTTTAGATCACAACTTTTGAACCAGAAACATTAGAAAGTTGATCAAAGGCTTGAAAGACTCAGATTCTAGCCTAGTTTCCAATGAAAATTTCAGCGAAATACTTTGGTCTAGCAATTGGGCCCTAGGCCAGGTAACATGAGCCAGAATGGCCAAAAACCTACCTCACTTGTGACGTCACTCACAAAAAAACCAAAAAGTTTGTTTTTTCATTGCAGTCTAGAACAGTGATCTTCAACCTTTTTTGTTACGGTGCACCCTTAAAGATATTCTTACGAACTCATGCACCCTATTTACTGACACTTCCCTGGTGTCCCCCACCTAATTGCGCCCATGTCTGTAAGTAACCCAGGTCTAAATCAGCAAGTCCCCTAATTCAGTAACTGTGCTGCATAATTCAATTGATAATGGCTCGTTGCCTGTTGCTTATGAATCACAAATAATCATCTAATTACAAATAGCTTGATATGGTGTGATGCTTATACACCACACTTTAGATTGTGCAAAGTCTCGGTTAAATCCTGAAAGGCATTGGTTGGTTAATGGTTCATTTTTGCTAACAGAAAGATTTTGTAAAAATTATGTGTTTAGTGTGACAAGTTTGTGATGCATCTTCGTGAACCCTTTTTTAGTGGTGCACCCTAGGGTGCACCGTGCACACCGGTTGAAGAGCGCTGGTCTAGAAGACTTACCGAATCTTTTCAGAGTTTGAACAGCTGTCTAGCGCAATCGGTTGAGGAGCTATGCTGTTGGTAAGGCAACCAAAACTGCTGTTTTAGGCTTATTTCCAAGTACAAATGTGTTGTACCCCGGCAGTCAATGCATTAGTTATGAGACTTTTTATATGTTTGGGGGATAAAAACAACTCCCAAAATTCCCATGTGGGAAACAAGATATCCCAAAATTTTGTTTGTGTTTGGTAGTTCCTTGTATATGCTTTCTTATGGTAGTTCTTTTTTAGATGTGAGTTGTCTATTATGTATTTGCATGATACAATTTCACTTATTGTAAAAAAATCAATACAGCCACGCTTACTGATGAAGTTATATGATGCTTGCCTTGTGATATCACAATGCTGATTAGACAGTTCTTTATTTGTTATGGCATTACTGTTTAACAAAAGATATATACAACTGGATGGAGTGCACATATTTTAAAAACAATATTAGCATATATATGACACACAAAGCTAAAGATGGGCTTCGTTTTTTTATTCAGGACCATAAAAATCATAGAATCGACACTTCACTCTTATTTTTGCCTTAGGAATGAAGGTCAAACATTGAAAATTTGTCTTGAGAGGGTAAACAGGACCACTTAGTTGTAGCCAAAATTTCAGAAGCTAATAGTTTGAAAACCACTGATCTCATTTTGATGATTTTTTTCTTTGTTGAGGTTCATTTTTCTTTTCTACAACATATATCCTGCTACGTTCCTACAACAGCTGAAGAAACTTTCACTGAGATTCTAACTCATGCTTGCCGATTTTACTTTGGCTTACTGTGCAGTACAAGTGGTGATTACTCTAAAAGATCCAATGTTGAATCTATCTGCTATCTGGATATGTCATCTTCAGCTCTTTCCATTTCTAGATGATTCTGAGAAACCATTGACAGTTCACTACTTACAATGCTTGAGTCAGGCAGTATTTGAAGTTTTTTTTCCAGGAAGTTGCACATAACGTTTTCCCATGTATGATGCAAGGAAATGCGGCCAAGACCATTTTAGCAAGATCTAATGTGATTGCATGAATACCCTTTGGATTTTTGCCAGGATGAATTTCAAAAACATAGCAACAATTTCTGCACACAAGTTTGGAGAATGTTTTAAAATAATATGCATGATGATGAGGGTAAATGTATACTGCTTGAATATTTTAGAATATTTTCATAATACTAATTCAAACATTCAAAAGGTGTTATGTTGGAAGATAGCCTACTGTCATAAACCAGCAGTTCTTGTAGTCTTTTTCCATCATGCAATCAGCCTGGGAATAGTGATGCAATATTGGAGATTGATCAGCATTGTGACATCACAAGGCAAACATCAAGCATCATATAACTTCAAATTAGACTCATCAAAGTGGTGGTAATCATTTTGCATTAGCAATGTTCAATTGCATTATTCAAAAAGTATGCAAGTCACACCCAAGAAGGAACCATTACAATAAAGCACATACAAGGAACTACCAAATGCAAGAAGTTTGGGGATATCTTGATTCCCACATGCGAATTTTGGGAGTTGTTTTTAGCTCTCCAAAATATATAAAAAGTCCCATAACTACTTAACAACTGCCTGTGGCTGAAAATAGGCTTCGTTTTTAAAGTCTGCAATATGAAAAATGGTGGAATCAACACTTCTAACTTTTTACTTTGAGTGTAAATCAATAATGGCAAATTTGTGTAGGTGGGTAAAGAGCGCCAGTTAGTGGTGGCTAAAATTTGAAAGTTGATAACTTGAAAACTGCTGATCCGATTTTGACTCAGTTTTTCTTGAGATTCATTTAATACATGCCACAACATATAAAGTTATAACTTTCTGAATATTAGTGGTTATATTTTTTTCTTAACACTTTGGCACCTAGCCGGTTTTGTTTTTTTTTGCGAAAAAACAACCGGATTGCATGTGACTTTGCGCGTGTGTAACTTGGGTGCCGAATGTGGTGGAGAGCTGTTCAAAGGCTCAAAAGACGTGGCAAGTCTTCTAGTCTGCACTCAAAAAAAATTATTTGGTTGGGGTTTGCGGATTTTTTGTGAGTGACGTCATAAGTGGAGAACTTTTAGGCCACCTTGGCCCACTTCACCTGGCCCTGGGCTCCAACTGTTAGATGGTAGTATTTCGCTGAAGTTTTTATTGGAAACTAGGCTACAATCCGAGTCTTTTGATACTTTGGATGACCTGCTGGGGTTTTGGGTTCAAAATTTATGACCTAAAGTCATAAAAATATTTGACTAATTAGCTAATTAATTAATTTGTTTATGTTAGGTCATAACTTTTGATCCAGAAACACTAGAAAGTCGATCAAAGGCTCAAAAGACTTGGACTCGAGCCTAGTTTCCAATGAAAACTTCAGCGAAACACTTTGGCCTAGCGGTTGGGCCCTAGGCCAGGCAACGTGAGCCAAAATGACCCCAAAACTACTTCACTTATGACGCCACTCACAAAAAATCCACAACCCCCAACCAAAAAACTTTTTTTCAAGTGCAGACTAGAAGACTGGCCGATCCGTTTGAGCCCTTGAACAGCTCTCTAGCGCAATCGGCGGAGGAGCTATGGTGTTGGTAAGGCAACCAAAACTGCTGGTTTTAGGCTAAAGTCTAGGTGCGATATATTTGTACCTTAAGACTCTGATGTTTTGTATTTTCATCAACACAAATTAAATCTTTGCTCTTTGACACTGTTGTTTTTCCTGTTGCTGCATTCGTGTTATTTCATATTACAAAATTGTAATTTGACTAACAAAAATGTATGAATAAACCATTGCCAATACTAAACCGTAACCCTTTATGTGAATGCTAATACAAAACCTTGAATGTAAACCCGTGTCTGCTTTTCAAAATGTACAGAAGCAGTCCCAAAAATGTTAATGTACAATACATCAAAGTGTCGTGTGCACAATTGAAAAACCCAACATAACCAAGGCGTGACTTGAACCTACAACCCCTTGCACAGGAGCTGTTGTCACTTCCTGCTCTGCCACAGTAGCGATGGTAAGAATGTCTCCATCTCAGTTTCATATCTGGCACAAAAACAGATATGAGATGTGTTTTTTCAGTCCTTTGAAACAAAAAATCGTATACGGTCATTTAGGCACTGCCTAATTAAAATCAGTTTCAAGGTTTTTGAAAGCATAGGGCCAATGCAAAAGCTTCATAAAATGCTTCAGTAAAGCAAGCATGAGTAATATTGCTGTAAACTAACTATCACTAACAACTTGAAGCTAGCCTATAATAGAAAGACACATAAATTTTTCGACTGTTGATTTTCCAACAATAAGACTGGCGTCGATTTCTGTGACTGTCTATATAATTCGTATAGACTATGAATAAAGGAGTGGTGACCTTACGCACCCTTGTTGAAGTCCAGCACCCATAGTGAACCCTTTTAACTTAACATCATTAGCATGGACACACAGTTCTGAGCAGGAGCACAATGAGTGATGGCCTGTAGCAGGTGGCTGTCAATACTCTTCTTTTGCATAACCCCCTAAAGCTTTTTTTTCAAAGGACCTAGTTGTATGTATTATGTTTCTTAAGGTCAGAAAAGTGTTTACATCTTTGGGCTAGCATACCTTTAAAATTTCTTGACAATTTGTTGGAAAATAAAAATTTGGCCTATACAACAAAAAGAAAAAACAAAATATTTCAAGTAAAAAATGAAGTCATGAAGAGAAAAGATAACAGTATAGCTGAAGTAAGGTGGATGATGGATGTGTCTGTAAGCATTGAATAATTGATGATTTTGACGTGAGGGTGGGCCAGTAACAAAAAAGATCTAGCTATTTTATGTGCATGGTCATGAAATGGTACAGCCAAAATCTGATTTGTTCAAAGCAGTTGTTATGCTGCTGGTTAAGATACAATTATGCTGTTTGTTAGTTGGTTTCGTATCTGAAATTATATTTGTAGTGCATTGTCTATGGTGCTTTTGTTGTTGCAAAGCTTTTCTTATAAAAATGAAAGAATACTGCATGATCAACACAAGTGTTTTATAGTTGCAAAACAATGCTGCTGATGTTCACTCAAATAAAAAACCTAGTGGGGTCCAACTGTCATTAGTGGGCACCAGTCACTGAGAATGGAAGAAACTATTTAATGTGAGCTCCCTACAAAACACAAACGCTGTGCTACAAAACATCAACACTATGCTGGAAAATACACATTGTGTTGCCAAACAAATGCTATGCTTCAAAACAAAGCACTGTGATACAAAACTGAAGCACTGCATTGCCAAACATTTATTTGTCTTGTGAGGGACAATTTAAACAAATCTCATTGGTTTTAGTAATGGTGACTATGGTTTGGTCATGACTGTACTATATTGATAGTGCTATTCACCTTGTGGTACCCATGAGACTAGTTGTATATCGCATTCCAAAAAGTGTGGGTTTAGTTAACGAAGCTTTGCATCATGTAGTGTAAATCTTCAGATTTGTTGCAGGCTATTCAACCACGTTTTTTCAGCCTTATAAATTTTTGTGCAAGATGGAAGTTTATAAATAAACAGCTGTATCAGCACAGTGTATTTCATCTTTGAACACAATGCTGTCACTTTTGTTTTAAAATAATTTTTTTCCTACTTGCTAAGTTAGTACTTTTAAAAACTAGTTGCACATAGTATCCTGGTGTTCACAAAATGAAGTAGTTCTTGCAAGAACATGAAATAACCCTGTGCAAAAAGAATTTAAATATATACTTTGTCATTGCAACCTTCCTCGCACCACCCACATTTTACCATATTACTGCATATATAGCAGTTACATGCATATTGTTTGAGAAGGGAGTTAGTGAAACTTGATTGGAAAGTAACAGGTTTAGGGTTTTGCTCTGTCTCAGAAGTTACACTCTGTGTTGTGTGAAAAGTTGTTCGTGTGTTGACAAAAATAGATGTGGCATATTAGCTATCATATTAACCAATGAATGCCATTCTAGACATTTTTGCTCAAGCAACTAAAATGTCAAGACTTGTGTTATGCAAGCAACATGCAATATTATTGTTTGTATTTTGTTAGTGACATTGGTAACCCTGCCAAAAACAATAAGTTATGTGTAATGCTAATGCAATGCAAAATTGTATGTTTTTAGTATGATTCATACCATGAATTTGTTTCTGCTGATGTTTCAATTACAAAAACAAAATGCATGTTCCTTTTGGTAGGAATTCATACACTAGTGTTAGTAGTCAACAGCTATTTATATTTTGTTTGTTCTGTTACCCATACGAAGTTTAAGTTTGGCTTTATATAGTGCTTGCAATTAGCATTTGCAGTCGATAGATGTATCTGTAAGTGTGGTTCTATGCAATTCCATTTTAACACATTTACTGCTTTGACTTTGCAGTTGGTATTGTCTATGTTGATCTCATAACTTGTTGTACTACAAAACCTTAATCTGTATTTTTAGTTGAATAAGAAAAATAATGTGAATGTTATGTTGATTTTTAAAAACCTGACTTTTGACATTGCAAATAATTTGTTTCCTACTTTAGTTGGAAAGCAAATAATTTTTATTATACCTACAGATAAATTTATCTTGTGCTTTCAATGAAAAGCAACATAAAAGGAACATAGAAGCACTTTTCCATTTGTGGCATATGGCATTCACCATTTAATTAGGCAAGCTTTGTAGCGTTCCTAGTGCTAAAAAATGCAAAAAGTACTTTGCAGTTTGTGTGAGCTTAGGAATTTTTAATAGTGCTGCGAATTTTGTTTTAATTGGTATGTGAAGTGCAAGTCAGTCATGGAATCCAATTCTAAATATGATCAACTGAATCAGCAAAGCAATCTGCTTGCTCAGAAAATGAAAGAAATTCAAACTAAACGTGCTGTCAAAAAAGAATCAACAGCAGGCAGTGATGTAAAAAAAGAAGATAATTTGCAGTTAACCAATGATGGAAATTTTATGAAAAACTTTCTTTCGATGCAAAAGCAAGAAAATCTGCCAGGTTCTAGCTCTAAGCTTGGCCAGAAGACAAAGTCTTTGCCGATGAAGTCAAGGTTTTCAAGTATGTTTCAACAAATTAAGAAAAACAAATCACAGTTGAATACATCTGCACCACCTCCTATAACCTCTGTGACTGCTACCTGTTTCCACAATGAAGACAGTAGTAGCAGTGAAGAAGATGAAAAACCACCAGCAAAAAAGCCTTCTGCCAAAACTGGCAGTGGATTTGGAAACAGAAGTTTTAAACAGCAATCTGCTGGAAAAATTGTGGAAAAAACTCCATCAGCCTTAATTACTAGTTCACAAACAGATCTTGCACCCTGCAGTGCAAAAAGTGGTGTTTTTATGGCGAATACTAAGGGAATTGCTGTAGACAGCAAGCCAAGGAAGAAAAAAAATCGCTGGGGTGAGAAAGTTGATTTGACTGATTTAGCACCACCTGGGCTTGCTGAAATACCGGGCATGTCGAACACTGTACCACAAGTTGTTGCTCCTGCACCAACAGACCTTGGTCTTCCAGCAAATTATCGGCCAGTTGGGCTGGTTGGTGTTACAGAATTGAGTGATGCACAGAAAAAGCAGCTGGAGGAACAAAGGGAAATGCAAGCAATGTACAACTTGATTATGGCTAGCAGGAATGCATCTCACCAGCAGGCACCTGCAAAACCACCTGCTGCTAAGAAAGTTAAAAAAAAATTTGAATATGATAGTGATGAAGAAATTGATAATAAGGCTGGTACCTGGGAGCACCAGCAGCGTGCCATGGAAATGGAAAAAACAAAAGCTCTAGCTGAAAAGCTTACTGGTGAGGGGCAAGGGAAACACTTCATTGGAGACTTTTTGCCCCCAGAAGAGCTTGAAAAGTTTATGGAAACATTTAAGGCTTTGAAGGAAGGCCGCACACCTGACTATTCTGATTACAAGGAATTCAAGATTCAGTGTGACAACGTAGGATTCAAAATGTTGGCAAAAATGGGCTGGCAAGAGGGTAAGGGCTTAGGTAGTGAAGGTCAAGGCATAACAGCTCCTGTAAACCAGGGTAAGAAATCACTTGATGGTGCTGGAGTTGGCATTGAACCAACTGGGTCTTTAAATAAAGATGATGATGATTTTTCTGCCTATCGCAAACGAATGATGCTTGCTTATAGGTTTCGACCCAACCCGTTAAACAATCCAAGGCGCCCATATTACTAAAAACGCTTGTGTTATTTTTGTCCATTGCTTAAGAGTCAATGCTCAACTTCACTTTAGCGTGGTTCTACACAGAAAGACTCTTGCTTTTACGTGGGGCTCATGAGCATTTATGCAATGTTCTGTAATTACTTCAGTGAAGTATATTTCCAAAAGTGGATTGAGTTTGTAAAGCAATCCTTGAAAAATTTGTTTTTATTTCACTCAAACAAAAATTTTTCAAGTGCATTTGCAAGAGTTTGTGGTGCCATACTTGTGTTGTTGCATGTAGCAGCTACACTGGTATGAATGCATGAAATCCATAAACCTTCAGAATTGATATATATGAAGATTCCTCAGTCTAATCAGTTACTATCTTCTGTTTCACACCAACATATTGGTTTTGGAGTATGGCACTGGAAACTAATTTGGTATCTACGCATTAAGGCTGTGTTACCTGCATGGTAACTGGTATTATAATAGTAGCTTGTTTTTCATGTGCTTCAGTTTGGCATTTATTTATAATTTGGTAAAAGTTCCATGACATTCAGGTATGTATAGAAAACATCAAATTTATAGTATTTCAAAGATAACCACATAATTCAAGTCTAACAAATGCTAGTTAAACTAATAAAGTTTGTTGTGCTTTTGGTTGTGTCATGAATCATAGTACCTACAATCCTACATGACTTTAAACAGCATGGCTAGTTACATTTACAGTACATTGCTGCATTAGGATGGAATAGCATGAAGGGGACAACATTGTCTGTGAAACATTGTAAACTCTTGGATGAATAAAATTAATGCAGAGGCTTTAAACTTGGTTTCGGGAAAATAACATTGAAACTGCATTTTTTAACAGGGTGACTTGCCAAGCATGATGATCTGACAAAGTGTTGGTTTCGTAGATTTTTAAAATTTTGACCGACTTGACAAACTGTCAAATTTGATAAGCTTAATCATAGCTGTGTGATGACAAATACTACATTCAATTTTCAAACAAAGTGTGATCCTGTTTAGCTAACTCCAGTGCTGTTACACTTTTTTCTGCCATGAAGTGCATGCTAGTAATGGTAAAAAAGGAGAATGCATTTGAAGTTTCAATATGTCTGATCTTTCTATTGACTTAGATACAGGTACAGGTCATGATGTTTTGTTATAGTTTTCCATTAAATTTTACTAACTCCATCCATGTTAAATTTTCCTAAATAACTCCTTGCTTTTATATTTGTGCAAAGCTGTAGGCATGCATCCAATCTTGTGCAGTGAAACAGTACCTCAATGAAAAAAATCCAGATGCAATACACACCATACATTTTCAAGCTGATAATTGTTTTGTTCAACTGAATTTACTTAGCATGAAAATGTTTTTACTATTTAAAATTTTACATTTGTGGGAGATTTTGAAGGACAAAATAGGCTGACAATTTTTAGGGAGTCACAAAAATTATTTTCACAATTGACAAATGCATGGTATAAAAATTTTGAACTGCTCAAATGTGTTTTTGCTTGTGGTTGCACTCTCAATAATCTGCATGTTATGATGCATTGGTGCAACCTCTTAATTTTTAAATCAACATGATTGTCTTGGGTCTATGTTTCAGCACATGTGCTTTTCATTTTGCAAGTAAATTATAAAACAATTGTAATTTCTAGATTTCATAATGCCTAAAAATCATTTAAGAAGTTGTTACCAGTTGTGTGTTCTGAAGTAGTATGCTCTTTCTCTGAAATGTGTCATGGAATTATTTCTGTTTTTATGTGTGTAGACCTAAAGCCGATTTTTAATTTTCTACAATTCTAATTGAGTTGCTGCTACTGAATGCAAAGCTTGCATTTTGTGAAGTTGTAAAATGCATTAGAAGTTGATTTCACCATCTGATAAGCACAGATTTCTTGGGTTTGAAGGCATGCTTTCAATAAGCTGAGTCATTTTTAGATACAATAACCATCAATTGAATGGGAAACCTTACACATATTTACCAGCTTTATAATAGAACTTGCTGAAATAAGGATGTTATCTACTGCCTTCACTACCTTTTAGTCAGAGATTTTGTTTGATTTTCCTTGTATCTACTTGAGCTTTTGTAAATGGTTAGATGTTTGGTAGTGCCAAGATAGTATATACGTGTCATCATCTTTTGGTTCAAAGCCCATCAGTTCTGATGTAGTAAGTGCAAGTTACATTCCCACACATAAAAGACATCTGTAAGTGAATTTAGTAGTTCATCTATCCACATTAATTGTATCAAGCTAAAAGTTAGGATGAAAGCTTTGTGACTAAAACCTGCACATTTTATTTATTCTGAAAAGAAGCTATTCAGTTACTCCAATTTATACTTATAAAAAAACACTAGTAGTTGTGAACTGAGTGCTTAGTGTTCAAAAGTACAAATTCAGATCAATAAGAAACGTTTTTATCCAAAATTAATTTATTGTTTTGCCTTTTCATGATACAATGCATTTTATGCATATAGATTGCAAATGTTTAATGCTGGAAAGCTTGGTGTTTTATGGCAAAAGCATAACTTATGAGCACTTTAATTATAATAAAACAAATTTTGCAATGCCCTGTGAAATAAAGTTTCAAATTTTGTATTGAAGTAAATTATGCTCTTTTGCAACCTCCAACATTTTTATCAGGTCCCAACTCTTCTAAACACTTTGAATTGGTAAGGGTTTGGTGAAAGAGAAACTATTTGTAGTTCAAATATTAATGTTTAGTATAGTGCTCATTGCTTGAAGTGATGGGACAAACTATTGGAATTTGTGTAAACAATACTCTTGAAGTGACTTTTACGTTGTTGCATGATACTTACTGTTTTCAAAAAAATTCTGCCGTGTTGTAAATTATGCAAGAGAAATATCAAAAAAAGATCCACGAATTTGTAAAATTACCTTAGCAGTAATTGTGGGAACATCGTTCAGAATTCCACTGGCCACAAGAAGTTGTTTGAGTACTGGGTTTGACCCGCAACCTTTCATTTGTAATCACTTCTAATCTAAAGCAATGGAAAAAGGATTTTTCATGAACCTAAATAGATTCCGTTTTTTTGAAATAACCTACAAACTTATGTACTGTGGTATATCTGTTTCTAAGTTGCATTTTGCATGTCTAAGGTGGAAGAAAATCTCTTTACTGAATATGACTGGAACTTTTACAGCATAGAAATGTAACAAATGATGTGTTGGTTCAGTGTTGTGCATATGGTGTATATAAATGTGTTGTGCATTTTGCGAGTAATCCTGTATTAGCTGTCTAGATCAACATGATGAACAGCTGCCCTAAGTAGTGCCAAGTTTCTGTTGCCTGACAAACTGTAGTACAGTAATATCAAACACCAAACTTTGTTGCAAGTCAGATGAAGTGCAATGTCAACGACTCGTGAAAATCTTCCAAAGATTATTGTGGATATCCAAGGTGAGTTGCCCATGAGCTCTTTAATAGAGCTTGGAAGTCTTTTTTTAACCAAAGTCAAATTGGTGGTTTTAGCTAATTTTTTGTTGTTTACTGATGTGGAGATCTTTGTTATTGAGATCGTTGTTGACTCTATTTGCGCTTATTGCAGACATTGTGAACCAACTCAGCAATGACTTCGAAAACAGCAGAGAACCAGTGACTGATGACAGCACTGCTTTGCACAGGTTTTGCATCAAAAATATATTGTTTTTTTTCAGTTAAAGTGCTGAGTGAAATGATACTCAAACTATTTTTTCCTATATTTGAAGCACAGGAAAAAACTTGCTGTGTGCTGTTTCACTTTTCTGCGATTAGGCGTGGCAAAACTCTTGGCTGTGCAATGTGCAACTATATTTGCAAAAGTAGTATTCTAGAGCTGACAGTAGTGCTTACCTAGACATTTTGAGAATTAAATGATCTTAATCTCAGTTTCGTTTGTCACAAACATATTCCTTTTAGAATGTCGCTATTTCAAAACCGATCCGCAGAAGTGATCTTATGCGCAGATTATAAGAATATAAAGGATGTTAATTTGGCTGCTTGTTTTTTGTGGAAGACGATGCCACCCAATCCGTAGCATTTGGTGTTAACCTAAACAAAAATTAGTTTGAATGACAAATTTGCAAACGTTTGGATCGAGAAAAATAATTTCTGCGAACTGGCTGCTGAAGACGGTTAATAAGACCTGGTTCCTCTGAAGCTTCTGTGAAGTTGTTGTTTGAACATCACATACGCCTTTGAACAAACAGAAGCATCATTTCCCAAATTTTACGCAGTTGTCTGTTTCATTGATGGACATTTGAAAACGCTTTGCGCAAGCAACCATATTCAGCCTTGCAAAGTTCAATGTTCTGTATTGCAGTAAGCAACGCTGCTTTGCGTAAGCTTACAATTATGACCTGACACAGCATTTGACGGTACGCGATTCCGTGACAGGACGTGGCAGTATTTGTAATATTTTGGTCAAGGTCGCCTCACTGGCGTTCATCAACGGACTGAAACGCGCTGCTAAAAATTTTGAAAAATACCAGGACGAATAACCCGCGTATTTATTTTTGTTTTCGAACTCATCTGATTTTTAGATACGTCAATTTCGCTTTTTCGCGTGGCGGGCATGTCTTTGTGCAGGTTGTGTGCAAAGCTGGAATACCTGCTCACGTCCAGTCTGAAAGATAAAGCATTACTTGGGGCAAAGCGCAGCTACTGGCATTGGATGTACGCGTGCCTTCGCCATGCTCGGGGACTGAATGAAGCGCTAAGATACGTGCAAGCCAACAAAGAGGTTTGGAAATCACTTGCCTTTTATGTCTCTTCATTTTTTGGACACACTGCTACTGTGTTAGCGCGCGCCTTTGAAGTCTGCTGTTCGCGCCGTTCCAAACACGTAACGATATTGATTCAAAAAACAGCGTAAACTTTAAAACCCTGAAGCTTGTTATAACTTTGATCCCTCGTCTCCTGCAAATGTTCAGTAGGTTTAAAGTCAAGCAATATGTCTAATTGCCTGTGACGGAACGGTTGCTAAGATTCGTTTGATTGCTCTTGCCTTGACAGTTACGAACTTCTCGAGGAAAAGGTCGTGCTCTTATACGCTACTGCTTAGTCCACCAGACCTTAGCCGACAGCCTTCAAAACTGCGTCATGAATCGGTCATTGTGCAGTCAGCACTTGAACAGCCAATCGGTGCTGAGCAATCAGACGTACGCCTCGGCGCTGATCACGTCTTTGTACGATCTTAACGCCGTGAACTTTGACCTAAACGCCAAAGGATTCGACTTGGACAGTGGTTGGCCAACGTTCGCCAGGTGACTGCTTAATAAACAAAGTGGTTGTGAAGTTTTTTTGTGCTCCGATGCAAGGTTCTATGTAGTGCAGAAACAACAGAAATAAAGCTTATTTTTCTCACTCAAACGTCGGTTCATGAAAACTTGTTCCACTGCGAAATCGACATTCGGCAAAACCCATAATCTTCCATCAACGTCAAAAACGATTGCGAATGTTGACAAAGCGATTTTGATAAAGTAAATCATTGGTAGATACCCCCCGGCTCGGTTGGATGTTTTGTGGAACTTTTTGCGACGCTACTGAGGCCATGCATCATGGCATTGGCGTGTGCTGAATAACTATATTTGGCTTTTTGACTATTTGGCTAAAGCGACGGGTTTACAATGGGATTTTGAAACTGCTTTTAAGTGAAGGGAGTTATAAAGCACCAGCTCATATCAAAACAGCCGTTTATCGTGGCGTGCAACTTAACATGTTGTCCATTTTTGTTTTATTTTCTTCTTTAGCTCGAAGACCAGAATCATTTGTTTGTACTTGATGGTTGTCCTTATCATTTGAGAATGGTTTCAAATGTTGCTGAAAGTTGATTTTAACTGTTTTCAAAATTCGGTTTACTCCGACATTGCATTAACCGACTTTTGGGTGTCTTAGCACAGTGTAAATTGTGGGATGACCTGTGAAGAGCAACTGCAAAAAGATCTGCAATGCCAAGAACCTGAATTCCGCAAAATTTTAGTTTCGTTGCCATGTAGACAAGTTCACGAATTTCCGTGCGCTGCTAACACCTGCTTATTTTCAGTCGTTCTTATTGTTGTCCTGTTCCGTTTCATTGCACACCACGTGACCACGCCCCGTACTTTTCACAGCAAATGCGCGCCATCCGTCAACGACCAATGGGCGGTGCAGAGTCACGTGGGCAGCCTCGCCAGCCTGACGTCGGCGTCGATCGTCATGGAAACGCCCCGCCTGCACGGAAGCGGTGAGCAGCGACCGTGGCCGCCTGCGCTCGCGTCTAGGAGGTGGAAGCCGGCGCCTCGCGCGTGTCCAAGAATTTCGGCAGGAGTCAACGGCCACCTTGGTCCGCGGCGTATGATGGAAAACCTATAGCGTGGGCCGTGCTTGCTTGCTGTGCTCCTCATTGCATGCTTGACTTTTCTCCTCCTCGATGTTCGTTGAGTAGCAGAGATGAACGTCGTATTTTGCGATCCAGATCCAGTCCTGAATTTTTATCACTCAGTCCAAGTCCAACCGTTGTCCAAAAAGTTTTGAAAATTTTAAAATCCAAGTCGAAATAAAGTCCAAAAAATGAACATAATACGGCTTTTTCAACAGCAAAAATCACGGAATCATTTTCCGTTAACTTAGTCCAAATCCGGTCCTGATTCTAAATTTATGAAGCAATTTACAGTCCGGTCCGGATCCAATCCAAATCCAGCAAAATTTGTCATAGTCCGGATCCAGTCCAATGCTCATCTCTGCTGAGTAGCATGGCGCTCGCCGTTTGGGTGGTTCGACACATTTGTGCTAAAGGGGGGGGGACTTTCTTTCGCCTTTGCTTGTGCGAAATAAAGTTAGATCGTCTTTTCGCGCGGGCAGACATATCGTGTTCAGACGTAGCGTGCTCCGACTGGATCAGATTTTGCTGCGAAATAACACTGGGTGTGTGTCGGTGAGGTGAAGGACCTTTTCTCGAAAGGTACAGAGTAGGACAGCATGGAAAGTACTGCAGTAGAACTTGTCTAATTCGTCACCGTTTAATTCGTCAATTCGCTTAATTCGTTACTGATTTCGTCGGTCCCGGCAGAATTCCTATCTTTTGTGTACATTTCTGTTTGTCTAATTCGCCATCGTCTAATTCGGTGGTTCCCGAACTTGTTCGAACCGTTACCCAAACCAAGGTAGCGATTCTGTCTTACTACCCTCAATAATAATTTTTCGCATTTCAGGTCGAAAATTTCTTTCGCAATGATCACTCATAAAACCGAGGAACATTGTGGTTTTGGTTCCGCGTTGCCCCCCGAAGAATCGCATATTACCCCCGGGGGTAATTTACCCCCAGTTTGGGAACCACTGGTCTAATTCGCTCAATTCGTCACCTCTTTCTATCCCTGAGAAGCGTTTTGTTCGGCTAATACCTCATTTGCAGTTTCGCTTTTGATGTGTAAGCAACTAGTACGTGTGGGAATTCAAACAAATTACGGATCTTTATCTGAGAATTCTTGCACCTCGCAATTTGTTTATCGAACTTATGCACGAAGTGCGAAGCGCGACCCGACTCCCCATTGAAAGAACGCGGGATTCGCAGTTTGTTAAGATTTGAAAGGTGCTAGATTAAATGGAGGAGTCCAGATAGAGTAGAGGAATTAATTGCTATATTCCACCATAACGTCATAAACTTGTATTTTACTGCAAATAAGAGCACTATGTATACGAGTTACTATGACAAAATATTCGAGCTTCTATGATAGAGTTTTCACCTGTTTGCATAAATCGTCACTTCGCCTAATACGTCACTATTTTTTAATCCCCTTGAGGTGACGAATTAGACAAATTCTACTGTATTACCAAGTGAAGGACTTTCGACACGAAATCGAGTAGCCTGCTTTTGTTTCAAAACAAACCCAATTGTCTTTTGTTAATTGGTAGCAGATTTAAACCAGAACACGCACGTAAGCACTTTGACACGGCCAGGAAATAAATAAATAAAACTTTCAAACATATATGTGTCTTTTGCACATGTTGGTTTTCCTTTCACGACGTTAGTGATTTTCTAAGAGCTGTTTGGTCGAATTGCACCCTCTGTGGAACGTGTTTTTATTTTC
>Ga0210059_1005663_pt1 | contig 20078 bp, 19 predicted proteins | sample Ectturendosymbi2_FD_188042 | JGI IMG/M metagenome (GOLD analysis project Ga0210059, IMG submission 188042) | Ecteinascidia turbinata endosymbiont from Florida, USA - Sample 2 (SPAdes) (version 2) | ecosystem: Host-associated > Tunicates > Ascidians > Unclassified | place: Key West, Florida... | reverse complement strand
AGAGTTTCATTGCTCGCTTGTTCAGCTCCATGATTGAGCGGTGTCCTTAGTGAATTAAAGCCTGGCTTTCTGCAGATAGTGTTTCGTAGAATTCGCAGGCGAGTGCACGACAATTATCTGTTGTATATTCAAAACTTGGCTTCACTGTAGTCAACAAGCCCCAAAGTCCTGGAATTCCCTCATATTCTTTTCCACCAACCATTAAATTATTTCCATCAAGAACTACTCTTGTGTTTCCGAGGTAATATCCGCCTTTTTTTTATTGCAAAGGTTCTATCCCTGGATCTTTGATTTTTAAGAAACTCATTTATTGTATGTTCAAATTTCTTGGAGGTCCAATTTGGAGGCCCAAATTTTGGAGGTCCAAATTTTGGAGGTCCAATTTTGGGGGTCCAAAATTAGCCTCGATAAATGTATACTTTTCTATACAGCTTTGGATCAAGGTTCATAATTTTTTGTAATTCTTTACATTGCTCTGGTGTGAGTTTGTCATTAAAAAACGCAGTGACTGTTGAGCTTTTTATTCCAAGATCATTTGACATTTATATTTTAATAAGATCTTTGTTGTCAACCCAAGAGTTGAAACTTTCTGGATAGCCCTTCCATTTTACCATTGACCTTGTTTTGTCTTACTTCACAATCTTCTCAATTCTGTAAACTTCTTGTGATGTCTTCTGAAGCTCTTGTTCATAGAAAGTCCCTTGAATTTCTTCATCGTCCTTCATCGTTATCTTATAAGTTATCGGATCGGTTCTTTGAATTTTTGAAACGGTGAACACTTCTTCTGTCTAGTTTGGGGTGAACCCTTTCTCAAAGAGTCCTTTCTTCTTGAGAATTCGGACTTTGTCACCAGTTTTGAATTTTGCTCTCATGGCTCGTCTTGTTAAGTCTGGATAGAGGTTTCTGTAAACTCTCACTTCAATCTCTTTCTTGCTCGCCTCAACAGGAGTCATTTTTATGCTAGAGTGTCTCGTGTTGTTGTATCTCTCAACAAAGTCGTCAAGAACGTCAATATATTTGTTGGTATTGTTTGCTGTAAGATACTTGAACATTTTTTCTTTCATCGTCCGGTTCCAACGTTCGGCTACTGACGATTTCACCTCATTTTCAGTAGAGCAAAGCTCAACACCCAGCTCCTTCACATGTTTGTTGTAAAACTCTCGGTCTTTGTCGGTCCAAAGCTTTTCTGGTTTTCGCTTTGGTTTTTTGAAAATCTCCTTGAACACGTCTGCGACAGATTTTCCAGTTTTGTCTTTGAGTGGAAGCATCCAACCAAACTTTGAAAACACGTCAATCACTGTGAGAAAATACCTAACCCCACGGTTGGACTTTAAAAATGCTTGCATTTCAACGAGGTCTGCAGCCCAAATTTTATCAATTCCATTCACATACACTTTTCGTTTTGGAAAATTTTTGATGACGGGTTTGTGAAGTTCATTAGCTAGCTGGTCAGTCCAAATTGTGTCGTTTTTTTTAACCCCCATCCGAAGCGTTTTTTCGTACCGATCATCGTAGAAACAACACATCTCTCCATCCTTTCTCGAAGTGTGGGGTTATAAATACCATTAAGCTCTGTCAACACATTTTTATCACAAACTTCGTTGCGAGTTTTTGTGTCTTTGATTTTAACCTAACAAATGTTGTGGTGATAAGCTGCCTTGTCGACTCTGTTGATAGGTTTTGACCACGCCTTTGGAGCCATATCAGCATTCAAACGTTTGTTCAATTTCGTGCCTGGTCCTGTGAATTTGTGACCTGGCATGTGCATTTCAAATGGAAGACTGTTGATTGTGTCATTGATAAACCCTTTTCCACTTGCGCTTATAAATTTTGACTTTTTCGTTCCGCAAGCAACACAGATGCCTTGAAGCATTTGGTGGTTGTTTTTTGTGGTTTTCTGTTTCACGTCTCTCGTTTCCGTAAACTTTCGACACTTGACACAATATATTTGATTTATTTATTAAATGCTTAAGATAAAAGAATGTAAAGAATATTTCATGGAATGAAAACAAAACAAATAAAAGCAATCACCCTCTGCTGCCGAAGAGTCTGCGGGGTTGATTGTGGGCAGATCAGGCTGTGGTAAGACTACTTTGTTGCTGAATCTTCTTCTTCAGCCAGGTTGGTTGGACTATTCAAAATTGTCAGTTTTTGGTACGAGTTTGTTTCAACCAGAGTATAAAATTATGAGAAAAGGCTTTGAAGAACAATTGCCGAAAAGGGTGATTATGAATTTGTTTGAAAAGCAAAATGAAATACAACAAAAACAAATTTCACCGAGTGTGTTGATTGAAGAGTTGGCAAAAGATCAACGCCCCATTCCAAAACGATGTGCCTGACCCGAAAGAACTGTCTCCAGAGCAAAAGAATCTCATGATATTTGACGATCTCTTGCTTCAGAAGCAGAACAAGTGTGAAGCCTATTACGTTCGTGGAAAGCATTCAAATTGTGATTGTTTGTATTTGAGTCAAAATTATTTCAAATTGCCTCGTCAAACAATTCGAGAAAATGCAAATTTCTTTTGTCTGTTTCCTCAAGACCAAAGAATATTGGCCACATATTCAGGAACCACGTGTCTCAAGACATGGCGAATGAACAGTTTAAAAAACTTTGCAAACATGCATGGTCAAAGCCACACAATTTTGTTGTGATTGATTTGACCTTGCCAAAGAACTACGGGAAATACAGATCGGGGTTTGACAACTTTTATATCATAGAATAAACGAACACTGAAATTCTCGAAAAAATTGAGAGAAATACTTCTCCGAAAACTTCAACTCAGACTGTGGTTTCAGAGAATTCGACAAAAATAAAGACGACTTTTAACCTACCACTCGAGTTGGATCGAACGCGAAAGATACTTGCAATGAATGAGAACATCAATCGGAAAGTAATGTTTCTTGATGGAACTTCTTTGCCAGAAATTCATCAAATTTTAATGACAAAAGGATAACAAAGCTTGGGCAGCCAGTTGAAGACACCAACGCAACGACAAAAGGTTTCGTAGATAATCAACTAAGGAAAAGAACCTTTCATGTAACTCCAGAAGGTGCTCAGGGACATCTTAAAATGAATAGCCACAAAATATCTGGACTTGCGAATCTGGCCGAACGAAACGACGCAACTCATAAACACTATGTCGATTCTCATGATGAATATCTTCAGGGTCTGATAACCAACCTCACAAGCCAGGTTGACGCTTTGGAGACTCGTGCCGTCCGACTCGAACGATTGTTGCTCAGGGAATCAGCTGAACCAGCTGAGGCAACCGAGGCTGAAACAGTTGCCCGTGAATGAGGAAAATTTTCAGAGTTATAATAAAGGTATTGCGCTATGCCTGATAATATTGGAGATAAAAAGTGTTGCACCCCTTGGAAGCAAAACGTTTTGACTTATGACTTTCAAAATTACTCTTCGCTTGGAAAAGAAAAAACATTGAACGAAATCGAAAATGCATTTAGTGTTTGGCAAAATGTTTGCAATTTGAAATTTGAAAGAGTTTTTGATGGGATTCAAGCTATGAATATTGCATTTTTGACGGATGAAGAAAAGCAAAATGCGGAAATTAACTGTCCTTACAAACCGAATAATAAGAAATCAGGCACTTTTGCGCATGGCTTCTACCCTGGTGATTCAACATTTTGACAATGAGAGATGATCAAACCAGAAAACAGTTTCAGGGGATGGAAAGTTCAACTTGTTTTTAGTCGCTGTTCACGAAATTGGTCATTGCATCGGGCTGTTTCACAATACTGAAGACAAATACAGTGTTATGCAGCCAATTTGCAAGCCTGGATTCAGTGTTGAAAACAAGAACAATATACTTTCTGAATCCGACATAAAAACAGTGAGAGAAATGTATGGCGCAGCAAAACATGTAATTGTAATGGCAATTTTTAACTCTAACAAAGCAAAAGTTACGATTAAAAAAATTGAAAAAGACACAAAGACAAAAAGGGTAAAAATTATTTACACTTTGAAACCAAAACACTTCGGTGAAGATTCAGATATTTCTGATGAATCATTTCAAAGTCTCTTGAAAAAACTGGATGACATGAATCATGCTGAATTTGTGGCTGAGAATTTCGGGGATAACGATTAGATTAAGTTAAAAAAAATTTATTTATAATATAAATGAAAATCTCGAGATCAACGATGATTTCAATATTGAAAGAAAATACCAGAGGACTTACTCATGTGAATCGGAAACAAATGTGGAAAATCATAGAAGAAAAAGGGCTGGTTGATCAAGCTCTTGAACTTGAGAAACATATGAAACGAAACGTTGGTTCTGGAAGAGTTTCTAGAAAATCAGTTGAGGTTGTTGACCTTGAAACAAATGAAACAAAATATTTCCCAAGGTTATCAGAAGCTTCCAAGTATTTTGGGAAAACTAAAAATTATTTCATATACCACAATGGAAGAGTTTGGGAGAATAAAAAATTACTATAATTAATCATTAATTTGTTATTTCCACAAGAAATCTCTCTCCCATTCATGGGAGAGAGAATTTTTTTGTTGATTTTGATAAAATTTTTTAAGTTAAATAAAAATTTTACCTTATAATAAATGGTTACTTTAAAATATTTGAAAGATGTTGCAAAACGGAATAATATTCGAGGTTATTCAAAACTTCGAAAAGAAGATCTGAAGATGCTTCTGAGAAATCGTCTTCCAAAGATGGTTTATGAAGAAATCATGGGAAGTGGAACCACAAGAATTTTGCTTGACGATGACATTCCAGAAATGAGTCAACAACCACTCAAACCAACACAGTATGTTCCCTCACCAAAAAAAGAAGGGGTAACACGACAAATGGGAAGGTGGCTTGATTGGTTGACAAAGTTTGTTCCAGAGCCTGTGAAAAGACCAATCAACAACGCTTCCAACGCTTTCAAGAAAAAAGTAATGAGCTTGTTTCCGAAACAATTACAGTTTGAGGAAAGCAAAAGGTCAACTTTCAAAGGGTTTGTGGAAGAACATACTATCAAAGCGACAAATCAAACCTTTGACCCCAAGACATTTTTGCTAGCTGTCAAACAAAAAGCCTTGGAAAAATTACAGAGCCGGACAAAGGTAAGACTTGTTCTGAAAGCAAGGATGGAAAAAGTTTCACCGACAGATGGGAGTTCAATCACTGAAATTCGAAATTTCCAATCCAAAACAGTGATTGTCTTGGAATCCACGAACTTAGATGAACTCTGGACTGAAATAGTTGAACAAATTTTGGAAAACATTGCAGTTTCTCAGATGAATGGATCTGGGTGGACGTTTCATTCGATTGTGAGTCTTGATATTCACACGGTGAAATATAAACCCCTGAGGGGAGGCACTTACATTCCTCTTCCAAAATTTCTAGCAAGTAAGAAAGCGTTGATCAATATGAAATTTAAAAGTGAGAAGCGGAGGAATGATGATGTTCAATGCTTTAAATTATGCATCGCAAGAGCGTTGAATCCTGTTAAAGATCATCCTGAAAGGATTACAAAGCAATTGGAAAAACAGGCTAAAACATTGAATTTTGACGGAATACGTTTTCCAATGAAACTGAAAGATATAAAGAATTTGAACAACAGAATCCTCAAATTTCTGTGAATGTTTTGGGATATGAAGATAAAAAGGTATTTCCTTTACGTATTTCAGAGATGGCTGAAAGAGAACATGATGCAAATCTTCTGTTGCTCGAGGATAAACATTTTGTTCTTATCAATGATTTATCAAGGCTTTTGAGCCATCAAATGTCAAATCACAAAGAAAAACGTTTTTTCTGCCTGAGATGTCTTAATTCTTTCACAAAGAAGGAAGTTTTGGACAAGCACAAAGAAAGTTGTGAAAAACATGACTGTGTAAAACTTAGAAGGGTTCGATTCTCGAGTTTAAAAACTTTAAGCATTCAATGCATGTTCCGATTGTGGTTTATGCAGATTTTGAATGCCTGACGAAACCAATCGAAAGTTGCAAACCGAATTTGGATCATTCATATACAGAACAGTATCAAAAGCATGAACCCTCTGGATTCTGCTTTAATATTGTCTGTGATGACACAAAGTGGCGAATTTCCGTTCTCAGCAATCAGCATGCATTGACAGCAAGTTCTTTTCCGCAAAGCATGGTTGCGCGACTGGTTCTCAACCTGCTTAAATCTCGTGACACCATTGCAGTGCTGAAGCGATCTACAGCTTTTGACGCATTTCCTCTCTGGCATACACGAATATTTTTGAATGTGTGGTAACAGTAAATGTTTCATTTGATAACTCTAAACCATTTTCTTCTGTTGGCTTAGCTTTGCCTGCATTACATTTTACTTCAATTTACCTTGTAACCGCATTACCAATATTACATTTTATATCCAAAGCAAAAGACTTTTACTAACTATTATGCACAGAAGTCATCGCAGTACTACATTATAATAAGCAGGATGACGTCATTCATGCGTATGTCTCAAAAGCTCGTGTTTCATCAAAGTAAATGTATTTGCACCATCAAACGTATACTCTCTACTACCGCGATGTATGCATCCTCGTCTTCCTTCATGTATTTGCGTATTCCATGTTACTGCGATGCATGCTTAAATTCAAGCACCTTGCGTGTGGGAGTGACAACGTTACTCAATACAATTATGGTTATGATGGGAAAAAACTAAAACCAGTTTTGTATGCTAAAAAATCCGCGGATGAAAATATTGGTGAAACATTTTGTAAACATCTGAAAAATGAAATTGATAAAGTTTGGACATCAGAAGCAAAAGATATGCTAGTTAAGGAAGAAGATAAAGCCAACTTTGAAACATCTACGAATTGCTGGATTTGCCGAAAAGATTTTGAAGAAGGTGAGGTAAGAGTTCGCGATCATTGTCATTTCACCGGAAAATACAGAGGCGCTGCTCATCAAAAATGCAATGCACTTTTTAGAAAGCCTAGATTTGTTCCAGTGTTTTTTCATAATTTGAGTGGTTACAATGCTCATTTGTTTATAAAAAATCTTAACTCAATGGGTGAAGGAAATATCAATTGTATTCCTAATACGGAAGAGAAATACATCAGTTTCTCAAAAAGTATTCAAGATGAAGAAGGAAAATTAAAGTATAAACTTCGTTTTTTAGATAGTTACAAATTTATGGCAAGCAGTCTGGATAAACTTGTAAATAATCTAAAACCAGAACAATTTGAAAACGTAAAAAAACACTTTGATATAAACTTTGATATGTTGTTAAGAAAAGGAGTTTTTCCATATGATTGGTTTAACCCCCTTGAGAAATTAGATGAAAAGCAACTCCCACCAAAAGAAGCGTTTCATTCAAAATTAAATAATTCCAATATTACAGATGATGATTTTGAGCACGCCCGTAAGGTGTGGGATAATTTTAAAATCAAAACTTTCCGTGAGTATCATGATCTGTATATGAAATTAGATGTTTTATTATTAACAGATGTCTTCGAAATTTTTCGAAGTGTTTGCTTGAAAAATTATGGTCTTGATCCTTGTTGGTATTTCACCGCCCCAGGATTGGCCTGGGATGCATGTTCAAAGAAAACTGATGTAAAGCTTGAATTGATGAATGATGTTGATGTGTTATTAATGTTTGAAAAAGGAATTCGTGGTGGAGTCTCTATGATTCCGAAGTGATATGCGAAGGCTAACAACAAGTATATGAAGGATTTCAATCAGGAAGAAGAATCGAAATTTATCCAGTATCGTGATGCTAACAATCTTTACGATTGGGCTATGTCACAGCCATTGCCTATTGGAAACTTCAAGTGGATGACAGAAAGTCATTTGGAAAACTGGCGAGAAATTTCCTCCCACGAAGGCCGTGGATGTATCCTTGAGGTTGATCTGGAGTATCCGAAAGAACTTCACGATCTTCACAACGATTATCCTCTCGCACCAGAAAGGATTGTTGTGAATAAAGTTGAAAAATTTATTCAAACTTTACAAAAGAAGGACAAGTATGTTCTCCATCATCGGAATCTCAAACAATATCTTGAGATGGGGATGAATCTCAAGAAAATTCACCGTGGGATATCATTTGCTGAAGATGCATGGTTGAAACCTCACATCAAGTTGAACACGAATCTTCGAACAGAAGCTTCCAGCAAGTTTGAGAAAGATTTCTTCAAACTCATGAACAATTTAATGTTTGGAAAAACCATGGAGAACATCCGAAACAGGCGGATATCCGACTCCGAACGGATGATAAATCAGCTGAAAACCTTGTTTCGAAACCGAATTATGAACGAACGACAATCTTCACTGAAGATCTTGTTGCAGTGCACATGAAAAAAACGGAACTTGTTTTCAACAAGCCAGTTTATCTTGGGGTGTCAATCCTCGACATCTCAAAAACTCTGATGTATGTTTCATTTAGTTTCATTATAATTACACCAAGAAAAAGTAAGGACCAAAAGCGAAATTGCTCATGACTGATACGGATGCTTTGATGTATGAAATACATACAGAAGAGTTCTTCGAAGATATCCGAGAAGACATCAAAGAAAAGCTTGATAACTCCAACTTTCAGAATTCAAAACTCCTGAGACTAAACAAAAAAGTCCCCTGCATGTTTAAGGACGAGGCTGGTGGGAAGATCATATCTGATTTTGTCGGACTGTGCGCCAAATCATATGCCTTTGATATGGACGGTGATGAATTAAAAAAATGTAAAGGTGTGAAAAAATATGTTGTAAATAAAGAAATAACATTAAACGATTATATAAATTGTTTATTTTCAGGAAGACAACAGCTGAGACCTATGAATGTGATTCGGAGTCATCATCACGAAGTCTTCACAGAGCAAGTCAACAAAATCGCTCTTTCTGCTGGTGATGACAAACGAGAAATTTGCGACAATAAAATAGAAATTTTTGCCCATGGTCATTTCACAGCGACAGGGAGGGTCCATGATGTGTGAGCAAAATAGAAACGCCCAAGGACAGACAGAGAGGTCCTGGGGAACAGGGACCAAATGCCTGAAAGAGTGCTTGTGACGTCGTCAACTGTAGGGGTATTTCAGATAAAATAAAATGGGCATTTTTTGAGCGGTGAATATAATAAACAAACAAAGAAAAGAGCGGGACCCCTCAATCCCCAGTTCCCTACTACTTGCATCATTAAAACCAGCGGAGAACTCGAGGCATGAAATTGTACAGTGTCACCACTCAAATTCCCTGTCTGTTTCGTGTCTCAAATAGCCACGAGCCTGAGTAACGCCTTCATCATCGCATAGGATAGAGTGAGTCAGATTCACAGTTCGTGCTCGTGTGTTACAGAGAGAGGCACGTCAACAAAATGGTGCTGTGACCAGGTTTGGGAAGAAGAGAGGTGAGTCTTCTCCCGGGTGGTTAAGCCTTAGCGCTGGATCACAGGTCTCTCAACCTCAGAAGAAGCGGTCACCTGTTCAAGACCCAACTGCGCTGCGTGTTGCATTCTGTTTACTGCGCTGCGTGCCTTGCATCTTTTTGTTTTCTGGCGAGCTGCCGATTTACTAATTGTGCGATCTGCTCGCTTGTTGCTGGATTCGCGCAGATGGTCTGCGGATATCGCATTATTATGCTATGATGCCGTTGACTTATCACGCCTGTAATTCACGACAAAACTTCCCCCCTTACTTCACAATTGTGTGCTGGCGCCACGGGCGTTGCTGAAATTCTTTTCCAGCAGCCTGTTCGCCTATTGCGAGTCTACCACCTAAACTGCATTTGTCCCCAGGCGTGGGAAATCCGAGGTGCGCCACTGCTTGAAGTGTCGTTTGTTTTTTGCTAATTGCTTCACGTCTGTTGCTGTAACATGTTACTGTAGATAAAAATGCCGTTTGAAATCTACGTAATCGTTTCGTTCAAACCAGCACGAAAAAATTCTTGCAACTTACCTTGGTAATGAAATGTCGCTTTTCTGCTACATCACACGTTCTTGTTCTTACAGGTGTCACAGCGTTTCTTTCATATTGCAGTTAATTTGGGGAAATGCTATTTTTGTAAGCGTGGTTGCAAGGGTCTTCACTTTGAGCTTGGTGTCTCGGATTGTGCTAACTAAACTCAAAACAACTACATATTCCCTTTTTTGTAATCTGACGACTTTAGTCTTATGAAAAAATATCGTCTTTGAGAACCGTGAGTGACAATGTTATTACTCCACCTTAATAATAGCATTGTCTGTTTTCATTACCATTTGCATTTTCTTAGATGCTTACAACGTTCACAAGTCCAGCAACAAAAATTCTGCACCCGTGTAAAAACAAGGTTTTCACTGAACAAAAAGTGATGTGCACAGCAACGTTGAATAAAAATCGCCAGTTTGTCTAGGGCAGACATGTGCAACCCGCAGCCCGCCGCGTTGTTTGGTGCGGCCTGCATGGTATTGTTTATGATCTTGAAATGGTATTTCAAATTAACTATATTCCTCACTTTTTCGTGCCACTCATTTCAGAATTATTTACCACAAGCTTTTGCATTTCATCAGAGGTTTACAGCCCTTCAAGTTCACGAACAAGGACCTGCAACATTTTTAATTACCTGAGAGTGAGAGCAATAGACCACGAAGTGAATACAAATTTTCGCGCCTTTGGTCATTGATACCCCACAGCACAGATTACGCTCTTCGTGATGTAAAATTTTTTCTTACACTACGTTTACATGGTAAGTTTTGTGTTGTCTCGTTACCATATATGGATAACGAGTGGTCTGGTTTTGAACGTGATTTGTTGAGTCAGCGCCCTGGATGAGCCAATGCGTTGGCCACCTTGACAGGAAGACGCCTCGTTATGAACTCTACGTGGTCTCGTTCGCGCGGTACTAGACTAGCACCTAGCACGGCTAGCAGTGCCTGTCTCCAGACAAGATATGACTGCACCGTTATTCTGTTAGTGTGTTGAGTTCAGTTTTAGAATTGTAATACCAACATAATTACTATGCAGTCGACAAGGCACGTCGGCGAGGATGGGTAGTTTTACAATAGATAGCAGTTTAGGCTTTGGGTTGGCAGTGTTAGGATTTCTTATTTTGAAGGCAAGGATCTTAACAAATTGTTCAGAAATCACCTCTGCTAAAAACGGTTTGCTTCTGCATTTTACATGTCATTAAAGAAAATTGAGTGAAATAATCCTCTACCATCAGTGGTGATAGAAGTACAGTACAAGATACTAGCCTACAGTAACTAAAATATACTTTTTGAAATGTAGGCTATCTGCCTGTTTTAGATATCCCTTAATGTCTAGAAATGAAACATTACTGAGAAGATGCTTATTCATGATAAAGGCTGAAAGCTGTGCACAACATGTGATGAGAGGCTCTGTTTAAATACATGTATATATTTTTAAATAGGCTACTGATCTGCTGGGAGTGGCTTGTCAGTGTTAGGAATAGTTGTTTTGAAATTAAGAACCCTTGTATGTTGCACTAATCTTCATCAATCAGGCTTGCAAAAATAGAGCAACTTTCTGGCATCAGTGGTAGTAGTAGTAAAAGATTAATAATCATTTTACTAACTCCTTGAAAAAATGTTATAGGATATATTTAATATAACAAATACTGAATGTTTTGTGCTCATCGTGTGCCATTAGGCTATATCATGTTTGAGTATCAGTGCAAATTAAAGATATTTTGACTGATGTGTCACCAAAAATTCCACCTAGGCACTTGCAGACACATGCAATAAAGCAGTTATCTCCAAACTGTTTTTCAGCATGACGCTTATGAAACCTGTGTTAAAATTTGTCTGCCTGTAACTTTGCACATGCGATATCAACTCATGCTGAAAACGTCAGTGCACATCTGCTATGGACGGATTTTACAGTGTGCAGCAAGATCCACAGTTCACAGCACCAAGTTCAAGAGAGGCATGAACAGCAAATGCCGAATTCGTAAAATCTGTACATCAGCGTGCATGCTTTCCAGCTCCATACAACCTTTTGTTCACCAGCCTGCACAGTAGATGTTTAGCGACCCGTCTACCACACTTGAATGACTTTCAGACATGTAAACCGAACCGTACTGTGATGTCAGAACAAGCTGCCTTGTTTTGCGGACCGTCGCTTGACATGTAAACGTAGTATTAGTGATTTAAGTGCGAGGCTTGCAGAGACTTTGGCACTTAGCTAAGTAAAATCGTTCGAGCAATTTGTCAGGATCTGGCAGACAGTTGTTCTGCGAACTGAGTGCTATTAGTTTTGATTGAAATACGAGGCTTGCAGAGGTTTTTCTGTATAAAATTGTTCACACAATTCGTCAGGAAGTGGCAGGCAGTTGTTCGTGCCAACTGAGTACTATTAGTTTTGATTTTAGCTCGAATAGTGTTGTTAGAAAGGATTTCAGCTTGATTCGTTTGACATCATTTACCCAATTTTTTATGCTGATGTTGTTTGCGGCTTTGCGAGTATTGGGAATGGGAATGTAGGGAGAGTGATAAAAATTCGCATCGGGACAATGGAAAGAGGATGTTGGAAAGGTTGGCAATCAATGATAATAATAGTATTTGTTTGCAGTTCATAAAAGCTGCAATTTTAATTGTAATTTAGTCTCAAAGATAGGTAATTTGATGTGAAACATGTCTACTTCGAAAAAACGAAAAATTCTTGATGAAGGGCGGATGTTTAACGACGAGTGGTTTGTGAAGTATTTTGTTGTTCAACAAAATGAAAAGGCTCTTTGCTTGATTTTCTGAAATAACATTGCTTGTCTGAAAGAATTTAATATCAAGCGGTACTACAACTCTTCGCATTCCGAATAATACGAGGGAATTTTAGGTCGATTCCGGGTGGATAAAGCCCATCAGTTGAAAAAGTCATTGCAGGGACAACAGAAAATGATATCCCTTTACAAAAACGACAGTCAGCTTGGGACCGAATTGAGCTTCAAGTTTAGTGAAGCAATAGCAGAGAAAGGAAAAGCCTTCAGTGATGGTGAGTTTGTCAAGCACTGCCTGATGATATTGGCTGAACGGGCATGTCCTGATAAAAAGTATTTAATGGAGCAAACTGGTTTATCGAGATTCACTATGGCACGTAGAATCGATGCCCTCTCAGTAGAGATGGCACAGCCCGCAAACAGTCCAGTCTTCGGGCCGTCCGCTAGAGGTTTTGAAACAGTCCTCTAGCAATTTTTTTAGTGATGACGTCATTCCGGGCCGCCACGGGCCGTTGCAGTCTGCTCGCCAAAAATTTTTGGTTTTTGCGAAGTTTAAAAATCTAACAACGAATTTTTTTGCTGCTGTTTTCTCCATTTTGCCGTTCTGCCAACGTTCCGTTTCACTTGCTTCGATGCAAATCAGTGAACCATGTTAGGAATCAATCAAAGCAAGCAACATTTTCATTTATAGTCTGTCGCCGAGTTTTAAGTTTAGGGCAAGTATTCCCAAACTTTCTCTGGCCATGTACCCCTTCAGCATTTTGTTATATGAGCATGTACCCCTAAAATTTGTTATGACAAAAAGGCTGAGGAAAATAACAAAAATATATTACCAATAAGTATTTACTGATTTTGAAAATAATATTCAGCGATGTTGACCTATGTATAAATACGAGTATTTCGAAATGAATAATATGCAAACATAATTTTTCCCTCCCGTTGCTAACCTCAAATGTGCCCTTTCAGATAGGAAAATCTACCCCTAGGCGTACATGCACCCCAGGTTGTGAACCCTTGGTTTAATATTAGGGGTTAGGGTTTAAGGCAAGGGTCACCAAACTTTTTGAAACTCAGAGCTGCTTCGTGGTACAGATTCATGCGAAGGGCTACCAGTTTGATACACAGACTTCTGAAATAAAAATTTGCATAATTTGTCTTCATATTATTTTATCATTAGTAATAAAAATTAAAGATATTCATCATTGTAAAGAAACTGATTATGTTTATGCTATTGTCAGAACAGGCCACGGGCAACCCACATGGTCTGTACGGGCAACCTAGTTCCCGCGGGCACCATGTTGGTGACCTCAGGTTTATGTTTAGGCACTCTTGTCATGTGTTTGTGTCATGTTACAAGCGACGGGCAAATAAGTTTTCAAAAGTGAAGGCCCCCTGCCAGACCTACAGCCACCGCTTTAAGACTGCATGGTTTCAGTGTCCATAGGGAAATGAACTGAAAAATTGTTGTTACTTTGCATTTGAGATTACTTTATAGGTAGTGTCTATTTTACCGCCAAGATGCTGGCTGCAACAGATCGACTTGAGCTATTACGCCGCCAGTCAAACATTCGGTTTCGTAGCATGTTGCAATTCCAATGAAAAGGTCACTTTGGCACACAATTGCCATGCTGTTCGTAGCGGTTATGATTCACATCTGGTATGCTATTGCTTTTCGGTTCAACTCTCACCTTGATGACTTCCCTTTTTTTCTTTTTTCAAAAATTTAGCATTAGCGTTAAGGTTTAGGGTTAGTGTTAGCGTCAGGGTTAACGTTAGGGTTTAGGGTTAGAGTTACTGTTAGGGTTAGCGTTAGGTTTAGCATTAGGGTTTCAGGTTAAGTTTAGCATAAGGTTTAGCATTAGGTTTAGAGTTAGGTTTGGCGTTAGGTTTAGTGTTAGGTTTAGCCTTAGGTTTAGCGTCAGGGTTTAGGGTTAGCGTTAGGTTTAGTGTTAGGGCTAGCATTAGGTTAGGGTTACGGTTAGGGTTAAGGTTAGGTTTAAGGCTTATCTTTTATATCTACCTTGTTTCTGCCAAGCCTGTTGCCGCCGCCATCTTGGCGGCTAAATAGACACTGCCTACTTTATATTACAGGCCACGGGCCGGTCCGGGCCAGAAACTAAGTTGTAGTTTAGCATAAACGGGCCGGGCCAGAAACTAAGTTGTAGTTTAGCATAAATGGGCCGGGCCAGGCGGTTTCTTGTTAGCTCTGAGCGGGCCGGGCTGCAAAAGTGCTGGCTCGTGCCATCTCTACCTCTCAGGTCATCTTGAAGATGCTTTGGCTGAAAGAATAAGAAAATTCTCACATTACAGCTTAGTAATAGATGAGAATGTGGACATCAGCGATACTGCTCAGTTGGTGGTTTTCGTACATGGAGTAACAGACGACTTTGAAGTCGATGAGGAATTGTTAGACATGGCTAGCATGAAGTCGACGACAACTGGTGAAAATATTGCCCAGGAAGTTTTGAAGATAGTCCAAATATTTTGATTGGATCCTAAGAAAATGTCTGGACTCACGACGGATGGAGCACCTGCGATGGTAAGGAAACACAGCAGATTTACCAAGAAGCTTTGGGAAGCATTTGAAGCGCAAAGTGTGGTGGTGAACCACTGCATTATTCACCAAGCAAATTTATGCAACAAAGCTCTGAATGACCATGATGTCATGAAAGAAGTTGTTCATTGCATCAGTTTCATTCGTTTTCGAGGATCGAACCATAAGCAATTCAAGTTTTGTTGGAAGAACGTGAATGCCTTTACCCGGATATTACGTATTTCTCATCGGTTCGTTGGTTAAGCACTAAGCAGGGAAGACACTTTGAAACGATTCTGGCATTTAAGGGGTGAAATTAAGTGTTTCATGGAAAGTAGGAACTAAGACGTCTCATTTTTCAACGACGTAGAGTGGGTGAATGACTTGGCATTCCTTACCGATGTAACACAACATCTATCGAAATTAAATGGGCAACTTCAAGGAAAGAAACAACTGGATAAACAAAATGTTTGAGCACATTACATCCTTCCAAAAGAAACAGGATCTTTTTGATGGTCAGTTCAGTAACTCTGTGCTTACACACTTCCCATGCTTGAAATCGCGAAAGGAGGAAGGAGTTGTTATCAATTGTGAAAAATATGGTACAATGATTAAAACATTGTGTGCTGTTTTTGGTGATCGTTTCTCGAATTTTCGAAATCTTGAAGTAGATTTTAATATATTTAGTGACCCTTTCAACACAGTTGTAGATCAAAGCCCGGATCACCTTGAAGCAATTGATCTGCAGTCAGATAATGACATGAAAAAAGAGTCTGTGGCGAAAACGATTTTGTGAGCTTTTATAAAAATTAAGTTCGAGCGAAGCATCCGAACCTTTCCGAACATGCCTTGAAGATCATTTCACTTTTTGGAAGCACCTGTTGTTGCGAACAAATTTTTTCAAAGATGAAACATTGCAAAGGAAAGCACAAAGGTCAATTGTCAGACCAACATTTGAACTTCGAGTTGCTTGCAGTTCTATGTAAGCAAATGTTCCAAAACTCTGTAAAGACCTTCAACATCAAGCATCGCATTAGTAGACTCAACTTATAGAGACGGAGTGACAATATGCATGAATAAATTACGTTTGACTGAAATGAGAGACTTCATAACATCGTATGTCTCATCTTTTTCAATAATCCTGTCGCGGGCATGTCATTGGTAGTTTCAAACAGAGAAAATTAGCCTACAGCATATACTCCATATCTGTTGAGTGACCACTAGGAACTATTTTTTTAGGAGAATGAATGAAGTTTCATCCCATAAAAAACTGATGCGGCCCGCGATAACTTCCTAAAAATCGAATGTGGCCCGCCAGTGAAAAAGGTTGCACATGCCTTGTCTAAGGGATGTCAATCGTGAGCAACATAAACTATGCGATTACAGACATCCACTGTTGTTTTTCAGAAAAATAATCAGTTGCTGTGCTACGTGTTTGCCCAAATGGAAATGTTTTTGACACAGTGTTACAATTCAAGGGTCTTGCTGGTGCTGGACTACCCTCCTGCTTGCAATGAAGCTGTTATATACCTCAGCACCTTGGAAAACACTCTTCGAAACCGACCAAGTTGAAACTGAAAATTTTTTTACGGCTTAGCATACAAGTGCATAGAAAAAAAGCTTCTTTGTACTCGAAGGGCTGCACTGCTTGTAAGCAAACCTACTAAATGGCGGTGTTCATTTTTGTACCGAAACATTTCGTCATGCTTATTGTACTGTATCAAACCAACTGGACATCGAGCATCAAGCCATTAGCAATGAATCCAATGCGCAGAACAAATTTACTTTCAATTGTTGAAGTTGTCACGCATTAACGTTGTGCACCAATTTTCAAGTTTTTGCGCACTTTGCTTTGCAATCTTCGCAAATGAAGTTGTACTTTTGATATTTATCTTGCATACATTTTCCTGAAATAACTCACAAATATTTTGTTTACTCCTTTCTTCACTTGAAACATTTTGAAGCAACGGCGTTACTTTGTGTTGTAAAAGGTATATTGCTAGACATCGGACGTAACATTCCTTAGTACTCCAATCCTTCTGTTTTTGCTGATACATTTGTGACATTCCTTAGTACTCCAATCCTGGGTTTCTGTTTTCGCTGATATATTTCGGTCATTTGTCCCATAACAGTATTAAAACCAGGGATGTGGAAGCGGATGCAGAAGCTGGAAGCGGAAGCGGTGGAAGCGGTCCTTTTTCTGTGGAAGTGAAAGCGGAAGCAGAAACGTGAAAATTCTACCGCTTCCGCTTCCACATAGGTTATTTGACTTGAAGAGTAACTTGGCGAAAAATTTTGTCCATTTCACAATGTGGATTAAACGGTGAAGTTGCACTATAAGTCTGAATGAATGTGCGATATCATTAGCACGTGAGAACAAGATAAAGCATAACTAGCATCCATGGCATTCTTCATAGAAGGCCAAGTCATCGTGCAGCTTACCGATTTTATCGGAGGCTGACTTTTCAAACCTGGCTGATGTCTACTAAAATGGTAACAGTTTGAAAGTACAGAAATCTCCCGGTAATGTTCGCAACTTGAATCTGAGCTGTTTGTGCGAACTTGTGTAGTAGGTGCGAACTTAGCAGTTGTGCTTTTAACTGCCTTAGCAAACAGATGCTGATCATTAGGGCTAATGTTTGGAGACTGATTGATGCTTTGACTGAAGCTAACTATTCTTTTCAGTGGGGCATATTGTATTCACTTACATTACGCTATTCACTTCACAAACAATGTTATGCAAAGCCAAGCCTTTAATTGAGTCCTTTTGAGTGAAATCATCCAACTGATCCAAGTTAACGAAACATCACACGACAGTACGGAGTGAGGCTGTTGTAGGAAAGTCTGCGCGAAGCGGGAATTTGTGTGCAAACGTTATTTGCCCTAATGTCTGAAGACACACACACTAAAAAAGTTGGCGCATCTGTCCCCAGATTAACAGAGCTGGATAGTAAGGTATTTTATTGGATTGATAACATGCATCGAGCAAACTGCCCCTTCCACCTTCACTAACCATTTTGAAAGCAAACGGACTTGCTGAACAATTATATCAAATCGTAAACTTTAGCAACATAATGTTTCGTGTTTAACATTTTTGTGACTAGTTGTCACGTTTGATTTGCTGCAAATGCCAATAAATTGCTGAAAAAGTTGAATCCAGATTTTTTCATAGCTTTGTGCGAACTTAATTGGGATGTGAACTTAAACGGTTGCGAACTTAACTTAAGATATTACTATACATATATGTTTGCCAACTCAATCTGAAAAGCTTTTGACATTTTATTAAAGGTGTGAAAAGTTTGCCCAAAACCTTGCATTCTAGAATTTTGCTCGAAGCATTATTATGACGTAATAATGTATGACAATCAAAGCACTTTGAAGAAACTTTAATGGTACGCTACGCAATTTAGCTTGATATTTGTTAGGCAAAGGCAGTGGTTCTTAAGCGGGGGTACACGTACCCCTTGGGGGTACCAAACACCGAAACAGGGGGTACGAAGCACCAACATTTTTAGGCATACACGCCCTGAAAATTTTAAAGATGTGTTGTCGATTGTTGTGAGTGCAGTAAACTTTGTCAGAAGCTAAGCCTTGAATCACGGTCTGTTCAGAGTTTTTTGTAACGAAGTTTAAGCTCAACACAATTGTTCTTCTTTAGTACACGAAAGTGCCGTTGCTATCCTGTGTTCGAGTGCTTATTCGTGTTCGTGAGCTGTGCAAAGAAATTGAGCAGTTTTTGAGACACGGAGGTAGTGGCAGAGCATCTTGAAAATGAGTTCATTATGTCTCTGGCATAGGCTACCTTGCAGATATATTCAGCCACCTCATCGACTTAACACCTCTATTCAGGGAACGGTAATGAACATGATCAAAGCTAGGGAAAAGATCACTGCCTTCACTAATAAACTTTCAAGTTGTATTTGTCTCATTTGATCAAGCAACTATGCTAATTTTCTACAACTTGATGTAGTTTTCAATGAAAAATTATCCTAACCCATTGTCATTAAAATATAAAAGCATTTGCAGGTGTTGTACGTCAGTTCTTCCACAGATACTTTCATCCAGGATTTCTGTTTCACACGGTTGGATGCAAGACCCATTTATTTTTAACCTAAATTCTATGGATGACCATGGTGGAATAATGGAAGATCCAGTTGAAATGAAAGCCAGTGGAAAAATTAAAATAAATTTCCATTTAATGCAGTTAGATACTTTCTGGTGCATGCAACTCAACGCTTCCCCGCATTCAGCAGAGGCAGCTTTGAAAGTGCTTGTGCCATTTGCAACAAATAACTTATGTCAAAGCAGTTTCTCAACTCCCTTACACCTCAAAAGTACGACCAGGAATCTTTCAGAGCCCGATGAAGACATGCGAGTGGCGACCTCAAACAAAGAGCTTCACTGCAGCATGATCGTTGAAAAAAACAACAAAAGAGCCATGTTTGATTGTTGGTGTACATTACTGCAAATTCATTGTATTGTTATATCGTTGCAAATTATGTTAGTATCAATTACTATTTGATTTCAGAAAAGAGGTACGAGAAAATTCAACGAAAGTTCAGGGGGTACGAGTGGGTAGAAAGGTTAAGAACCACTGAGCTAAGGTCAGGTTGTTGTAACGGCTGTTTGTATTGATATGTGTTGAAGACAGTTTCCTAGGTTGTGTTTTTTGTAAGAGCAGAGTAGCAGTACCGTGCTGACGGATACTAACTTATGCGATCATTTTAGCTAGTAATATGCCCTGGTAAATCTTAAGCTGCTGGTTTTAATAGTCATGCTTGTCAGCAAGTTCATAGATGAGATAGAGTCCAGGCTCTGTTGGAAGCGGAAGCGGTGGAAGCGGAAGCGGTGGAAGCGGAAGCGGTGGAAGCGGAAGCGGTGGAAGCGGAAGCGGTGGAAGCGGAAGCGGTGGAAGCGGAAGCGG
>Ga0210059_1005662_pt1 | contig 20083 bp, 13 predicted proteins | sample Ectturendosymbi2_FD_188042 | JGI IMG/M metagenome (GOLD analysis project Ga0210059, IMG submission 188042) | Ecteinascidia turbinata endosymbiont from Florida, USA - Sample 2 (SPAdes) (version 2) | ecosystem: Host-associated > Tunicates > Ascidians > Unclassified | place: Key West, Florida... | reverse complement strand
TTTACGCTTTTACATTTTGCGCAATACTTGATAAAAATTGCAGTAAAAAGTTGCACGCAAAAATCGAAAAATTTGCAAAAAGTTGCAATATAAAATTCCTGGAAACAGCTCAAAACATTGAAACACAGATATTTTGAGCATTTAAGCAGCTGTTGGAAGCTGTAAAAAAAAGTTGCAAAAGTTGCAAAAACTTTCCCTACTGATTAGTGTAAATCTGCAAGTAGTAAAGTTGTTACTGACTCAAAACTTATGGGACATGTCAGAACAACTGAAGTAGATATGTGTGTGTTCATGAAAGCGTAGAAGACACATTTGGGATACACAATCATTGTACAGCTGTCAAAGGATGGCCCATAATGTGCAAAAATGTGTTTCGTGATGAAAATTTTGGAAAAATGGAGATAAGTGCTGGTATTCAATTTTTTTTCATTTGGTATTGCAAATGTATGGAAAATGTTTTTGAAAATGTGTGTGAATCCTGCATATGCCATGAGGAAATATTTTGACCTCTGTTTACATATTCTGCTTGAGCACATCAATACTTCGCGTATTGCCAGCATAGACCATTTTAAGTACAACCACAGAAAATATTCTGAAGGGGATAGGTCTAGAGCAGGGGTGGCGGCCCGTGGGCCACAGAATTAGCAGCGTGTGGGCCACACGGGGCTGCAACAACATTTTCAGTGGCCTGAAGAAGCATTCAGAAAGTCTTCATATATGAGATCTGTTGAAAATCATGTGAGGCTACATTCGTCTCATTGAATTGCTTGCACTGGATGAAGATAGGCATACCATATGTCTTGTTTTAGCTGGGACAGTCCAGGTTTAAAGGCTTTGTCTCGGTGTCCTGGTCAGTCAATTAAAAAGTCCTGGTTAGGCATTCAGTCAGCCAGCATGGCCCAACGTGAATATTACCAAACCATGATTGGTCTGTTTAGCCAAATTGCTGAAGATTGACGTGTGATCTTGTTTTTTCTTCTTTCGTTATGTTAGATCAAAGGTCTCAAACATGTGGGCCGCATGTAGCCCATGAGGGCATTTTGTGCGACCTGCAATACTTGGGAATTTTTAAATAGTTAATATTTACGTTATTTAGTTCATTCGCCTGCGTTTAAAAGTGCTCAGCTAGCGAGTGAACAATTTCCTAACATATGTACAAACGGCTAGAAAAATTTCCTGTAACTCATTTTAATTTGCAAAAAACATTTATTATTTTCTTGTTTTATTGAATCACTCTGAAAATGCTGGTAGGCCTATTTAATTTTTCTTGGTCTAACAGTTTCTTACTCAGTCTTTGATTTGGACCTTGTCTAAAAAATTACTGTGCTGAATTAGAATTATCTATTTTTTCAATCAGCCATGGCAGACGCTCAGATATTGACAACCACTTGGAAACCAAAAAAACAAATCCTCTGTTGAGACAACAAAGTTGTCATCTTGTATGACACACTTTTAGCGAAACCTTATCATACTGCTATTTATGGACAGTCTTACAAAAATTCTGATTGCAACCTATAAGCTAGTTTAAAATGTTTTTGAACCTAAATTTGTAATTGCAAGAAGAAAAATTGAATCAGTAATTGTTAATCACATTGCCCTCATGATTGCTGCTGAACAATGCCAAGAATTATATAATGCGAATTTTGTTTCCATTACTACTGATGCTTAGAACAAAAAAGAGCAGGGACGTTGGAAAACAGGGACGTGATGAGAGCATTGCCCCATGACCTTTCACAAATGGGGCGGAGGGGCTTTTTTACAAATATACCGTAAGTAATTTTATGGTTGTTCAAGATCGATATTTGAGGTCAACATTGTCGCTGAACAGAAACAAGCATTAATGGTTACAATTTTTTTGTTTTTGAAAGTTTTTATTGCCCTTAACTCTTTGCCTGCCCCCTTTCCCTACCACTGTTCTGGCATGCTGAAAAAGACAGCAAAATTGTTTGCAGTGGTGCACTAGTTTGTACCTGATGTCAGTATCAAAGTGATGCTTTGAAAATTTAAATAGCTTCAGGTGAAGCTGCTGCTTTGCAAAGATAGCTATACATACTCCTAGTAAAATACGAACCACATTTGTCTGATAAGTAGGGCAAGTTTTTGCAACTTTTTTTTACAGCTTCCAACAGCTTCCTAAATACTCGAAATACATGCAGTTCAATGTTTTGAGCTGTTTCCAGGGTTGTTATATTGCAACTTTTTGCAACATTTTCGAGTTTTGCGTGCAGCTTTTTACTGCAATTTTTTTCAAGTGTTGCGCAAGATGTAAAAGTGTAATTAAAAAAAATACAAAACTATTTCAGTTTAGTTCTATTCTCTTTGATTGCATGAAAAAGGGCTATTTGACGGATTAGCTGCGTCTCATTGGTTTGCAAGCTAGAAGTTTTACAACCCCAGCCAAGTACGACAGTGCCCGAACTCATTTAGAGGTGGAAGAGCAGAAAATCTTGACTTTTGGCCAAGTCCATGCAAACGAAAATAGGTTGTGTCAAGTCTTTCGCAGTCAAATGTGCGCATAAATGCAACTTCATGCGCATAAATGCAACTTTCGTTGAAAATAAATGCAACTTTCTCACTTTTTTACTGCAACAAAAACTTGCCCTACTGATTAGGCTTGTTGTTCTGAAGCGTCCTGGTTTTCAATCACGAAATATGGTATGCCTAGATCAGCTATGTCCAACCCGCGGCCCATGGGCCGCATGTGGCTCAATTGAAGGTTTTGTGCGGCCCACTTCAGGTTTTCGCAGTAGTAAAAGTTTCCTATATACTACTTGTCCCTATTTTGATAATCTTGAATTTGACATGTTTGATGCAGGTGGTCTTCAGTGTCATTTCATCACGTCTGTTGCGATTACGGTTAGGATTCGAACACTTTCAGTACATTAGCTTTGACTGAATTTAGTTTGCTAAGACGACATTTGAATGTGAGGCCCTCATTCATATGCCATTCCATGTGCGGCCCTGATTAAGATAGTGACATATATTTTGGCTCAGTAAGCCATTTGGGTTGGACATAGCTGGCCTAGATGAAGTGTATTTGCACAAGAACACTTACGATAAAACCTTTTCTGTGTTCCTTTATTGTTTTTTAACGCATTGGCTGCCGGTCTATGAATATATCGTACTTGGAAATCGGGAAAACATCAGGCATATTTCGATTGACTTACTAGTCCCCTAGCTTAGTACTTTGTGATAGAGAGCTGTTCAAACCCTTAAAAACTCATGAAAGTCTTCACGCCTGCAATGAAAAAAACATTTTTTTTGGGTTTCAGTTTACTTCTAAGTAACGTCATGAGTAAGGAAGGTTTTTGGCCATTTCTGCCTGTTGGTACCTGATCTGGGTCCAACCGCTGGACGGAAGTATATCCCTGAAGTTTTTATTGGAAACTAAGCTTGAATCTGCATCGTGAGACATTGCTCGACTTACTAGTGTTTCTGGTTCAAAAGTTATGATCTAAAGTAAACAACATAATTATCTAATTATGGTATTAATTAATTTGTTAAAGATCACAACTTTTGAACCTGTAACTCCAACAAGTTGATCAAAGTATTAAAAGACTCGGATTGTAGCCTAGTTTCCAATCAAAACTTCAGCGAAATACTACCATTTAGCAGTTTAGGCCTAGGGCCAAAATAAATGGGCCAAACCGGCCTTAAACAACTCCAATTATGATGTCACTCATAAAAAAAAACTGAAACCCAAAACCAAAAATTTTGTTCTTGCGGACGTGAAGATTTACCAAATCATTTGAGGGGTTGAATAGCTATCTGGCACAAAGGTCGGCAGAGCTGTTCTTGCACAAAAAACATGTGCAAACTGCTAGATTGTAGCCTTAGCCTACCGGACCAGAAGGTGTTGCTCATTTATTTTACGAAGAAATTGATAGAAAGTTTGGCCCATATTAAATGCGTCCTTCTCAAAGTGACCCCAGAGCCAAATGCCTGCTCATAGTCTAGAGAATGTGCAATGTCTCCAGGAAAGTAAAAATATTCCAAATCTTATGTGTGTTTACCATGCACAGTTTGTCAGGATGACAATCTTTATATAGTTCATGTGTTCTATTTAGTGTGTGTGGAAGAACCTTTATGTTTAACCAAAGTACTTCTGATTGCGATCCCCACACACTACAGAAAATAAGATGGATTGATATTTGTTCCTCCCCACAGGAGTAGCTGGGTCACCATCTGTTTTGTAACCCCACTTAACCAGTTTGGCTCTGCTTATGCCCATCACAGTTTTCAGGCAGTTTAGACAGGCCCAGAAAAGCCATATTTCACTAAAGCCAAGGAGATGTGGTTCTTGTGTGGTGATGGCCAGCCTTTTGGTTTTTGTGGTTGATGTTCTTGACACATGTATAGACACTGGCCGTGATGTTGAATGTTGAGCACCTTTGCACCTCAGGAAATTGAGTGTATAAGTCAATGTTGAAACATCTTTTAATTTTGCTTTGTACCAAAATATATTCATCTGTTGCATACTACTTGCCAAACACAGATTTATCATTTTCTCTTATATGTAAATAGGAACATAGAAATTCAATGCATGCTGATGATTGCTATATATAACAAATTTTTTCAAAAAAATGACAATGGCGCAGACATTTTTTGCTAGAGGTTGTGTGCCTTTTTTGTGAAGGCTTACACATTTGTGGTGTTCAGAATGAAGGAACTTGGCTGTTAATGACAAAAATGTTTTGTTGGAATAAAACCCTCTTCCTGTTATAATTCATCTTCATTAAATCATTAAACTACATTTTTAGGTCAATGGTTGAAGGAAGTGTTTGCACATTTGAATGTCAAAAAGGTTTGGTGTTAACTGGGTTCATGACTCTTACATGCACTTCCACAGGAACTTGGAACAATCCTCAACCGTTCTGTCAACGTTACTGTGCAGAAGCTCAGGTACATTATGTTTAATTCAAAGAGTTTTCTGCTGCCTTTGTTTTCCTACTTTTTGTTAAATTCTGCAGGTTCCCAATGGAAAACTGAACTGTGTTAGTCCTGATTATTTGTTTCCTGCAGTTGGAAAAATGCGAGCACCTGGAACAAAATGCAGTTATTATTGTGATGAAGGTAGATAAGATAAGTATCTGTAATGTGTATTGGTGTGCATACAAGTTACTTATCATATGTGCAGCATGAGTTACGGGTGGAGTCAAAAAAGAGTGTCAAAGCAAATTTGGCACACTAGTTGCATTGCAGCTGTGCTGTGTTTCAGTCAATGCAAAACATGCACGTTTTTGAGTAAAATGACACATTTTATCTTCGTTCTTTCTTTCTAATAATGTCGCATTAACCCTTTAATGCCCACAACATTTCTGGCCATAACTTGTCAGTCTCTAGAGCTAACGAACTATTAAAACCCTCTGTGGATTCAGGAAGTCTTCTAGTACACATTTTTTGAAAATTTCTAAATTTTTGACTTTTTATGGATGATGTCATAATTTGACCTATTTTTGCACATTTTTGGCTGAGGTCACCTGGCCCTGGGTGCCAAGCCATTTTGGGCTCATTTTTTTGAAAACTAAACTATTGTCCGAGTCTTCAGAACTCTTGGTTGGCTTTCGAGCATTTTTAGAGCCAAAATTCTGGCTCAAAAATCAAAATTTGGGTAAAAAATAAAGTCCTGCATAGGGTAATCTTGGCCATTTTGCCTAAAGGCCATAACTCGCCAGCTGATTGAGCGTGAGAGGTGTTCAGATCCTCTAAAGGTGCTGAAAGTCTTGTACTTTCGATTCCAAAACAGGAAAGTTTGGATTCTTTTTTTTATTGCTGTTGCTAAGAAAAGCAGGATTTTTTATTGATGAGCAGATTTGTGCATGTTTGGATGATGTCATTAGGCTCTTGACACCAACGCAATGAGCCAATTTATTCACTCGAGTTATTATTGCAAACTAGGTTAAAATCCTAATCTTTCAAGCCCTTGATGGCTTTCTAGGATGTCTTGTTCATAAGTTATAGCCTGAAAGCAAATTACTTGTCAAGTTAGAGAATTAATTTATTATTTTGTTGTTTTTAGGCCATAACTTTTGAACCTGGCACCCTAGAAAGTCAAACCAAAACCTTAAAAATCTCAGATTTCTAGGCTAGTTTCCAACAAAAACTTAAACAAAATACTTCCATCTAGCGATTTGAGCCCAGGACCAGGTCTCCTGACCCAAAATGGCCAAAAATCTGTGCCACTTATAACGTCACTCAAAAAAAAACCTGAAACCCACAACCAAAAATGTTTTTCCTTGACCGACTTGGCCAAGTCTTTTGAGGGTTTGAACAGCTCTCTAACACAGTCACCTAGTGAAAATTGCTATTGCCGAGACAAGCTAGAAATTAGGATTTTACTCAGAACTACTGGTAGCAAAGGTGTTAATTTTAAGCTTCCTCATTATTGCATACAAGAATTAATACTGTTATGTGTTCCCTTGCATTGTGCTGGAGGTGCTGTGGTTCTTATTTTTGTTACACTGGTGGTATCAGTAAAACCATTGTGTCCCGAAGTTCTTCCTTCCAACAGTAATGAAAAAATTTCCATGCTGGTTGGTTTCTATGATAAACAACAGATGTTGCAACCAATCCAACGCACATGAGAAGTCTTGCGTGTAAATCAACTTTTTCATTACTGCTGTCCTCACCATTCTCTTCGTCTGAACTTCTGCTCTGTTGGTGTAGCCTGACATCAGAAAAAAAACATGTATGTCATCATCTGATTCATGTTTTTGTGTCACTTTGTTTTGTTTGTCACCATCTGTGTGGCAGCCTCGGCCGTATCAGCAACAGTCGATATCATTTACATGCGCAACATCATGAAAAACACCTACACATGTTCAAGAATAGGAAATAAATTCATTCAATACACTGTCTAAACAACCACTGAATACATGCACAACAGTATCTCTAATAGTTATGCAGAAAACCTGAAAAACAATATAGAAATCCAAACAAAACACAGCATTTCCAACAAGATTCCAAACAGTAATTCATAACAAAACCATTGAGCACCTGTACAAGTGTAAGAAAAAACATCACGAAGCAGTTTTAATTTGCTCCAGCTATCACCAGGGTATGGGTGTTGAAAACGAAACCTTGCTGAATGGAGAGTGTAAAACAGGGGTGGGGAACCTGTGGTGCATGGGCCAAATGTGGCCGACGTAGACATTTGATATGGCCCATATCAAAATTTTGTCTACCCAATTTACAGGACAACATTGTGTCACAACAAAGCTCCATGATATGCGGATGGTGTCTCCAGAAATCATTCATTCTCATAGTTAGATAAAGTATCTATTTTGCAGCCCACCCTCACTCATCCAATTCATTTGGCTTGTGATAGTAAGTAGGTTACCCACCCCTGGTTTGAAATTTAAAGACAGCATTTTGCTACCAAAAAGAATGAAATAAAATCACAACTTTTGTAAAGAAAAATTTAAATTTTCTGAAATGTCAGTACATCTTAAACTTAGTCCAGCAAAAAAACAATGACTGCACAACACAGTCTTTGATGGTAGGTTTCTGTGTACTTGTTTGTATCTCTCAGCCCCAGTGCAGAGGCACAGCTGTTTTTGCAAGTAAGGAACTCATAATGTTGATTAGTAAGATGAGTATGATTTGAGTGTCTGTGGCCATGATGAGCATTTTCTGGTTTAATGCATTTATGGTTGAAAGAAGTGAACCTTGCTGGCATCCTCTCAACAACAACTTCAGCATGCATTTGATCAGTTTTCATGTCTATCCAGAAAAAAGCAATTCAGTTTATACCGCACATAAGCAGCAGTACACTGCAGCATGACGTGGGGTGGTATTCACATATGACAAAAAATGGAACAAGGATGCTGATACATGGGTTGGTAAAGAAAGTAAACTTGTACATGAGCTTTATCTCTCTGTCGTAATGAAGTTCTACCTTTAAAACACAGCAAAGCTGTCAGCTTCAAATTGAATTTTGTGCTGATCCTCACAAGAGTTGACAGTGTCTCACTTCACTATAAAGTGCATTAATGTGCACTGTGAAAATTCATAAAACACTACATGTCAAATGTCAACAACACTGCACAGCATAATCAGTCTTTGACAGTAGGAATTCTGTATACTCAAGCATGGCTCCTGTGCCCAAGTGCAGATGCAAAGTCACGGTTGCAAGCAGAGCACTGTTAATTAGCCAAGGGCGAACTTGGTGTGTGCCGCCACAGCATCTGTTCCATAAATGCATTTATGGTTAAAAGAATCGAACCCTTCATTGCTTTCACTGCTTTGCACTTGTCTCTGTCATTGGCAAGTTTTCCACTCTGTCTCACCTTTTGTGGAAAAATAGGTCAACAGATTCATGTGAGGTGTAAAGTTGATTGTGCAAGTACGTGTGCACAGCCAATACAAATCTAATCATGGTTCATATCATGTGCTGTGTGGGATATTGGTGTGGCAGAACAAACGAAGGTAGATAGGCTCACCTATGTTCAATGGCGGCTTACATTCACAGCCCGTTTCCAATCAATTGAATGCGCAAAGCAACTATTGTTCATTGCACAATTTTGATGAATGTTTCCTTTCGCAATTTTGTTCTTGTTACTTCAGCTTTCATTGAAAGTTGTTTAATTGTGGGCATGTGTGGAATATGACCTTTCGCAGTAGTAGTGTTGTACCAAGTGTCACGGGTTATTTAAGAATTTTACTCTAACCCTGTGGTTCTTATTTAAGAATTTTACTGTAACCCTGTGGTTCTGCCTCGAAAACCGTTACAAAATGTTTTGCAAGTAAAAGTCTGTAACCTTGTGATGCAGCCTCCAATGGCGTTGTAAAAAGTTCTGTTTTGTATGTTTTATCAACCTGCTGTATCAAGTTATGTTTGCATGATTTTCATGAAGTCAGAATTTGTTTTTTTTTCCAGAATATGTTGTCAATTCTGACTATACTATAATATGTTCGGATTACGGTATTTGGAGTCATAACCCAGAATGCAAGCCATTGTTCAAAACATTTCACATATTGCAAAGGATTGGAAATATTGTTAGTTGCATTGCAGCCAGTCAAATTAAAGACGATGAGTGGATGGTTTTTATAGTAGATTCTGAAGATGAATGTTTGACTGCTGGTAAAAATGCTCGGTAAGAAGGAAGAAATTGGCATTTGTAGTGTTCCCTCTATTTATAAACTTTTTTTTCAGCATCACATTAATTCTATAAAAGTCATTTTAAATCAATATAAATTCATACTTCATTTTGTAATCATGTTGGTAAATATTTAATCCTTTAAATTCAATTGTTATTATTTTTGCTTCTGATTCGATAGACATAGTCAGAAAGCCTGCTAATTTCTTGTTTTCTGGCCACATTTCAAGCAAAACTGTGTATGCAGTTATTTATAGAAAAAATTGAATAGAAGAAATATTTACTAATGCTGTATTCTTGCTCCAAAAATCATTCTCTAATACTATGGTCTTCACAACAGGACATCGGACTTGGATAGTGTGTTCACTGCTGAAGCTGTCATGTTTGGAATAAGTGTTTTGCATCATGAAATGAAAGCCGTAGAATGCTGTATTTATTTTTCCAGATGAAAATGCAATCCTTACAGCAACTGAAGGTTTCACGTTGCCTCTAAATGTCTTGAAAAATTCATCTTTACCACAACAGCTTGTGAAATTGCTAATAAACAAGTGTGTCACTTCAGTCTGACTGAGATAACACATGCTTTAAATAATTTTTTAAATATATCTTGCGATCATCGGTTTGATTTTCATTAGCCTGTAGTTGTGAGTTATGATAGCTTTTGGATGAGTGCAAAGTATGTAATTTGTATCGATTTAATTTGCTTGGTGTGAAGCCTGCAGAACTATCAGATTTCTGAAATTTGTGAGTTATTTTGAGTCGAAGGGCTGCTACCCCACCCACCCCAGAGGAACAACTGTTGTGAAAATGAATGAATGAAATTAACATCTGATGCCTTCATGTCAAACTGTGATATTAACTTTGCTTACCTATAACATATCCATGAGGTTGAAACTAGAACAAATTGTGTGTAATGTTATCTTGAGCTATCACAGTTTGTGGATATTTGATATTTTCTGCTGCATAAAACATAGCAACAGTTTTGTTGTGTTGATATGTTGAAGAAGTGGTTGACAAAATCTGGGCTTCAGCCCAATTGTGGGCACTTTAGCACTTTTTATTGGGCTGTGCATCACCTACTACTGTGGGCCACGTGGTGTGTAAAAGCTACAGTCCTGTGCCGGTTGCATTGTCTACAACAGGAGTGGGGAACCTGCAACCCACAGGCGAAATCTGGCATTTGATAGACCCACATCATAATTTCCGTTACCCATGTTAGAGTTCAACATAGCATCAAACTAAAGCTCCATGATAAGCAGGTACTTAGTTTTAGAAAGTACTTTAAGAGAAGTCACTCTTACAGTCTTAAAGGTATAATTTTGGGATAAAATTAGTTGATTTTGCAGTTCGCCAGGGATGATATACAATTCATGTGGCCTGCGACAGTAAAAAGGTTCCCCACTGCTGGTCTACAACATAGGCTACTGTAGTAATCATGGAACATCGATTGTTTTGTGTAACAGGTGGTAAGTAAATACAGTGTGAAATTAAGCTTTCACAAACAAGAGTGGGTCATCGTAACAAATGTTTGCCAATCATTGGGTTAAAGTGTACTTTGCAGTGGAAGTTGTTTTCAAAACCCAAATTGTGGGGAAGGCTTGAAGTGAAAAAAAACTTGCTTCATACGCAATTTAGTTGTTGCATTGACACCTCAACCTAAATTCAATAACATTCTTTGTGTGCAGTTGGTTTTGGAAAGAAAAACACCTTCTTGCTCATGCTGGATCTGGTTTGTGTTTGTCAGCTTATTCAGAAAAAATGGATGCAGAAATTTTTTTAGTGCTCTGTGAAAATCTTCTGTCTTACCAACACTGGACTTGTGATGCCTATCATCCCTACCGAATTATTCTGGAAGTTAGAGATATTTTGTATAAATGTGCTGTTCTTCATGTTTTCACATAGTGCATAATTTTGAAAAATTAATTAACAAAAGTTGAGTTTGTTCACGCAAACATTAGACAATTGCATGTAAATTAAAGCTGAAGCACTGTGAACCTGAATAAAACCTGTTCAACAGGTTGTCTAATGAGGCACCCCTCAACAGTTCGATAATTTTTTATTAAATTGATATAAATACACCTATGTCTGTTTGATTGCCAATAGTTCATTTAGCTGTTCCTTTTAATGTTTTTTTTATGTATTCACAAGTGCACAATATGATTGAATGAAGCATGTAGTAATATGGGATATGACATGGATACAGAAAATCATGGGCATCAGAAAGGGGGGCAATGCTGAAAGGCCCTTCTTCATTTTGAAGTTCTACCATTTTTTATTGACTTAGTACAAAAATGTTTTAATTTGATTTTAGAGTTGGTAAAATGAAATTTCAGCACAGTAGGCTGTTGGCCCTACCACCCCATGGAAAATATCCTTCTGATGCCCATGCAGCAAAGCAGGTGACTTTTCTGTTATCCTATTTGATGAACAGGGTACAAACCTGGGAATAGACTCGTCCTACAAGATTCAACCTGTGTTGCAAAAGTGGATTCATGCCAAATCATTTTGGACTGCTTTTAACGAACAGTTGGAAACATACGCATCCATTTGCTCTTTTCATGATGTAAGTAACTTAAGTTATATGAAATGCTTTATTATTTAACATAAGGAAAACAACATCCAAAACATTTAAAAGCATTGTGACCATTAAAAAATGTTACTTGGACTACTTCAACAAATCGGAATCATTTCGTCTGATTGCCACTTCCTGATGTAGTAGATGAAAATACTGTAATCTTCTCTTTGTCTGTCCATGGATTTTAATTATTTGTGTTTAACATATTTGGTATTAGGTGTTTTACCTGTGAAAAAAAATTGGCAAAGAAGTGCCATTGTGATTTCTCTATATTTTCACCAGATGGCTGAACCATACTTCAATTAAAACCCAAAGAAGCATTTCCTTTAAATAATTTGAACTTTTTACACCCAGTAGCATGGACGTGGTGGATGTTGAGTGGCGATCTACTCTGTTGCAACCTCTCTGTTGGTGTTGCATTGAATGTGCGATTCACCATGAACAGAATTTGTGCGAAGAATAGCACTCATGTGTGTGGCACGAACAAGCAATAATAGAGTGTTCTCTATTGTTGCTTGCTGCCACAGTGTGAAACTTTGCGCACTTGCCACTCGGGATTTTCGATTGCAACAACATGGTGCCTTGACCAGGATGCGAAGGTCGTGCCAGGTGGAGACTTCACAAAAGGAACGTGTGATCGGTGCGGTTCATTGTAAAAACAAAGGGATGTTGTTGGAACCTCTCCGTTGGCGTTGCGTTGAATTTGCGCTTCACCACAAACGGGATGTGCGCAAAGAATAACACCCATATATATGTGGCATGAACAAGCAACAATAGAGTGATCTCATCAGGTGATCTCTATTGTTGCTTGCTGCCACAGTGCTCGTGCTTTCCGATTGCAACAACTCTGAAGACCTGGTTATCGCTTCACAACTCTGGGCTTGCAATGGCTAGACTACAGGCAAGTCATACCCTTGGCTTGGGCCAGTGCTAAGTTGTTAGGGGTCCCCAAGACTTCATCTCCCCAAATATACTATATATTATATTTAACACAACATTTGTCAAACAGAAATGCTGATTAATTTTGCAAATGTTGATAAAGGCATGTTTACACAATATCAACATGACATATAAAGCAGACATATTGTAACAGTCTTTAAACTTCAGCATTTACAAAATTTCAAGCTAGGAAAATAACTTTATTCTTGCTTTCAAAAATGCAAATATTTTTATCAACTCCCTTATATCTAATGTTTGTGCAATCTCACTTTCAATACATGCCATTGCCAAATCAGTTACTCGTTCATCAGTAGTAGTTGTACTGTGAAATGTTGTGTTCAACTTAAATATGCTGAAGCTCCTTTCAACAGTTGGAACACTGACAGGTGCAGTTAACACCTTCAGCATGGATTCACATATATATATGTCATTTCTTCAAATGAGCTGGGTGTGAAATGACATGGATATATATATATATAATGTTATTCACTTTACGACTTGTCCATTGGTGAAACCGACAACACCATAACTTTCTCGTACTTGTTTTCTTGCAACAAAAATTTCCGCAAATGTTTTTCATGGTGAGACGCACTAATCATGAAAATTTCATGCAAATTTACCAAAAACATCTTGAGTTATTGAGTTTTGCATCAAACCATCATGATAGGCTGAGATTCAAGACTTATTCAGAAAAGGTTAGGTGCTGACAGTTGTTTCATAAAACACAATAACGTTTTTTGCACTTGTTTGTTTGCAATGAGAATTTGCAATAATGTTATCATTCATACCTAGCAGCAAAAACCTTCAAACTTTCAGGTAACATGAGCAAGAAATTTTTTAGTTATGCAGTTTGGTATCCAGCAACATTTTGTAGGGTAGACCTAAGCTACACCTTTTGCAAAACACTTAGGTCTTGGAAGTTGTTGCATATAACAGGATAACTTTTTTCTGCTCATGTTTCTGCAATCAAATTTGTGAGAAATGTTTCTCATACCAATGTGTATCATCCCTGAAAATTTGAAGTAATTCTGAAGAAAACCTTCGCAGTCACGTGCATTTCGGTTGGAACTACTCAAGCACCTAGGTTACGAAACTTTATCCTATTCATCAGGATTAAGAAGTTGTTATGTAAAGTACCATGACATGTTTTAAAACTGGGGTTGTTGCCACAAAATTTTTCAAGGATGTTTTTCCAACATTTATGCATCTTATCTGAAATATTGAGTTCAATTCATCAAGAAATCCCAAGTTATTTATTTTTTCATCGAGCAACCGGACTTGGTTCACAAAACATTAGACTGCTGTTGCCTGTTTTTCCATGGTGATCAAAGAGGAAAATGGTCAGAATGTACTCCCTCCTGCTTATCTGAAAACCAAGATGATCATGCTTGCGTTTCAATGCTTTTGTTTTCCAGAACATTTATTTAGTTTTCAGTGGAAACTTGTGCAATACAGAAATTGTCAAGATTGCCCTTCGAAACTTCCTACAAATTGGACTGTGGGTGAAAACTCTTCAGTGTGTTCTTCTTTCATTTGAGCAAGTTCTTTTGTCTGCCGCTAGCCCACCTAGATATTGAGGCAGGTGTTGAGCAGCCATTTGGTTGTCTCATCGTCCAGAACCGTCAGGCTATGTAGTCCGTGGGGGGTCGATGGATTGGACAGTGGAGGACGACATGGTCGACGGTTTGTTCTGCACCACACTCACAGGCCGCAGAGGAGGCCATACCTTATTTGTACAGGCAGGAGCGGAAACGTCTGACACCAGTGCAGAGGCAGTTGAGCCAGACCCAGGCTCTTCTTGGGAGAGTCATTCCAGAGGTGTGTGTACCGGTGTCTGGAATTAAAGTGTGGAGTTTTGTGGGGTTGTCCGCCCACTTCGCATTCCATTGATGATCCGCCCACTGTGCAACACGTATGTTGTTGTCAGAAAAACTAATGAGTTGTTGTGCGGCAAGTACAAATGGGTTTGAGGTGCCACGCAGCTGCACCCGATGGACGGGTGAGTGCTGAGTGGAGCAGGTGTCCAGGCTCCATGGCACGGCATCCTAGAGATAGTGTGGCTCCTCTGCCTCGAAGCTTAGCAGATTGGATGCCTGCGAGGATTGGAAGGTTGTCCGCTGGTGAAGGACGCAGGCATCCAGTCACAATGCACAAGGTGTCGTTGATGGTCGCGTCAATAAGGCGGGTAAGAGCACTGTGGCAAACAGGAGCGCAGTACTCTGCAGTCGAATGGACCAGGGCTAGGATGGCTGTTCGCAACGTTGTTGCTCCAGCACCCCAGCCAGAGACAGCAAGCCACCTCAGGAGTGCAGCACGTAATGTTAGCTTCATACGAAGTGACTCAAGGTGTTGGTGGTACGTGAGCGACCTGTCCAACGTTACTCCAAGGTATTTGGGCTCAGAGCAGAAGGGCAGGGTTTCGTTGTAGAAGTTGACTTTCAGCTCACGTTTGGCTTGTTGAGATGGAAGACTGCCGACACCGTTTTTGTGGTGCTTAGCTTTAGTTTCCAAGTCTGGAGGTATTCACCTAGCGTTGCCATGTCTTTGCACAGCGCGCCTTCCACTGCCAGCCAATCTCCACCAGCATGCATGATTGCTAGATCGTCAGCATATGCATGCTTTCTGGAGGTGGTGGTTGGCAGGTCGGATATGTAGATGTTGAACAGTAGGGGCCCCAGGACAGATCCCTGTGGGATGCCGTTCTTGAGGGGTCGTGTATTATGAATTCAGTGTATTACGAATGAAAATAGGGTGAAAGAGGGGCATCAATAATTCCCAGGAGGCGCAAGCCCTTAATGTCCTCTACAACATGGAAATTTTGATCAATAAATACATATGCTTTTACAACCTATTTGAAGTCAGTGGGCCTGAAACAATGAAAAATTATTTATGAACCACTTATCTACTCTCCTTGCTTGAAAGGTGTAAGTGATTTCGTTTTTGACTGAGTTTTTTGCTGTGTCAAAAACGCAAAAAAATTATACTAGCTTTGCATAACAGTCATCAGTTGCCATGCAAAAAATAAATGAATTTGATTAAAGTGTAGAAACATCATTTACGCCTTGTCACTGCCTTACATGATATCTTTCTGGCAGTTTCCCTTTGCTGCAATCGTAACACTTAGATGCATTTCACGTGATGTCGCAAAACAATTTATATTGATAATCAAGTACTTTGCACAGCAGGGCACTGGCTGTAAGCATGGAATCAATTTGCAAAATTTTAATAGCAAGTTGACTTCACTTAAAATATGCATCCTCAGTCCTGAAATTCGCAAGCAAACCTTGTGGGTAAAAACTCAAGCAACAGGAAAAAGACTAAAATGAATAGATCAACCCAGAAACAAGAACATCACTTAGCTGACTCATCATTCCATACAGTTTAGGAATTAAAGGGACACTTGGAGTGTTCAAAATTTGGATGTTAATGCTACTGTTGGTGTCATTAAAGATGACATCTCTTTCACGCTGGAAACAGACACTTCCAACTATGCCATTATAGCCATATTGTTCCACGAAGGCTGCTCTGTTGCATATATGTCGCAAATCTTGAATAGTCATGAACAGAAGTATCACACTGTTAAAAAGAAAGTTTGTGCCATCATGGAAGCCACATGCATGGTCTCAATTTTAGAAATTTCAGTATTTCAGCCTCACTACTGACTAATGGTCTATTGTGTTGATGCTCGATCATAAAAATCGAAGCAAAAGTGCAAAATACGAAACTGTAAGCCAAAGTATACTGTAAGTCACAGATTTGGGAAGGAAATTAATGCTCTTAACATGATGTCTTGAATGGGTTAGCAATGCCCTTGGCAGCAAAGAGATGAGCACTTCATGAACAGCTTGGGCATTCTGGATTTTCTCATATGTACTGCTTACTCGACAAAGGAATCTTCCCTACACAAGTGGTGAGATAAAAATAGCCAAAACCACAGAATGCATGTAGCGGTAAGCCAAGGTTTTTCAAACTTACTCCACATTCTCTTGCAAACGGGACATGCCTGTGGGAGCACCAGTCAACTAATTTCAAAGGACCTGTCCAGGGGTCTAAACCATACCTTTTAATTTTTGTTATATTGGTTTTCCTACACACGCGAACAGTGAACTTTTGGAGTTCAGATTTTAAGGCTTGTTTTGAAGAGTGTGGCATTGCTTCCAGGCGCTCCACACCCTGCCACACAACAGGCAATAGTCAATGTGATAGATCCATTCTCATCGTATGGAAGACTATCAAATTATTATTGCACTATCGTGAATGGCCCGAAGAGAGGTGACAAGATGTACTATAAGAAGCTCTGCATTGAAAGCAGTCACTTGTTTGCTTTGCAACTAATGGCACACAGCATGAGTGGACCTTCTACTTCCAGGTAAAACCTGATTTTGGCACTGCAATGCCACAGTGGCTTCTAGCTGAAAGCCGGTTTTGCTTCACCACCATGTGTGGGACAAAGGCAAACTACTGTTTGATGAGGTATTATTGTTGGAAGCCAACCCTTGGTATGCACATATATAACATGGCAACAGATTAGAAGATACTGTTTTTTACGTCAGACCTTGTCACTCATTGTTCAAACATGGATTTTGAGTTAGACAATACTCAAGTGATTCTGTCAGTCAAAGCCAAGGTATCTACGAACATGCCCAATGAAGAACCTTTGACTGATGCTAATAACAGAAATTAATAAAGGTTGTTAAACCTGATATATATAAGTGCAACAACAAGTGATGAAATTTCGCCTGCTCTGATTCTCCAGAGATGTGTGGGGGGAAGGAGAGATCCTGACAGATTTGGAGATTAGTTGTTTAATGGCAATTGTTATATTGCAACGTTGGCAGTGATTGTTGTGCATAATTTATGTGGAGAGATTGTGGCTAATTTGCGCAGTTGATTCAAAGGCTTGAAAAATGGTACTTGCAGCCTGTTCAGCCTCATGGTCGGCATTGGTGAGTGGGTGCAAGAGAACAGTGCATGTGTAGTGCTGCCATCGCATCACCACCAGAGCAGCATTCACTGTAAATGCAGTTGCATGACCCACGACTCAAGCAAATGGAAATGGGTGTAGCCGACCACTAGTGACACTCCAAAAGGAGCACAGAAACAGTATTAATGAAGCAGTACTGATTGTGGTAATTGCATTATACCTGATGACTGATTGCCATGATTTTTTAGCTGTGCTGCATCTCATTCTTTCTCACATTGAAGTGACTTGTGATAGTGAGCCTACTGCAATGTGCTGAGATGTTCATTTTTTACTTACTGTCTGTATGCAGATGGTACTGTGTAGAACTGATTACTTTTGCTTGCAGTTTGTACTTTTCTAAATATGTTAAAGCTAAAAGGTAAAAACGTATTCAAACCAAACAATATATTCCTCATCTTTTAAATGAAACAAGAACTTCAAACCTATTGACATTTTGAAGTTATAAGCTTTTGAAATACGGTCATGTGTGAGCACACAAACCATGTCCTACTTGGCCCTGATTTGCACAAGTTCTAAGGTAATGAAGAAAGTGCTAATAATTACTTCTTGTTAAACACATCTAACATGTTCCTGCAAAATTCCAACAAAGTATTCCCAGATAAAGAAATGCAAGGCTTCTGTGTCAGATAGGGTTGCCAGACGACCGGTTTTTCACTGGCCTGGCCAGTATTTTACTGCTAATTTAGCTGAGGCCGGTAAGAAGCCAGTATTTTGAAAATCAGTGCCTGAAGCTAGTATTTTCAAAATACATATCTTGCAGTAACTGCAGCAAGAACTAACACAGAAATTCCCAAGTTTTAATAACTCCAGTAGTTAATCTTGTCAGGACAGTTCCTTCAGCAAAGTTAGGCGAATTGTTGCTTGTGCCTCAACAACACTCTTTGTATCCCCATTTTCCTCATCCTTTGTTTAGTCATACTTAGCATCTTCCATCGTCCTAAAAGTGATCTGTAAATGAGCATTTCTTTTGGCAGTTAACTGTGTAACCGGCGTACGTGGGGTTTTGTCTGATCTACTACCATAGGCCATTGTAGGCAGAATGCAGGAGAATAATAGAAATGTACAGGCGACAGTGACATTGCAGACTAGAGCCTAGCGAACCTTTCACAATCACACTAGCTGCATTGAACAGACATGACACATTATTTTATCAGCAGACTGTAACTGACTCAAGCATGGGCCAGCGAATCAACCGGGAGGTCATCTCTCAGCCAGTCTTACTGGTCCAGAAAGTTTTGAAGAGTTTCATGTGAGCTAGAAAATGTTTGTTGGAAATATTGCCTGTATGAACACCCTAATGTTTGTTGCAAATGAGAAATTTTTGAAGAGTTTCATGTGAGCTAGAAAATGTTCGTTGCAAACTGAAGTGAATGTAGCATGCAATAAATTACTATTTGTGTTAGGGTGTTCATACAGGCAATACATAATATTACCGTAGACAAGCAAATACTGCACTATCAAATTTTACAGAAAGATGTTCACTGCAGAAAGTGATATGCAACATGTAAAATTAGGATTTTACATAGTGCATAATCTTTTCAGAGTTTAAGAAAATGCCTCCATTCACAACACTGCAGTTATCATTTTCATTTAAAGTAGGTAACTTTGCGAATACTTAGAATAAGGCCGTAGTATATAGCCTGTAGACTATATCAGGGGTGGGTAACCTGCGGGCCAAATGCGCCCCGCGTGAACATTTGGTATGACCCGCATCCGTATTTTCATTGCCAAGGTAAGAGTACAACATCACCTCAAAACAAAGCTCCATGATAAGCAGGTACTTAGATAGTAAGGCAAGAGAAGTCACTCTTCATCACACTTAGGTAAAGGTGGATATTTAAAACAAACAGATAAAATTAATTGATTTTGAGACCCACCAGCAATAATGCCCAATTCATGCAGCCCGCGATAGTGAAAACGTTCCCCATCCCTGGACTATATGCTCACAGAGCCTAGATTTATACACTGTTTGAAACATTTTCAAACCAATCATTGTGGAAGCTTCATAAAATTACAAACAAAATAACATGAAAAATAAATGCATTGTCAAAACAGTGTTCTTTTTCACACTTTGAGAGCCGGTTTACGATATATTCGTACTTTGATTTCGGCCTAAAAGCAGCAGTTTTTGGTTGCCTTACCAACACCCTAGCTCTTCCGCCGATTGCTCTAGAGAGCTGTTCAAGAGCTCAAACGGATCAGCCAGTCTAGTAGATGGCACTTGAAAAAAATTTTTGGTTGGGGGGTGCAGATTTTTAGTGATTGACGTCATAAATGAAGTAGTTTTAGGGTCATTTTGGGTCATGTTGCCTGGCCTGGGGCCCAACTGCTAGGCCAAAGTGTTTCACTGAAATTTTCATTGGAAACTAGGCTCGAGTCCGAGTCTATTGAGCCTTTGATCAACTTTCTAGCGTTTCTGGTTGAAAAGTTATGATCTAAAATAAACAAATTAATTAATTAGCTAATTAGTCAAATATTTTTACTAAC
>Ga0210059_1005660_pt1 | contig 20088 bp, 11 predicted proteins | sample Ectturendosymbi2_FD_188042 | JGI IMG/M metagenome (GOLD analysis project Ga0210059, IMG submission 188042) | Ecteinascidia turbinata endosymbiont from Florida, USA - Sample 2 (SPAdes) (version 2) | ecosystem: Host-associated > Tunicates > Ascidians > Unclassified | place: Key West, Florida... | reverse complement strand
TAGCCAACGTCACGGAGCAACGATAGTGCCAACCAGAATGAGCAAATGGAAATTTCAGTGATACAAGCCCCGAACGGTTGCATTCACAAAGTGTAGGTTGCGTGATGAGCCCAAGGGACGCTGCTGAGCTGGAATGGCCCCTGAGTGTAGGAATGCAAGTTAGTGCGCTGCCATGATCATCTGTCAATTGAAACGTTAAGCTGCTTAAATTGCCAAGTGTGACGCTTACGCACGTTTGTAGCACAAACAGTCACAATTGGTGAGCAAAAGGTCTGCCCGGAGTCGGAGTCGTTAAAATTTTCTGCGACTCCGACTCCTCAGGTTGAAAATCCTTCCGACTCCGACTCCACAACCCTGTTCGCTAACCCTTCATTTGCGACGAAATCACAGCTTTCTGAGCGAAAGTCATCGAATTACTGCGTCCTCGTTCACACAGGCTTTGTCGGAAGCAGCCAAGAAATAGAATGAGCAAGACATGCTTTTTTTGCTGACTCACAGTTTCACTGAGAGACACGAGATGGAGTGACGCAACCTTCATTTCCATCTCCGCTCGTCGCCTTGACAACCACCGTTCGAAATTGACGCTTTTCATAAATCGCTTGTACAGTCCCAGCCAGTTGCCCTTTGTGCCCGACGTCAGCTGGGGCCCACTCGTTTCAACAGTTTGAAAGAAGTCGTCAGGCCTGAACGGTTTCAGTGACGGAGGTGTCTGATGAAGAGAAAAAAGAAACAAAGGAAAATCATCTCTGATATGAACCTCAAAACCACGTGACCGCTTCTCGGAGAACTGTGCGCGGAGAGCAGCACTGAAGCATGACGGGGACAAATTGCATGGGATGGTGGTTACCATTGTTTTGATGGTTAGTGGAATTACCGCGGGCATTTTGACAAACACAGTGGCAACACCTCATAAGACTTTTATAAGGTTTCAAGTGTTCATCTAGTTTGTTTTTCTAAAACAGCGGTTTTCAATTTTGTTAAAACCTCTCACCTCCAGCGGAAGGAAACACCATTTGCGCATCCCCCTTGCAGCATTTAACTATATTTTTGCATAGCAGCAGTCTACATCTTGCCAGAGGATATTGCACCCCCGAAAGTCATGTCTTGGAACTCTCCAAACGAGAATGGCTGTTCCAAAACATCGTGTCAAGCCAGCCAGGAACCACACGACGGGAGAATTTCACAACGCAACCCAACAGGTTCAATTGGCTGTGCAGCTGCATGTGCTTATCAAGCATACAGAATGCTTTCACCGTCCAATTCATGTCACAAATGTTACTGCAGCAAAGAAAAAACGAAGAGCACATGTTGCACAGTTCCATTCAACCTGATTTGACCCACGACACATTTCTGTACAAACTCTTAAAGCGGCAAGAGGAAGGCATAACGCATTTCTAAGCGTTGAAAATTCAATCGGTAAATTTGTTTGTTGCAGAACACTTTCTGAACCGATCAGAATCAGTTCTACAGCGATACAGCAGCACGTGATATGCTAGCCTCCCCCCACGCTCACCCAGCCCCCACACTCACCTTCAGAGGCGAGATGTTCTTCTGCAGAGGCATCAGACCTGCGAGGTATCGCTCCAGCGGAATGATGAAGCTTTGCGTCAGTTCGAGGAAGTGTCTTTTCAACATGGCTGACTGGACACTCCCCACCTTCTTCCCGGCAAGGCTCTAACAACGAGCATAAGGTCGTGTTGAACAAAGCCTCGTGACGTACGGCCGGCTGTTGTTTTTCAAACATTATTTGTTCACAGCAGATGAGCTTCCTCGCATACCAGGCTTGTAACTACGAGCGTTACGGGATGCGCGTTTCTAGGTGAGATGTAGAATGTTGGCACATTCTTGTTGCTCCGCTTAGAACATGATAATGACGAACAGCCAACACAATTATCTTCTGATCACATGCGCAACATTTCTAACGCAGATGATGTTGTTCTTATTTCGTTATCGCTCAAAAAATAAAGTAGGAACACAATTTGAGGAGAAAGGTTTTACAAATCTTAACAAAAACCTCAAACACTGCAGCGCCTGCTGTTACTACGAGTTTTACTGAGAATTCATTTGTTTTACTTTACACGCAGCGATCTTTTGTCGGACCTGTCGCGGTGGTCGCTATCATCCGAACCATAACTTCAAACGTTGCTATGTTACCGCTCTTGTCCAATGAACGCTTATTACGAATTATTACGTAGATTACTTGAGGGGTCACTGTACCACGGAGCTGTCGCAGCAACTGATGACGTACGAAGCTGTGCTGCTTCACAAACAGGGCCAGGAGAAATGATGCGTGATTTCAAATATCGAAGAAATGTGGATTTTAACGCTTTCGCAAACCTTCGGAAAGTTGCGTTTTTTCATAATCCTTTGCGTAGCACTCAACAAAGAAGTCAGTTTATCCGCTACGAAGATTATAACACGTCGTGTTGTGTTTGCAAATGGATGAGCAAAACGGGATTTTAATCTGTTGACCCGTTCCTTCCATTCTGAAAGCATCGGCAGCAGCAGCGCTTAACCCAGAGCTTACCTTGGCGAGCGCTTTCATGAACATCTTATCTTTCTTCAAGAACGGTTTGTACTTCGTGTACACTCCCGTCTTCGGATCGAACGCGTTCAGCTTGGAGCTTTTCTTCAAAGTAGAATAGTCGCTCGACAGCAGGGACGGACTTGAACTGCGGCTGGTCAGGGTGGCCGCGTCACCGACCCTCAAAATGTGGGGCCAGTGCTGGAGGGTCTTGGTGAAGAAAGGGTTCGTGACGCCGATGATCACGGGAGGCCTGGACGGGTTTGCAGTATGTTGAGTGTATGACATAACAAACACTTGAGTATATGACGTAACAATCACTTGGCATTTATTGAAAAGAAGACTTACGGCGCTTGCGTTTTCGTCGTGTACTCCTTGAATTCGCTGTCGTGAATGGTGAAGTAAGGTCGGTAGTCGCAGTAGTACCTGGTCGAACAAAAATAAAGGTTCAAAATGCACTGTGCAGTGAAAATTACCCCGACGCGCAAAGCTTGCATCGCAATGACAGTCCATGCGGATTAACAAACGGTAAAAAGCCACTGCTCAGACACAATCGCCTGACGACGGAAGTCAAGAAAAGAATAAAATGCAGCAGACCTGCTTCACGGATTACGTATAGAGATTTGGTATGACGTAGCTAACCTGTTTGATAAATGACTTAGCAGCTTTGTTACGGCAGAACGCTAATGAAAATTTCGTTTATTTCTTCTCTGCATTTTTATGGTACAAAGCCGAGAAAGAAATCTTTCTCGCAACAATACACCCAACGCTGATTGCTCTCGCGTGATTTAAATAGGGATTGCGTTATTTGCTATCAACATCACGTTGCAGCCGTTCACGATGTCACTAATTGGCTTGTGTGAACACAATTTTTTTGGAAGAACACCGGTAGTTTCAAAGTGGGTTCCAGCACTTTGCAGAAACGCATAACTCATTTTTCTTTCGAAAACAAATTTCTTGTCTCAAATGACGGACAAATTACCACAGACTGACATCAACAAAGGTGGTTGAAGCATGCGAGCAGGCAGTATAAAAATGCAAATCATCATCAGTGCACCTCCTCCACAACTTATGCCGGTTGCCGTGAAACACATCTCTGCAAACGAAGCAGAGCTGCGGCGGATCGCTGCCCGAGCATTTCAGCTGCTGCTGCACTTACAACGGTCACGGACGAAACGCCTCTTCTGCCGGATGCTGAGTACGTCTTGAAAGCAAAGACTTTTTTGCCCAGCGACTGCATTCACTACCAGCGAGTACCGGCTACCTATGTTTGCCTGTAGCTTCGCTTTTCTATATAAAAAGCTGTTATGACACCATTGATTTGGTTTGATCTTGCTGCAGCAACAAGCGGTAACCACGTGAGGTCTTCGACTACTTTGTCTCACTCGGTCACGGACCACACGTTGGACGTCGCGTCACGTGGATATCGGTTCGGGTGGGAGGGTTTCTCGTTTTGCAGATTTAAGTTCGAAGAAAAAAGCAAGAAGAATTTCCCAGCACACCACTCACGAAAAAGTTAGCTCGAAATAACTTTCTTTGAACGGCATCGAACGCTGCTGACTCCAAGAAAAGCAGCGGAAGTTCATTGTCGTGAATGCAGCAGGCAGGAAATGCAGCGAGCGTGCGATTGGCAGCAAAGCGTCGCTTATTGCTGATTCCAGCGCTTGACACATCGTACTCACACAAGTACTGGTGGTGATGACAACGCACTAGCTACTGCCTCCTGTTGGAAGCTCGAGACGCGAACACAACACACGGCTTCTGAGATGCTTCGAAAGATTAGGGCGGCACGTAAACACGAGGAGTCCTGTGAGGTCGATCATGGCATTTTCACGTTTGAATAATTTCAGTTTCCAGTGCAGCTTTTACAAGAACAAGCCGAGCGAAAAAAACATCCGTTCAGTTCTTTTTCGTTATTGGCGTCGAACGTCGGTGAAGCAACAAGCAGCCTGGGGGGGGGGCAATGGGGCGATGCTACGAGGCTTAGAAACGCTTGAAATAGGAATTACCGACGATTAACCACAACTAAATACCCACCGCTTACCGTAAAGGACTAATGCTGGACACCAACGCCAACACGGTTGATGCACAGACAGTCGGAGTTGGGGCCATGACAACTACAGGCTCTCCAAGCAGCACAAGTTCCCACAGGAGCTGTATGTGGGGCAGCACACTGCGCAGACTTTCGAACAAGTCAACTTCGTTGATGGAAGACAGGGTGTAAGGGGCAATTGTTGGGACCTGAAATGGATGTGTTTTTGACACTGAAGAAAAACGAAGTGATTGCAATTGCGACCCACTCACCGTGACACTATGAATTAACATACCGACACGTTGAAAACAGTCAATGATAAATGCATAAGCAGCATTGTTTTAAATAAGTATTGTGTTAACACAAGTAAGCACTGTTCAAACTCACAAGCATTGTTTCAAATAAGTATCGTGTCAACACAAACAAGCATTGTTTCAAATAAGTATCGTGTCAACCCAAACAAGCATTGTTTCAAATGAAACAAAAATGGAGGCAACAAAACGTAAAGCTTTACTGTTTCGCTGGGTTCAACGAGTTTTCTTCCAGGCTTATCTTGTTTCGTTGGAACTCGTACATGTAAAACCATACCCATGAACGGTAAATTCAACATTTCACCAGGTACAGGCTTTGGCCATTGATCAATTTCATGGCACACTGCAGCAAAAAACGACCATCAGTCTATTTTGTAAAAAAGATACTCATTCTTTTTAATCCCGCAACCCTGCATAATTGAAAATACAGATACAGTTCATCTGAAAAGATTTTAACAACGAAAACTTTCAAGCACACGCGATCATCTTTACCTGGTCTCTGTTAGTTTCTTGTAGCAATTTAAACGAAACAGATCATACACAGATTTTGAGCAATAAAATCTACTCCGATCAACTCTTTCATATCTTTGCAAATCGAATTTCAAATCCCATGCACACACCTAGCATTCTTGAGCTGCTTGTGTTCTGCACGCATACTCTAAAAATTTTAAGACTATCTTGAACATGTTTCCTTGGTGGAAGAAATTGTCTATGTTTTTGTTTGTAGTTTATCGTTTTTAGATCCCCTATTTGCAATTTGCACTGTGGCTCAAAACGTTCATCACATGTGATAAGAGCTGCGTACAGCTGAGAGCTGATGCTCTGAAACAGTGGTTCTGAACCATTTTTGCATAAAAATATTCACACGGACTACTTTGCTGTGCGTCCACCTCCTGAACAACAAGTCGAAACTGTATTGCACATAGGTTACAATTTTCAGGAACATTTTGTCAAGGATCTATGGAACTCTCTGTGGACCACTGGAAATTCCAGATGATCACGTTGAGAATCACTGCTCGTTAATGTTGTTACTGCAATTGTTTCACAACAACACCGAGTATGCACCATCTAGAATTAGATTAAGAATGTACGTAAAGTCCCTAACTCATGGAAGAATTGAAGAACTAACACGTGTGATAACGACGACGTACCAAAACCGCTGACGTGATATGTTTTAACTGTCAGAAGAAAATAACGTTTTTGCAATTGTAATTTTTTAATTGATGAAAAAGTTGAGTGAGAGCAACAAATTTCATTAAGTACTCATAGTATCTTTTCAAAACGCTGTCGCAGACCATTAGTACAGAAGTTAAATAGTGAAATGGTATTTACAAGCACACGCTGAATGAAGAATTGCTTCAAACAATTTTTTTGGTTTATCAGTTGTATTTGAAATATATCTGCAAATTTTTTTTGAAAGTTTGTTCAAATTAATTATTCAAAAATAAACTACACATACATTGAACGGCACACAGTAACTCAATGCTTTTTGTCGGCCTTTCAAGTTGCTGGTTGGGCATAAACGTTAATCATGAGGGTAATGCTGAAATACAAAAATAAAGTTCTGTCCTCAATCTAAGTGCTGTGATCCAATGATATCATAAACTGCTTCACAGTTAAGAGTAAGAAATATCTTATTCAGAGCAACTAATAGACTAATAGAAAAACTTCACAATCAGGAGTCCTGGTATTAAAAAGTCATGTCTCTGTTCTGATGACCAGCTCTAAATCACATAACTGACACCTATTCAGTTGCAACTCAAGGTGCAAGCCTGCAGTAATATAAACAAGTTGCAGCACCACCCCAACATTTTGCATTCCAATTTACTTATCAATCAATCAATCAATCAATCAATCAATGTGTTTTACCTGTTTCCAAACATGGTTCGCCATTATCAAAATACTCAGGAGCAACAATATCTGCAATATCTTTGAAGAAATTGAAGTAAGGTAGTGAGCTAAGCAATACAACAGATTTCTGAAAGTAACCTCTCCTCAGGGTTTTGTCACGTACTTGACGAAAATAAACATATCCATAGTAATGTGCATCATCTCTCTGCAATGCAGCAAAAGCACAGTCAACAACCACACAATGGACATGTATAGTTTTAGAAAAAAAGGTTCTAAATTTGCATAATGAAGAATGCAATTGCGTTTGTTTTACATTTTATGTCTGTAAGCTTGAACTGCAGACATTGCTAGAGAAAATATGATAGTAAACCATCACTTAAATGCACTTCATATGGTTTATATTGATAGAGATCTAAGTTCCTATTGTTGCGATCAAAGAACCCATGTGGCAAGCGCGCAAAGCTTCACACTGTGGCAGCAAGCAAAATAGAGATCACACACCATGATCACTATTATTGCTTGTTCGCGCCACTTACATACAGGTGCTATTCTTTGTGCACATTCCAGTTCAGTTTCATTTATACTTGTTATCGCACTCCTTTTGGAGTGTCACAAGTGATCTGTGGCACCCATTTCCGCTTGCTTTTGCAATGAATGCTGCACTGGTGGCATGTCAATGGCAGCAATGCGCATGAACTGTACCTGCAACGTTCGCTGAATTCCTATGTTTTCAGCCAGCTTCGCCACTATGCGACGTCCTTAGCTTGATTATTTTATGCCTCTGATTGGTTGTTGACGCGATCCCTGCGTTTTGTTCCGCATTCCTTTGTGACTGACGTCAATCATTTAAAGCGATGTTGCGAGTCTTGGGATTAATCCTTTCACGTACTGTATCTCGAACAGGTCAAGAGTTTTATGTCATCTTCCGCGCATTTAAAAGATTTAAGGTCTTTTTTCTGCATTAACGGCAGCATAAGGCTACGTCCACTAATATTTTGATTCAACACTCTCATGCATTGGTCATCTTCCACATGTACTGTGAACTTGAATAAAGCTTGCAAAGGGCGCATTAGCTAATTTGTTTCTGTTAAGGTAAGTTTGTCATGCTGCAGAACTGATTGAGCGTCAGAACTCTACAGCACCCTTCCACCAATCAGTGTTGAGCAAGTACCATTTTTCAAGTCTTCAATATGACCCGAGCAGGAATGGAACCCAATCTACCAGCTTTGGTGGCATGTGCTCAACAAACTGTGCCATTTAACCAGTTCTCTTTTGATAATGGTTAACTGTCTAATCACTTTGGTAACTACTTTTCTGATATTGCATCAGTCCACAAGTATCAACCAAGGCTTGCTTACATGTAAAAATATCATTAAACCAGAATGAAAACGTCTCTGGCCCAGTTATTCTGTACGCATATTCTGTTCGTGGTAAATCGCGCATTCAACACCACGCCGATCAAGAGGTTGCAAAACTGTGAGTCCTCAAATTCACAATATTACAGATACAAGTTGGAAAAAAACTCACCAATAAAGTAACAGGGCAATCCTTTACACATCTAGGATCGGAGCCAGCATTGCATGCCTTAGAAAGTGAAGTCTTTCTGATTCGGAAGCAATACTGTGTGTCCCCCATACAACCAGAGTTGGAATCAGGAAATGCTAAATAACATACATTGGCCTTTTCAACATCACTGAGTTCCACATGCTTTGGGTAGATGAACTGTTTAGAAACAGATAATCAATAAAACAATATAATTTGTTAAACATTTTGAAAAAGACTAAATTAAGAACTAAAACAAATGGCTTATTCCACGATGCACAATTCGTGATCTCTGACTAGCAACTTCCCAGTGTTACCAATATCATCATGACTGAAAAAATTATGGCAATTGTTGAGTCATTTTCATTGTTCTTGCTTGGTTCCACATAGGTGTAGGAAGATGTTAGCATTAACTTAGCAATGTCTTTCTTGCTGGGTGCACCACATAAGCCAGTGGTTCCCAACCAGGGAGGAATTTCATGAGTTCAGGAGAGGAATTTCCACTTTATAGTTGCATTACCTATACACTGCAAGTATTGTACTTCTTTTTTTTAAGTTGACATTGGCTCTTTCAGTTAGTTATATCACTTTGCATTTGTTAATTATTTAATGGACTATCACACGTTTTTGTTGACAACTTTTGTTCCATTATTTCACAACAAATAGTTTTTGTCCCACTTTTTTTATTCAAGTTATTGTCGTTAATATGACCATTGTTCCAAATGTAGTTAATACTAGCCTACGAACCCAAATATTAAGGGGAGGAATGAAAAGTTCCAAACTGAGCAAAGGGAGGAATGCATCAAAAAAGGTTGGGAAGCACTGACATAAGCCATCAGTTAAAATCATAACACACTTCACCTGTTGCTATATAACGGGGGTGGGAACCTTTTTGGCTAAGGGAGCCATGAAACATAGCCTACATATTTTTAGTTGTGTTTCTGTGAGAGCCATATAATATTTTTCAACACTTAATGCAACTAACTTACTGAATAACGTGTGCACTTTTAAACAAAATCAACAATTTTAAACAATGGTAAATGTCTGAATTTTCTCTCAATAATGTGCTTCTTACTGTAAATGTGACTTCTGGTGCTGCATGGTGTTGATGATGGCTTTGTGGGAAAATGACAGAAGAAGTTTCATCCATAACAATCGTGTTAAGAAAATATCAAGTGAGCCAGATGCCATCATCAAAAGAGCCACATTAGGCTCGCAAGCCATAGGTTCCCGACCCCTGCTGTATACCCAGTTTGAAAATATGTATGTGAAAAAGCCTAGGTGTTGAGCTTGTTTAATAGGCTGCCATCAAGCAACACAATCACTGAGGTGCACAAGCTTGTCATCATTTATAGCACTGGTCAAAAGTTTTCAAATTATTATATTTTTACTTCCCTGCTATTTTTTCATCAAATTGACGTGGTCTCAGGCTAGGGCATTTTACTAAAATTCTGTGAAATAATTTCAATAGTTCCAGACAATTTTAACAGCAATCTCACATGCATTAAGACCTGCTCAATGCATGATCGTGACAGGCACATGCTTAGCCCTAACTCGCCAGCTGATAGAGCTAGAGAGCTGTTTAAACCCTCTAAAGACAAGGAAAGTCTTCTAGTTTAGATTTAAAAAAAATTTGGGAAGTTTTGGGTGTGGTCTTTTTTGGAGTGATGTCACAACTGGGGTAGGTCAAGGGAACTTTTGATGACATCACTGGGGCCTAAGAAAAAAGTTCAAGTGGCAATTTACTTGTTTTTTCTTTTAAAAAAAACTTGGTGAAAATTAGCATATTCAGACCCCTTGATTAGCCATCTAGCATAAATGGTTGGCAAGTTGTGGCCAAAAAACAACAAATTAATTAAATGATGCCACAGGGGATTAATTAATTAATTATCAAATAAAATTATATGAGAAAGATAGGTATATTATCTCATTTATCTTGATTCATGTAACATATGTTATTACTTTAGCACTTAAAGATGGGCACTGATATGTGCATTATGCACTGTTTTGGCAAAAGACGGGATTGTTTGATGAATTTGTGGCATTATAACAAATTATAATGGCACATTTACTAAGCAAATAAGTATTCTGCTGTTTGCTGTAATCCACCTCATGTGGCATCACATATTTTAAAATTAAGCCAGTTTAGAAGTTTGTCTTTCACAAGCTTTTCATCTGCTTTGATACCATTACATAAAGCATCAAATTTTTAAGATGTCAAATGGTCTACTTATTTTTTTAAATATCTCACTCTTCTATATAAAGCTTATAATAAAAAGTATCAAATGTACAAGATGTTAAAAGCTCCACTTATATGCATATATGCTTTTTGGGGGTTTTGAAAACAAGCCAAAAGTTAGTGACTCTTTTATTGTGATTTTTGTTGAAACAACCTAGTTGTGATAACTTTGACATCTCTGAAGTGTTTAAATAAAATCAAGACATGCATTAACAGAAACATTTAGCCTCATACTAAATGATGTGCCTTTGACTGATTGAGCAAACTGTATCTTCCTTTCTTTGCTATTTCTCATGTCAAAATTATTGTTATTCTTGTAACTTTTGGCATTTTCAGCTGCTTGTGGATGCTTCCTCGTTGGTTTTGATTTTGACTGTTTTTTCACTACAGTAAATTTAGTTATTGCTTGGTTTGTTTCCTATAAAACTATCACACTTGTTTTGCAACAGTCACAATTGAAGGGCATTCACTACACTTCACTAGAACCGAAGACACTACTGACTTAAGAGGCAAGATCTAAGTTACATTTATCATATGTTCAGAACAAAATCAAGTCTTAGCAAGTTTTTTTGCTTGTAAAACTGAGTCTTAATAATTTCTTTCCTGGTAAAAACACTAATTCTTTATTGCAAGCTTGTTTACATAGCTCAAGTGCAACAGTAGGTTTAACAGAATGCTGTTTCACGCATTTAGTTTTATAACTTCAGCCTAGACATCTTTAAGAATCAGTACTTCTATACATTGCCAGCTAATACATAAATAAAAACAAAATTGACATTTTCAAGACAAGTTTGACAAAGGAGTAAGCATACAATCACAAGAAGTGATCGACTGCTGTAGTTGTTGCAGGGAAAAGTATTTTAGATACATTTCTGATTAGAACCACAATTAGCAATTAATCTTGATTTATAAATGGAATTCTTGCACAATCTGGGTATTAAACATGTTACAATGACCAAGAAGATGGACACCTACATAAATTTAATCAAAATTTCAAGTTTGAACATTTTTAAATACTTTTTGCTTGTAAGTGTTGAATAATTGCCTTCCAAATTCCCAGGCCTACACTGAGGGGGACCACTTGTTTTAGTATGCATTTAAAAAAACTCGATTCAAAGAAACTCATCAGAAGACATGAAAGACACAAGCATGCTACAGCTCTCTTGGTTCATTAATAATGAACTATACGCATTGTATTTTAAGTGCCAGCTAAGCAAATTTTGTTTATAGCTAGCTCATGTTGGGCACTCACTCATATAAGCTGAACATAAGAGCACCATCTACATCAGTGACAGCAAACTTACTGTATTTGAAGCTAATTTTATAGTGCCTGCAAACTTGTTTGCTGGTCATTTGTTCATTCTTATTGCAGCTTAGCAGGATAGAGCAAATCTAGAACTGCTTACTTTGGGATATACATACAAAAGAAAATCAAAAGAAGATCTTTTGTGCAACTTTTTTTCTGTTTTTAGCAAAACATAAAAGTCCATCTTTGGTAGAAAAAGGCCACTGTTTGACAACTATCCAATTAACTGAAATTTTCATGAAGTAGGCCTAGGGTAATCCACAATTTAGAAAAACTACCTAACTACATTTTTGCTAGTTTGGCACATCTTTTAACAACTTCACTGCAGCTAGTTTCAGATAAAATCCCAGTTTCTAGCGTGTCTTAGCAACTCCAGAACTTGCCAGGTGATTGTGCTAGACCATAGGTTCTCAAAGTGCTCCATATGGAGCGTACGGAGCCCCAGGGCTCCGCGAGCTATTCGTTTACTTATTAAAATAGTGCCTTGGCTAATTTTGCAACTGTCCAAAGAAGCGATAACAGCATTAATAAATTTTGTTGTGGGGCTCCGTAAATTATGGTCAATCTCTTTATGGACTCCATAACACCAAAAGTTTGAGAACCCCTGTGCTAGACGGCTATTCAAAACCTTGAAGACTCGGCAAGTCCGCGTTCAAAAAAGAAAAATTTTGGTCTTGGGTGAGTGACGTCATAAGTGGGGTAGGTTTTTAGCCACTTTGGCTCAGGTTACCTGGCCCTCTGGGCCCAAACTGCTAGATGGAAGTATTTCGCTCAAGATTTATCGGAAACTAGGTAAAAATCCGTGTCTTTTGAGCCTTTCATTAACCTTCTAAGGTGCTGGGTTCAAACATTACGGCCTAAAAACAACAAAAGAAGTAATTAATCCCCTAATCAAAGAATTAATTAATTTGTTGTTTTAGTCCATAACTTTGGAACCAGAAATGCTTGAAAGCTGGTCAAAGGCTCAAGACTCAGATTCTAGCCTAGTTTTCAATAAAAACTTTAGCAAAATACTGCCCTCTTGCAGTAGGGCCCAGAACCAGGTAACCTGAGCCAAAATGGCCAAAAACCTACCTCACTTACAAAGCCACTCACAAAATGCTGAAGCCCCAATTTTTTTTCATTGCAGACTCAAAGACTTGCCACATCTTCTGAGGGTTTGAGTAGCTCTCTAGCACAATTGACTAGCAAGTTATGAAGTTACGAAGTGGCGCAATACTTTGGCCTAGCAGTTGGGCCCTAGGCCAGGCAACATGAGCTAAAATGGCCCAAAAACTACTTTACTTATGACGTCACTCACAAAAAATCCGCAACTCCCAACCAAAACATTTTTTCTCGAGTGCAATCTACAAGACTGTCCGATCCGTTTGAGCCCTTAAACAGCTCTCTAGCGCAATCAGTGGAGGAACTAGGGCGTTACTAAGGCAACGGACAACTGCTGGTTTTAGGTCGATTTGAAAGTACGAATATATCGTACCCCAGCTCTTAAAGTGTTAAAACACAACATCACGTCCAAACGAAACTCCATGACAAGCAAAGACGTAGGCAGTAAGTCAAAAGAAATATCTCACTCCCTGACATAGTTCTTTCCTATTTCCCGTTTGATCATAAAGGTAGAATTTTAAGACAGAATTACTTAAATTTTGCAGCCCGCCAGCTATATTCCACAATTCATAAGGCCTGTGATACCAAATAGCTTCTCCATGCCTACACTAGATGGAGGTATTTCACTCAAGTTTTCCTTGGAATCTAGGCTAGAATCTGAGTCTTTTGAGCTTTGATCAACTTTCTAGTGTTTCTGGTCCAAAAGTTATGGCCTAAAAACAAAAAAATAATTAATTATCTAATTAAGGGATTAATTAATTGTTTTGTTTTTAGGTTATAACTTTTGAACCTGAAACCTGAGCAAGTCACCCAAAGTATCAACAGACTCGGATTTTAGTCTAGTTTCCAACAAAAACTTGACGAAAATACTACCATCTAACAGTTTGGGCCTAGGGCCAGATGAAATGGGCCAAAAACGCCTAAAAGTACCCCACGTATGACGTCACTCACAAATAATCTGAAACCTAAAACCCCCAAATTTTTTTTTCATTGCAGGCTTACGAAGTCTTTTGAGGGTTTGAACAGCTCTCTAGCACAATCACCTGGCAAGTTATGCATTTAGTAAGACACATGCAAACTGTTTGAATTAAGCGAAACTGTTAAGAAGGCTCATTGCAATTACTGAACAAAGTTTAAATAAATTTTGGTCTCTAACATACACATGCTAATTGGATGACTCTTGAAGCAGCAGTTTTCAACCCTTTTTTGGTCATGGCCCACTTTGCAACTCAGTTTTCTTCAAATAGCACACTGAAGCTAATGACTAAAAAATAACTAATACAAATGTTTTGTTTAGAAGAGTCATACGCAATAAGTTCAATAATTTGATGGCACACATGGGACTGTCTCACATCACACCAGTGTGCCATAGCTAGGGCTGTGGAGACAGAACTCAAAATTTCAGGCTCTGGCTCCAGGCATCTAAAGTTTTTGGTTCCAGTTACAAAATGATTCGGTCCCTTGAAAACAGAAAAACGTAGTATAACTCACTTGCCCGTCAAACTAGGGCTGTGGAACTGGAATCCAAATTTCAGCTCCGGCTCCAACATCGTCATGTTTTTGGCTTCAGCTTGAATAACCCAAAATTGCCTTGGCTCCAGCTCCACAGCCCTGGCCATAGCACACTGGTGGAGCACTGCTCTACAGGGTAATGCAGTTCATCAGAGAAGACATTACCTCCATTGCTTGACCAAGTTCCAAATCAAATGTAACAACACACATACAATGCAGCCATTCTGCAAACTTATCCCACGGAAGAAGAGTTTCCAAGGTATTAGGTAACTGACCACTAACAACCCTTGATTGATCCATGATTCACAAAGTTGAACAAGGTATTATAAAAGACATCTTAAATCTATTTCTGCACACAAGGTTTTCTGACCTGAAAGAAGGCAAAACTACATGAAGTTAAGCTTTTGCATGCTGCAATTTCTAGTTTTTTATTCAAATATATCAGCAGGTTGATGATCTGGTTGTGTCTAATTCCAAGTCATTCATATGTGGCTATGTAACAACCACAACAGAAGGGGCCTGCAGCAGTTCACAATTTTACATGCAACCAATTTTTCTTGGACTAGCAGTGTACCTAATTAAAGGCCAAGCAAGTACTTCAACTGTTAAATCCACTCTTTCTCTTCATAGTTGTATGTAAATGTACAAATTTTGAAAGATAAAAGAGTGCATCTAACACAAACCAGATTTTATTTGTACATCTCCATGCTTCCATTCTGTAAAAACCCTAGAGATACATGACTCTAGACCAGGGGTTCTAAACCTTTTTCCCGTTAAGCATCCTGAGTCATAAAACAATCAACTCAAATCCTTAGTAAGCTGACACTAAATTAAGTGGTAATAGATTGACTAACAGTTAATAACTAACAATTTTCCTCTAGTATAGGATATTAAAAAATATATAGCAACACATGAAAACTCAACTGCCATCCAAGTACCCCTGGAAATCTTCCCGTGAACCCCTGGGAGTTCGCAAACCCCAGGTTGAGAACCTTTGCTCCAGACCAAATGTGTTCTATGTGCAGCAAAGGTGAACAGAATAACATTTTAAAGACTCCAACTCCACTCTTGTTTTGAGCTTAAGGATTTCTGCTCCTGCTCTAACTTTAAAAAATACAGTTACATAATTTTTTTGCAAGAAAGGTCATAACAGTGTAACATTCACCTGTTAGTTTCTTGCTAATACCAAATCAGAAAAGGGCGTTAAAAATCGTCTAGGCTACTCGTTACCATGCACTGACAAGAAATATATGCATCAAAGACATCTGCGATAAGAATTTATGAAGATATGCACAATCACAAACCCACCTTATATAAGATATCTTCTCAAGTCCTGCACTGTTCGAATTGTTTTGTCTGCTCCAACCCCACAAAATTTAAACTAGACCACCCTTCACCCACAGGAATTTAAGAAATCTTGCCCGCTCCCAACCCATAAAATTTAAACCAGCCCCACCCTTCATGGCCTGCAGAAATTTGAGAATTCTTGCCTGCTTCCACCCCATACCTGCTCCCCTCCCGACACACATCCACCCCGCACTGTTTCTGTCCCAAACCTGCAACAGTCACTGTGTGTCTGAAAACCACTAAAACTGATGCAGTGTGTTTCATCGCTATGGCAATTTAGTCATTGGTTCATTTCAAAGCCAACGGAATGGAAGGTCTTAAAATACACTTAAGGTAAAAACGTAAAACCTAGTCAATCTTCAGCACTTATCAGAGCACTGTTGAAAAAAAGTTTGTGCTTAACTGAAGAACTCTTTCCAATTTGCTCTTCTGCTATTCATGACAAGATCATAAGATCATCGATATGAAACACTCCTTCATTAACAGTGCTGGTTGCCATGATGTAGAACTCATGTAGAATTTCCTGCAAGATGACTGAGACCTGGAAACTCCGATATGTGGTGTCACCACCACTGGGGTATGTCTCTGCTCTACACCAGCTATGTGAAACACATGGCCTGTATGTGGCCTAGTAAGCTTTTCATTTATGTGTGTATGTACAATACAACAGCCTAACTTTAATTTTATAATCTCGAATTCAACATTTTTGATGCAGTGGTCTTTAGTGCCTGTTTATCATGTGCATGTACTATGCACTGGTAGCTTTCCATGTGTCCAATGACCAGGGTTGTTGTAAAAAACTCACCCTTTATTTTTTTGAAAAGCCCACTTAAAAAAACAATAAAACCCACTCTTTACTTTTATTTTGAAAAATCTACTAACAAGTAAAATAAGCAGGACACTTGTACAGTTACCCAGGGGCACATCTAGGGGGTCTGTTTGGCTGTCATGACAGACCCCTTTGCACCGCAGGTACTCAGCAATAAAGCCGATAAAATATCAAACGCTACTGCAGGTCTGTAATGCGGCTTTTTTGGAACAGGCAACAGCCTACATTTCCCTTTTAACATTGCGTAGTACTATTACGAAACAGCAACGTCCCTGCCTTGTCTAAATAGCGCCTGAGCAGGGGCATGAAACAATCCACAATTTTGAACACTCGAAATTGATATTGCGTCGAATGCACGTGTTTCTGAATTTCCTCCTCTGGCAGTGCCAGCTCTAATACTGTCGGAATCACGTGCACTGCCACGCACACGCATGAGCTGTTTTATAATATTTCGCTTCATGGCGAGAGGACAGCCAATCACGATCGTTTTGTTTTACGGTTTCGAGCTAATTTTATCTGCTGTTTACACCTACTAGGTTATGACAAAATTCAGTAGGTTTAGGCTTTCCTCAGCGTCAAGCCAAGTAACGTGGGTTCGTTTCCACTGAAACTATATTTTTATAAGCAACTTCTCATATTAAAAGGCGCGACAGCTAGCCTCAAAAATCGTGGTCGCATTATCTGAACAAAGTATCAGTCAAGCATCGCATTTCGAAAATAGCCTTTTTAGAATTGAGCAGTTGATGATGTTGTTTGCTGCGCAAGAAGTCCTATATTGATTTCGAGTAATTCACTTTCACATTACGATGCAAAGTAATCAGAGCAATTGCAATTCAATTGTTCTTCTCCGCAGTGATTTTGCAAGTATATTTGTAACACCGCCATCTTGATAGACAGCGCACTCCACAGACGCAGTTGTGCAGCTCGTTGTCAGCATCGATTTTATAAGTGTATGTACGTTCGGATAAACAGCTTGCATTGCTGTACGATGGACATTTGCTGAATGTTCGACAAGCTAAGTATCTTTTCAGCGCCATATCCGTAGGAACAAACAGCGATTGTGATGTAATAAATACGCTGTGCCCGAAAACAATAACTTGGAAATTTTTTTTTTATGTGTTTTGACAATGAGATCAATACCACTATCTATTCCAAATACAGTCAGACCTGTTTGTCCGAACTCCAACCAACCGGAATGCCCGCTATCCGAAACAAATTGCTAAGAACAGATTTCCCCCAACGCAGTTCACCCCTTTGATCCAGAAACCTCGCTGTCCGACACCGACTCGGAAATTTAGGAACGGATATGTCATATCAACACCCTAAATACACCCGACTATTAGTGAATACAAAGAAGCTCAGTTATGAATGAAGTGAAGATATCAAATCAAACAAGAACCAGCACAAGTGAATCATTAGCACCAGGCTACACATATACGAAACATTGTTCTACACCAATGATGGCTAAAGAAAAGGAATGTAATCAAATCAACAAAAGTCACATGAATTCCTTAACTTTGATGACATAATACATAGGAGAGCAAGCTTAAACCTTGCATCATGGGATACAGTAGTACATGGCATGCTCCTGAGTCTGAGCACAATTAGCAGAGGTGGACAGAGTCTCATTTTATTGACTCTGTGTCCGCTCTGACTCCAAAAAGTTTTGCTTCGCATCCACTCTTCCGCAAATCATGGAAATATTCACATCCCACTCTACCTTGACTATGCAAAATTGCAAATTCTATATTAACATATAGGCATATTGATTGACTGTTCTGCTAAATGCAAGGCAATATGTTATTTTGCCTCATGAGGCAAAATATTTCTGCAGTTATTCTGCCTTTGGATGAACATGATTGGTTGAAGTAGTCACATGTCAACTTTGTAACGCATGACCTGCTTTGTTGACCATGATGTCTGCAATGGCTGGGGATACATGGATGAATGTTGTCATGGTTTCAGTGCTGGCAAGCTGTTAGCAGCTTCTTGTCTGCATTGTGTGCACTGTAAGCTAAATCCTAACCACAAAGAAACTCTGTGCCCTTACACTACACCCTAAACCAGAGTGGTTCCCAACTTGTGGCACATAATATACCCAGGGATACATTTGCCTATCTGAAGAAAAAGCTTACATTTACAGTATTGTGCAGATTAACTTTGCAACAAATTAACTTCAAGATATAAAAACAGAGTCTACCTTTGCAGTTTTAAAAATCTGAAAGTTCTAATAAAAATGCAGTGGCTTTCTGTTATTTTGCACAGTCTTTTCATTATACGAAATTTCAGGTGCACATGGTGATCTGTCAAAATGCTGAAGGGGTATACTGTATACATGATCAAAAAAAGGTTGGGAACCCCTGCCCTAACCGTTGTATCAGTGAGTGTATTGTACTTACCAGGTAACCACTTCAACTAATCATGTTCAACGAAAGGCAAAATAGCCCAAGCATAGCTTTCACCTCCTGAGGCAAAAGAGGCACTGCCATGTATGTATCACATAACCATTTTCTGTCAAAAGGCAACTCTTTATCTGCTTGAAACAAACAACTTCAATTGGATTACAGTACAGAAACATAAAACTGTTTTTCATAGTTGGTGTAACTTCACTTCACTCACAAACAGCTAGGCACCTTAACGCTAACATTGCACTGACAAATCTACTGCAAATACTATGACTTCAAATATTACTTGCAGTGCATATTTAACCACCACTCATCTCATTCCATACCTCAACACTGGATGAACATTAGGTAACTCTACTGTTACACAACAATGCTCAAGCCAATGATACAATTCTAAGCGAGACACAATCGATGGCTGCTAAAAACTTACTTGTTTTGGTACTGCGTATACTGATATAGGATTACTGTAGGCTATATAACTCTATCTATACAATACCAAGGAATGTACAAACAATGTATCAAAAGAAGCAAAAATATGTACACAAACAATCCAAAATGGAGTCACAAAGAAATGCAGCATATATCACAAATATAAAAAAAAAATAGAAAAAATAAAAAAAACGCAATAGACATCAGCATAACACAGATGATGGTAGGCAAGCAGTGGTTGTAGAGATGAGGCATGTACAGATGAGCAGGTGAGGCAAGCACACAGGTGAAGAAAGTAAGCAGCAATAATGGTTATGAGGCAGAGGGCAAGGCAGTTTGGTACAACATTTCATAGCAAAAACAAGTAGCATGGGCGGAAAACAATGTTTACAGATAGACATCATGAAGAAAAGTAGATTTACCCACAGACCATAATTGAGTGGGTTGCATGGATGAGTTGTTCCCAACCAGATGCATGGTGTCACCGAATGAAGTTGAAGAGGAAAGGATGTGAGCAGGTTACAGTATTATTATCAGTATATAATCATTATTGATTTCAATAAGTATTAGGTACATAAAAAAAACAAAACAACAAAAGAAGGGTTTTAGTATGTTAGAGAATTATTTAATTCTAAGGTATAGTTTCACAAAAAGCCA
>Ga0210059_1005657_pt1 | contig 20096 bp, 14 predicted proteins | sample Ectturendosymbi2_FD_188042 | JGI IMG/M metagenome (GOLD analysis project Ga0210059, IMG submission 188042) | Ecteinascidia turbinata endosymbiont from Florida, USA - Sample 2 (SPAdes) (version 2) | ecosystem: Host-associated > Tunicates > Ascidians > Unclassified | place: Key West, Florida... | reverse complement strand
ATTCAGTTCTGAGCCTATGCGACCACTTTCGATGTCATTACCAATGACCAACGTGTCGACTCTCCGTTTTGACTACGTCGCTAGCACAGCTTTGTACTCTGAACTTTCGTCTCAGCAGCGATCCTACTTTTCTGTCCTCGAACAAGTAGCGCAAGCTTCGCGTCTGCGGCAGCGCCTTAGGCTGTTTTTGCAGGACGAGGACATCCCGTCTCTCAATAACTCCTTAACGTCTGCGAATTTCAACGTCATCACACAGGGGATTGGAAAGTTTTTTTCCCACAGTTTCCTTCGTCTCCTTCTGACTGTTACCGACCCATTCCTGCAATAACCTACAACGCCCAGACCCCTACAATGACATAAGGAAGACCGCGTTAAAGTGGTCGTGGTTGTCGTCGACGGGGTGCCACTGTAGGCTATATTCAAAACATTCCACCGGTGTTTCGTGAATATTTATCGATATGGTTTCAAGTCTCCAGCAAGAAATGGAGACTTAAAATCAATGAGTTTCGTTTATATTGTATCGTCCATATTAGTTAACGGTTCGTTTTATTTGATCAAGTTTTTTTGTTTCAATAATACAAATACTTCAGTTCGATCATTTATTTTTCCCCGATTAACGACAGTTTTATATATATATAAAGGGCCCCGTTCTAAGTTTCAGCCAGGGGCCCCACACAAACAACCATAATCGCCCCTGGTAGAACACACGACTGCAGTCAGGATAAATTCGGAAAAATTAACTGACACCAATTCATGCTTTCACAAACATTTTGCTACTACGAGAAACAACAATCTGTTGACAGTAGTATCCGTTCCACCTCAAAATGAAATGCATGGAAGATCAATCTTCTCATTTCTGGGACTGTTTCTTAGTTTCAAACTGAATCTTTCACCACCACGACCGCGGTCTTACTAAATTTCACACAGGATCTGAGCAACCACAGATGTGTGTCGTCATAAACAACTCTCATTACCTGGCCGTTAAAAACAAAAACACAGCCTATCATGCATTTGGGAAATATTGAATGCAGGCTAGAGGACGTCTAAATTATCGTTTAAAATATTGCTGGGTTATCTACTATATATGTCAACCAAACGAAGTTGAACGTAAAATTAAGTACAAAACTGGGGGCCATGGCCCACCCCTTACAATCGCCACTGACTACTGGACGGCGAAGTGGTTGCAGAACACTGCAAGACTCCGTACTTTCATCACCGACATCGGCTCAACCCTCCTGGAATGGCTCTGCCAAGAACAGCGTGGGTTCGGCTTAACCGCCTCCGCAACAGCGTCGGACGTTTCCGTTCCTGCTGACACAAATGGGGCATGGCCCTTTCTGCGGCCTGTGGGTGTGGCGCAGAACTGACCGCTGACCCTGTTGTGCTTCACTGTCCTATCCATCCACCTCTGTGGAGTGCATGATTTGACGGTTCTGGATGACGAGGCAATCGAATGGCTGCTCAACACTTGCCTCGCGATCGAGTGCGGCCTAGCAGTGGATTGAAAGAACTGCTTAAACGATGAAGAAGCTACTACTGCATTGATTAAGAAGGGTCAGTTTACCACATAAGCGGATAGGAAAGCAACATAAATGCAAATATGCTAGGTGCTAGTTGAAAGCTATACTCACTTGTTGCAGATATACTTCTAGAAAATAAACTATCACTGGCCAAATGTGCTACCTATTTCACACCACACGTACGCCCGCTTCGAGCTGCATTCTCGTATTCATCGTTCATATCTAAACAAACATTCCACTTGTCAAACATGGCAAAGAGAAACTTTGCTCTTGCCAGGGTAATGCCGAGCTGCAGTTGATAACAACAGTCAAGTCAACAAATGTTGTCGTAATTGTCGTGGAACCTTTCCTACGTCATTACTGCCGCAAGCTTGAGAGCGAAAGAAAAAAAGATTCGGGTTTCACTGCTTGGAACCAATTTTGCCCTGGTTATGTGGTCATTTGTAGAAAAGTTATTTCATAAATTTACATCACAGCATCTTATCATTAACCTGTCATAAAAAGAGGTTTATCAAAAAAATTAGCTGAGAGGTACTGTACGATTGCGTTGCATTGTATGTTGTTTTGAATGTTTTACACAAAGTGGAATTTAAGATAGACTCCAATCTCACACTCAGACAAAAATTTTCGAGTGCTATATTAAGAGGTAACGCAAAAGAAATGGATAAAAAATTTTTGGGTTGTTCCGAAAATAGTTGGAGCATAGGCCTACCGCAAGAGGGCCAAACTTTTTTCAAAGAAGGTAAAGGTATCGGAAATTCTTCGCAGAGCGGCACGAACATAGCAACAAGTTGAAACGTGTGACGAAAACACAAACACTACGAGGCAACGAATCAACTGTCAGTTTTCAAATACGTGCCCATACTGCATGGTAAATATTTCCGCAACAAAATCTGATGCGTCAAAAAAAGGATTGACAGGTGAAGATGTGCTACGCTTCGCCATCATTGGACAGGGACAATTACCGAATTGTTGATAGGAAAGGTATGCAGGTGGTAGCACATGGAACCTTTAATCTCTCAAGGTTTTTGATTGATGCAAAAACATATATTTATCTTCAACATATGTTTTAGTCTTCTTCTACCTCGGTTTAAATGGTTGCACTATTTTAACTTCAAACAATCTTTCACCATTTTAAAATGTCAATGATATCTATGACGAAGAAAAAAGGTCTGTCTGAACAACCTTACTTTAGTACAGTAGAATTTGCTTAATTCGTCACCTCAAGGGATGAGAAAAAAGTGACGAACTATGCAATCAGGTTAAAAACTCTATCATAGAAGCTCATATACTTTATCATAGTAACTCGTATACATAGTGCTCTTATTTGCAGTAAAATACAAGTTTATGACGTTATGGTTGTATACAGCAATTAATTCCTCTGCTCTATCTGGACTCCTCCATTTAATCTAGCACCGTTTAAATCTATAACAAACTGCAAAGACTTCCCACGTTCTCTCAATGGGGAGTCGGGTCGCGCTTCGCACCTCGTGTATAAATTCGATAAACAAATTGCGAGGTGCAAGAATTCTCATATTAAGATCCTTAATTTGTTTGAATTCCCACACGTACCAGCTGGTTAGACATCAAAAGCGAAACTGCAAATGACGTATTAACCCAGGGGAGGACCCGGGGGGGGCAATCGCCCCCCTAAAACCTACGAAGGTAACTTTTTTGATCATGATTTTGAACAATTCGGAAAACAGCATTCGCGATATAAGGCCATTTTGCCGTCCATTGTTTTGTCACAGCAGTGACGTGAAGTATACTTCATATCTTTTACAGTAGAGTGAACCGTAATGAGACTTGACTTAAGCTTGACATTGATATGATCTAAATTTGACATTTTTGATGCGATGTTCCTCACTGCCACTTCACTACATCCGCGCCGCACAGTGGAAGATTTCCATGAGTCCACTGACCAGAAATGGGCAAAAATCGGAGTTGCGGCCTTCGCAAAATTCATGCAGAGGTGGAATCCTAAAAATTATTTTTATGTGCGGGGGCGGTGTTTCATTTTTTTATCAAAGCACGTAAATTTTTCTGCAGTATTTAAAATTTGTAGTGTGGGCAGAGTGAATTTCGCGGAGCTGAGTCGAAAAAATGAGACTTCGTCTACCTCGGTACAAAAGTGATTTTAACCCGTTGTTCCAATGGCACAAAACGGATTATATCCTTCATGAGCACAATTAGGTGGGGGACGCGTCCCCCCACTTTTTCAGACAGTGGGGATATGATATGCCATGTCCCCCCACATTTTTCTCTTTAGGTTTCGTAAAATATTGGTTTCACACCAACCTGACCCCTCACATTTTGCAACAAAATTGCACTCATGATACCCTTGCTCAGTGGTTCTCAACCTTTCATGGTTTGTGGCCCCCTTCCAAAGACTCTCAATACTTGTGCCCCCTGCTCATTAATAGGATTTTGCAATATCACGGCAGAGCTATTTCGCAAAGGCCTCTGCTCGTGGCCCCTAAGGGAGGGCGAATGGCCCAGTTGAGAAACCTACGCCTTGCTGTTCCATGGCACTGAACTTGCCTGAGATCACACTTAGGGAGTGATTTGGTTATCAATGCAGAAAGTAGGTAACTTCTAGTTTGCTGATAGCAAAGCATGTCATTCAATATGCGGTGGCCCTCATCAATATAATGACATGTTTGGCGTAGAACAGGGGTGACGAACATGCGGCCCGCGAAGCATTCACGCGAGACCAGCAGTCTTGAACTTACAGGTTTCATAGTATGACTAAAAAGTTGTCCGGCCCGATTACTCAGCGGTACCTGACAAAGTGGCCCGCGATAGCAAATAGGTTCGTCACCCCTGGCCTAGAACGTATTTCGGTTGGTTATTGCTAATTTATACAGTACAAGAGTCTACCCTGAAAAATACACACTTCCTCCTTGCAGAAGAAACAGTTACGGTCGGTTTACGTCATTCTTGAATCGAGTGATGCCACACTGATGAGTCTGTGTTAGGAGCTGTACTTCCACGAACGCTCACTTGCATAGCAACAACCTGTGCAGTCAACAACTAACAACGGAAACTGGCTGAATCATTCTAGTGATTAGCAGTAAACGTTTCTCGATCAATTCTGGCAGCAGGTATTGCAGGTTAAAAAAGATACGTTACAAACAAAAAACACGAGAGCAAAGTTCAAATTTATAAATTTGTGAGGCAACTGTGTGGGATCATCGGTATGTTTGCCTGTTCTAAACTGGGCACCTTCAATCGATTCGAGTATTTCTCAACCTTGCGATATACAATTGAAAGATAGATAGCTTGGCGACAAAATAACAAAAGATATTTCGCTAGGCGAAGTGGCGCTGCCAATATGACTAAGCACAATACAGTAGTGAGCTGGTGTCTAATCAGTTGTAGCAATGAGGTCACGCCTCAAAGCTTAAGCTAAGCCCTCGAAATCTAAAACCAAAAAAAATTGTATTGAGCTATAGCGATCATGATAATTGATGCAATTCTTCACAAAATTTCAGCGTACTTGACGCTACCCCACGCTGCTCGTACACACAGGCAAGTACGGACCATGGGCGTCGGAAGAGGGAGGTCCTTGCCCCCTGCCTGCATTTCGAAATTTTACATTTTCCTATTAGATTTTTAGCAAGAGCTATTTTCTTAGTTTCGAGTAGGTAAAATGAAATTTCACCATTTTTCCCTCGTGGAAAAAGCCCCTATTGCCCCCCCCCCTGGAAAAAGTCATTCCGACGCCCATGGTACGGACTACTCTAAAACGACATCTGACGTCATTGCCTGCAAACTTTATCGCCTGATAATATCAAAACCACAGAAGGCGGTTATTATAAAAACGAATAAAGGTTACGTGGCAGACTTCTAACTCGCTGTAAAAGTAGCGACAACACAGGCCCAATAAGAACAGTGATTCACGGATTAACACAATTTTAGTATATTCTGATTGAGAACAAACGAATGACCTTTTTCTAAAAACAAGACAAAACATTTGATAATAAATTGTGAGGCTCGGAATGCCAAGCACAAACGCCACGTCTGGATCCGCCACTGCCCACAACTGCGCTGGGGCGAAGAATCAGGTTTGCAAAAACTTATCATCTAGTGTCACAAAATACAAAGCAAGCTTTCGGCTCCAGCTAATGAAACCTCCATTTCCACCAGAGCGTTGAGAACCTTCATGATGGTTCAAAGGCGAAACGTTTGTTGTGGTTCCATTATTTAAATTCGCATGACCTTCACCCGGCACAGAAGTGCTGGGCATAGTATTCAGGGTGGAATGCTGCGCATTGCTAAAAATGTCTCTGGCAGCATCTGCTGTATCAGGCAAGCACGATCCATCCGCAGAAATTGAATTAAGAATTTCACTATTAGCGTTCTGCGGAACGAGCGAATTTGTCTCAACCGAAGTGACGGTAGCGTCCGTTGTCCCGGGTTGCTCGGGAAGATCGCCTTCAGAGGGTTCGTCAGCCTCTACGCCACCAGCTGTTTCAGCTCTTTGAAAGTCACCTTGCAACTGCGCACTGCGCGAGGTGTTTGTGTCGCTTTCGCCGACACGTCCTGGCGTCAGGTCCTCTGCGCGTCCCTGAACATTTTCGCCGCTTCCGACCTCACCGCCGTTGACGCTATCAGCAAGTTCACGTTGATCCGGCAGATCGTCGGTTTGCTCGACAGCGACCAGTGCAGCATCAGGCGCTGAACCCTGGCCTTCGTTTCCACCACCGCTGTCACTACTATCGCTTTCGTCCGAGAAACTGTCGTCACTGTTCGGGGCCCTTGTTTCTGATACGCAGATGCTTCCTTCGCCTTCTTCTCGACCGACCTCGTCGCCGTTATCACCACGTGGTGCCGCACCAGTTTCGCTTTTCCGATCTCGCGCCTCAGGAGCTTGAGCTTCAACGACAATCGCGGGTTCAGCGTTGCTTTGAGTGGTGCTCGGGTCTGCCTCCGTGGATAACGATCGAGCGACGTCAAGATAATTTGTCGTTTCACGCCTAGATTCGTAGCAGAACTCTTGTGTATGCAGGTATTCCTGCGTGTCGTCGACATTCTGCTTAGCGCTGGATGTGTCTTTCCGTCTCATTTGGTGGTCACTACTTTGGTCAACGCTAGCTGTGGTTTCAGACATGGTGGCGTACGTAGACGGGTCGTCCACAAAATTAAGTTCTCTCTCTTTATCAAGCTTCGTAGCAGACTTTCGACTTCTCGTCGTGCTGTCGGGAGGCCGAGATTCTGGCGCATTAACAGAAACCGTGTTCTGAGACTGAACCCCTTCGTTCCCCTCCAGGTTGTTCAATCGCTCGCCATTTTGAGTGCGGACAGGCTCTTCTCGACAGCCTGTGAGCTCTTCTTGCCTCGCAGTCAGCGCGTGATCGGCTACAGTACTCATGACAACCGGGGAATCACCCCGCGTTGCAGGATCGCTGCCGGGATGATGCGCAGACGATACATCTGCATGCGAAAGCACAGCTTGATCCGCAGAAACGTGGGGAGCGTAGACGGGACTGGTTTGCCTCATTTCACTTTCTAAGTTAGCCAGCTCTTCACGGCAATCTCTCACGACAATGACGTCGACAGGTTGGAAACGCGTCGCTGAAGATGACTGTTCTTTAATATGCTGGAAAATAAACAACATCCGTTGTAACACATTGAGTTCGTGCAGCATTTGACGACCTTTTTACCGTCCCTGTATTGACACAAAACAACGATAGTTATGTAAACGAAGTTTTTCAGCTTGCAACCCGTGGGCCTGTAGCGAAATATCTAAGTGAAATTCTTGTACCAGCAACAGTAAATCAGCGTTTTCGTTTGGTGATGGGAACATCGATAAAGAATACCGCATAAAATATTGACAAAGTTTGCAAAAAGAAAAAGAAACAACTGTGATCTGATCAAGTGCACCATCCCTAATGTTTTATGAGTTTCGGTTAAGCCGCGAAGGAAGTTCACGTTGGAAACATATTCGTATCTGGATTGAGCGAAGATGTTTTTTTTCTCTCGCTTCAGTGTCATACTAGGTGACCACCTAACATTGCCAAATTGATGTAAAGCTTTGTTTTTTCAAATAAATCTGCTAAATGAATCGAATCGAGTTGTAAACACGACCGCAAAAGTGTACGCTAAAAACGTTTTCATAAGTTGTTTACACATACATGGGTGTACTCAGGTGTAGCCTCAACGTCTAAACCAGGAGTCTCCAAACTTTGTCAGTGGGCCGCATAAGCTACTGCACAACAGTTCGAGGTGCGGGCGTTTTAAAGGGATTGTTTCGGGATATGTTACATTCTACCAAATCAACAAACGTTTCGTAAATGAATTATTTTTTCATTATTGACAAACTCTCTTTGTGGCAGGATGAAATGGCTTCGCGGGCCGGATTTGGCCAGCGTAGTTTGGAGACCCTGGTCTAACTAAAGAAGTTACCACACCTGGTCATATCTCACGTACATTTCGATAAAATTAGAGAAGTGTTATCTCACAAATTTCCAACGAATCGAAAAAATCGCAATAAACTCTTCCTTCCTCAGAAAAAAATTTGCATCTATAACCCTGGTATGATAAACCAAGGTTGTACCAAACCCGTTTTTTTAATCCGTTATTTGCTTTTTTTTAAGAGTTTCTATTAACATGAATACAGAAGTATTTTCATTGCAAAGGGTGAGTTATTGCATTCCATAGCACATATACTGTATGTAAATAATACAATATGGGGTCTTGAAAACATGAAACAGTCAGTTAATTTAATATTTCTTTTTTGAAATTGACGTTTAGCTTGTTGAATTTTCATATAATATTTATATTCAGTTATCATAGGATTAGCTTAAATCTTTAATGTAGATACTTAACCAGCTGAAAAAAATCAAACTTTTCTATAACTGAAATACCATGCATAACCTATCAAAATCAGTCTATCGTTGGACAAAAGGTGTGCATTCTAGGAATACTGCAAATTTGCAATAGTTGTCTGAGCCTTCCTGCTAATCAAACAAGAAATCTTGGTGAAAGAGTTATGAAGTAATTTGGGGCTTAATAAATGCAAGTGGTTTATGATCCAAAGAAGTAGGTTTCACTAAATCTTGCGCCTATACTTTGCTTTACTCAGTATTTCTTTTTGGCCAAGACCTACGACATCAAACTTTCTGATCGCGCGTCGTATGGATCAACATCAACTGATTGTTATGGAGTAAAGTAAATGATTTAGCCATCCTTCAGGCCCCATCTACACTGAGGATATTCAGGCGTAATCTTTTGTTTTACTGCGTCAGACAAACGGGTCCCGTGCACGGCAATTTCTATGGCAGCGCCGGGAAAAAGTTACGTCTGCATTTAATTTGCGGAGTTTGGTTCAGAAGCTCCGTCCGCCTGGATGGTACATCATGTTTGTTTAAATTGTTTAAATTTTGAGCCTTGACTACATCCAGTGATGCACGCCTGCTCTTATGTATCATGTCATCAAAGTTATGGAATTGATGTGACTTTCATTGATCCAGACCATTTCCTTGATTCATGACTGTTATAGTACAGTGATACCAAATCCCTAGCATGCAGTAAAATTTTGAACAATTCATCGTTATTTATATGAGTAGCCTAGTGCTAATGAGTCGCTTGTTGTGTACCTGTTAATCTCTCTATTTTGATATGTTACACACTAAAACTGAACTTCTCATTGCATTGCTGCTAATAGTGGCTACCTTGAGGTAGGTCTTTGAAGTGTCAACTGTCAACTATTATGATGTTGTGAGTCAAAGGTAGGGCATAAGTTGACTTGAATTAGTTCCAAACTATTTTTTGTTTTTTAATCTTTCAACCGGATTACATTTAGCCTTATTACAGTGATATGATTTGGATGCCAAATCCGTCAGTCTTCGGATTTGGATTGGATTTTGAAATAAAATTGATGGATCGGATTTGGAAAACATAAATCCGTTCACCTCTTCCTTCTGCGTCCAACGAGCGAGGCCCAATGTACTGTCAGAAGGTCCATTGTATTGTTGAGAGTTGAAGGGAGTTATAAATTCAGTTGATTGGCATTGGACAGTGGCAAAAAACATTTGAAATCCATGAATATATATTTTATCGGCGTAAAGTTGGTCGCGCTTCGTGACGTATAGACTTGAAATTCCAGCCTACTGTACAAACTGAGGCAACGTATTTCTCCAACATGTTTGCATAGTCACGCGGAAATCGCAGTTATATGGTGATATTTGGTAGATTACTGTATGCAACGTTTCTGGCCACGGATACAAATTTCAACAGCTAACCATATTCTTTGGGAAATGTGGATCAGGAACGTGTGATATGTAGAGGTTTGTGGCAAAATCAGTTACTACAATTACGTTCATCTATTCCTGAAGAGTAATTACCTAGGCTACAGTTGACAGAAAGCAAAGAAGTTGCTCCTAAAAAAACTATTTTGACAGCAAAGCATTACTCAGTTGTACTCATTTAGCAATAGAATTATCCAGTGAGCCTATATTGTACCATATCTTGTGCACAGTATCATCTATGAAGTACCTCAGGATGTGTTGTAATAACTCAGCACAACAATTAGTTTCAGCAAAACGAAAAATTGCATCACTATGACGAATTTCAGAAACATTCATACATGATCATTGAAGGTGATCCTGTAAATAAAGAGGGGTATTTTGAGAGAAATTTTGTAATGTAATACAAAAACCTTCTGACCCACATCTCAAAGGAAGATTTTTATCAAATTTTAGGACTTTATATTTCAACATAAGGTTTCCGATGTTTTTTTTCTGAAATGATCACATACGGCTTATTGACACGTGTCTGCCATTCGTGATCACATCTAGCGTTACAGATTGGCTCGGACTTTGCAAAAATGTTGTGTGGCGTGACTGAAGTTTGCATTTTTTGAACATTTCATCTCAAAACCTTGCGTTGCTTTGAAAATGCGAAGCATGTAAGATTTAATAGCCCGTAGCTACCTTGCCTTGCGTAGGTTTTTTGAAAAAAGTCAGGTCACTGGTAAAAAATAAGTTTTCTACATAGTTGCCTTCAAACTATTACTTTCAAACAAGACTTTTGCATCTGGCCAGTACTTCGATACAACGCAACTTACGCTGTGATTTTGAGCAAAAGTTTGTTAAGAGCGTGTTGTTTCTGCTTATAAAACAGCAATGGGCGAAAAGGAATTGTGTTGTAAGTTTGATTGGAGAGACATTTTCCACATGGTATTGCTTTAAGAAAGAAATGGTTGATAGCATTCCACCATTCATCTCTGACGAGAGCAAAGAACAATTAAGGAAGTAGAGACAGACATTCGCATGACCCCTGAAAGGGATAGTATCACATAAAACAAGCAAGAAGCAATGCATAGACACAAGTGGCTGTTAATTGTGGCTTTCTTGGCAAAGGTAAACTCTAGATGTGTCTGACATTTAAATTCTAATAATAATAATTGTAGATGTGAGATAACATACAAATTTGACATTTGTTACTGACTGTGGTACTATACTGCACGAAAACTAAAAAATGATTGATGTTTTACTTTGGGAAATCACACTACGGGTATCCAATGTATTGCCTTTCAGGGTTTGTTGTCAGCAGTGTCTGTCCCAGGATCAATACCTGTCTTGTCACACCACTGCATATTTGAAAATGGTATATGAAGAGGAGTCATGCAAAGTTGGATGGATGCGACCGAAGGAAAATTTAAGAGGTAAAGAAAAAGGTTGAAAAATAAGAAGTCAAACCATGGTGTTTGTGTCAGGCAATGGCCTTTGAGCCATTTTGCCAGCCAAGGCTGTGAGTTCTTCTGTTACATTATTTTAGTTGTTATGATACATCTTTACCTTACTTGGTACGTGTTATGAATTGCACTGTTGTACTTTGCAAGGTGTTCAACATTGCTGTAGGGAACGCACCTTAACGCAACAACCTGCCTTTCGCCCACAGATATGGGAAGCCTCAGACGTGTTGTCTTTTGTGCAATCTTCGGTGCTACGTTTTCAATTTGTTGAAGATTTCTGGTGTCATGCGAATGGCAGTGAAGAAATCTTCGTTTCTGACGAATCGCATACCGCGATCTAGCTTGCCAGATTCACTTGAAAGAACAAAACAGACATGTTCACCGGGCTAAACCTTTCGAACTACTGTAAACTGAGCGGGATTCAAACAAGTATTATCAACAGGAGTCCGCTGAAGTTGTTAACCTTGGTAGCTGGTTTTTGCGTAGCATAATAAAGAACAACTACATGTACTTCACTCGTTACTATGCCCTTGATGGACATTTCATCAGATCTATAGTTTACACCATCAATATGAAGAAGTTGATCATAAAATTAGAGTTTTATAACACCACACCTTCCAGGTTCAGTTGTCTTATCTGGAAAATTGGGTGACCCAATACCGACGTTCAGGCCCATAACCAGCTTGGGACACCAGGAGGGGCGAAGAGTTTTCCAAGAGGGGCCCAAATTTTTTGAACAATGTTTAATAGTTTTGAACGATGTCTAACACATTTTTCAGGGAGGAAAATTTCTAGGGGGGGCTTTTCCCCCCTGGTTATGGGCCTGCCGACGTTTCGCAATGCTTCATCATTTAATTGTTTTAATCTTGAGATGTTGATCCAAGTCAGCATTAACAACAGTGTTTGTCTTCTAGAAGCCATGCTAGCCATGCACAATAGAGTCCTGCGCGGGACAAGTTAATCCGCGCGGGTTTCGGGTACCCGCATTTGCGGGGCGGAAACACGCTGAGTTGTGCGTGCGGGTGCGGGGCGGGTTGAACTTGGTGCGGGACGCAGGATGATAAATACTAAGTATTGACTCAATACATGTGAAAGTGACATGAGCAAAAAACTCAATCCTATGGAGAGCTTGAGGTACAAAGGTGTAAACCAGCTTGCCATGCAAAATGCCTTACTGGGCCAAAAATTATGTCACTATCTTCGTGAGGGTCGCACATTGAATGGCTTACTTTTATCTTGGCAAACCAAAATTTAATTTACCGCTACTGAGAGCATTTCAATACTAACTGCGGTGACAACGAATGTATGGTACTTTTGATCACTCCCAAGCTGTGATGCAATAGGCAAATTTAGTGCTAATGGAAGAGCAAGGGTTGTTAGAAATCAATTTAACGCAGAGGAATACTTGAGTAGAAATCAGAAAATTACAAATTAGTTTCACATGGTGTCAATGGACACGTGGAAATCTACCAATGCGTAGTGCATGAAAAATAGGTACGAAAGACCGTTGCACCGAAAATGTCGAAAATGGGATTATAGAAATAATGTATTGTACATACACAATAATGAAAAGCTCACTGGGCCGCGGGTTTGACATAACTGGTGCAGAGACATTCTCCAGTGGTGGCGAGACCACAAATTGAAGTTTTCAAATCTTAGTCATATCGCAGGAAATACGTTTTGCGTGATGGCAACCAGCGGTACTAATGAATGTTTAACATCGACAATCGTGTCGTGAATAGCAGAAGGGCAAATTTGAAGAGCTCCTTATTGAACGACATACTCTTTCAACAGTGCTCTGAGAAAGAAGCGCTAAAGTTTGACTAGGTTTCACATTTTTACCTTATAGTGTTTTTCATGAAATTTCGGTTGGCTTTGAAGTGAACCACTCAATAAATTGCCACTAGTGATGAAACACATTCCATGAATTTGCTTTTCAAACAAAGCGCAGGCTTGAGTCAGAAACATTTCGGGGCGGGTGCGGGTTGGAAGTCTGAGGGGCGGGAGCGGGCAAGATATCGCAAATTCCTGCGGGTGCGGGGCGGGTTTAAAACTTGCGGAGCGGGAGCGGACCAAAAATTTCAACCTGCGCAGGACTCCAATGCACAACCAACTGAATGCCAAGCGGGAACTGCCGCACATCATGGAAGCGGGGCAGAAATATGCAAACTATTACGTCACACGTGTTGCAACTTCCGGCGCGCCACGCCAGGCAGCTACAGACCGACAAACCAGTGTGGACAGACATCACGTGGTGACGACCGACCGTGGCTACTCCTGAATCATCCTCAGTGTAGATGGACCTTTACCTTGCTTAGGCTACCCAGGTGGCAGCACGTACACTGACCCTCAATGAACTCAGAAACAAATTTTTAATATTTATTTAATGTTCAGATTGTGAACTCAATGCCACACCTTACTACTTGAAACGGGAAATGGTTTAGCACTGTTACACAACTAAGCAGCTGCTGAGACTGTCGTTAATGCTTTACAACTATGAACTTTGACTTACACCAGGGGTGTGCAACATTTTGTCGGTGGGCCATATAACCAACTTCAGACATCTAGCTGGGTCACACGAAAAATTTAGTTTTTTCATGTACACTTCAGTTTTTTCATGCACATTAGGATTTTCATGCATGATGGGGAAAAATCAGAGTGTTGGCAAGCGCCACACTAAATGGCTTGGCGGGCCAGGTTGGGGCTCGCGGGCCGCCTGTTGCACACCCCTGACTTACACAGTTGACGAAAGTGTGCTTTGCAATCATTTTCATCATGGAAAACATGCCATAGGTTTTAGTGTTTTTTACTTGTTTGTTTAAACCCTGGTGGGCTTTTCAGGTTAGATAAAATTACATCAACCCTGGAAAATACCAAGTCATTTGCCTTTATTGCAAGCTCAGAAACATTCTGAGGACAGCACAGGTTTTACATACAGCATTAAAAAAACACCCGGTACCCTGGGACTGTAGGGAGGAGGTCTGCCAGTGGATCCTCCATCACCGCCATCATCATTATCATCAAACGAATGTGAACCACCAGGTCCGCTGAAATCTCTCGGGGGCAGATACTCTGAGCGGAAGTAACTTAATTAAAGTGATTTGCTAAGCGGATGAAACTTCAGGAGAAACTCTCGCTGCGAAATTTTAAAAAATGCGGAGTGACGTAGAAAACAACAACAAAATTTGTTATGAAAACACTCTCCATCAATGTTAAATACAATTCGTTTTTCAGAAAGTAACTGATTAACAGTTCCATGCAATCCAGAAAACAATGAATATGGCTGACTGGGCATGAACAATTGTTTGTAACAATATTGTCAACAACAACCGTTAACGAGAATGACGGTTACAACAACTATAAAATAAGTTTATTGCGTTTGAGTGATCCATCAAAATACAGTACAAGTTCACCATCTTGGTATAACTTTGGCGCAGCGGCGCTTCTATTCATATGATAAAATCATAATCGCAAAAATTAGTACGAAATCGCGAAGTAAGAAAAATGCCACAACTTCTCAAACGTCACAGGCGTGGTCAGCTTGAAAACTACGGAAACTATTGGAAAGTACTGACAGAGCGCACCTTCCATGGTGTAGTCGGAAATCGTAAAGGTGGCTCAAAGTTAACAGTAAAGGTTTTTCCTGAATAAAAGAATGTTGTTTACTCTTATGTCCATTTGAGTGCCTATGTTTGTGCGAAAACAAACCTCATGTTCTGCTGACAATTTCAAAAAAACAGTACTGGGATACTTTGAAATAATACTGTTTTGAACGGACGTCTCAGGCAAAGCGGCAAAGACGACAAAACTTCGATCGATTTCAGTGCATGGCCTTCCCACGTTTGATAGTCCGCCCAAATCGGCCGCAGCAAAGCTCATGACGCACAAAAAAAGTAACGAGTTTTCACTTATGGTGCAAATATGTGTAGGAATTTCGATACTGCAGAATATTGTGTGGTTTGCACTGTTATCGATTATGGTAGATTGAAGTTGGATAATAGGTTTATTAGAGTCAGCATTACATTTTCAAAAACTTTCGCTGCGTCTTTTAACTAATTTTTTCATACGGCACAAAAATCTCATCTCGCATGTGAAGAACATTTCCAAAAGTGTGGTGTCATTAGCATTTTGCCAATTGCATTCACAGGCATAACGACACTATCAAGTTACAGCTTGTTCTGCAAACGATCTATTCTTAATAGTATTGGCAAGAGTTGCGGCTAACAACAAACACGGTCAATTTTAATGCAGGTAAGTTCATTTTGTTAATTGATGCTGGGGTAAAACTTCAACACTGCTCTATTTTCTTCAACCAGCGCATCTACCTTACTATCTACATCCAGAAATAAGGATCAATACAAAATAAAACTCCACAGACCACCAAACAATAATTTACAATCGCAGCAGCGGAGTCTTTTATCGCTGGTCAATTAATACACCTTGTTCGAAACGAGCGTTCATGAAACATGCCTAGTACATGACTGAAATAATGAACTTGTGCGACTATAGTTTAACTCCAAGCTAGTTCCTCATTCTATGCGATGTATATACGGATTTTCACAACTGATCGCTTTCTATCAATAGGAAACCAACAAATATTTAGGAATATCATGTTGTGTCTTAAGAAGTTACACATATTTGATTTTCTCGGTGTGTGTATTACATTGAAAAAAATCGAATTTTGAAAACTTCCACCAACCAAGAAGTGGACGGGGCAACGCTTGGATATGTATTTATTTGATAAGGGGTCCCGTGATCAGCTGAGTTTTTGTAAGTTTCAGGTTCAATTTCATTATACTCGTTTTAGCGCTCCCCTTCGTGCAAAAACAATTCGTAGTATGTCTCTGGCTCTAAGTTTCTCCGTCGCAAAGTATGCCTCGGCTGTTTGGTACCGATCGGTTCACGCCTCGAAGCTACACCCAGCCTTGAATAGCGCATGCCGTTCTATCACCGGCTGCATAAAACCCACCAATGTAGATCATCTCTATTTGTTGTGTGGCATAGCTCCTCCGTAAATCAGAAGAACTGTAGCGACCTAACAAGAGAAACTGAAGGCCTAAGCAGGAAACCGATTCCCGACATCGTCTTTCGTCTCTTCAACCATGTAATAACACATATAAGATTGAAATCTAGGTACAGCTTCCTCCAGTGCGCAAACAACATCGAACATTACAGGCTGTGTCGATCCATGTGGCAAGAACATCTGCCAAAAAAACAAACAAGTTGGCCATCACCCCACAGGAGTCGCTTCCCACTGTATTTAGCAAGATATGGCCTTTCTGGGTCTGTCTAAGCCGCCTGATAACTGCAATGGGCCTCTGCAAGACCAATATGGTTAAGTGGGGTTACAAAAAGGGCAGTGATGTCAGCTGCTCATGTGGGGAGGAGCAAGCCCATCATATTCCTGTCCCCTGCTATTAACATCCTGCACAAATGTGGACCTTGCTATTTTGTCCCCAGACGTAAGATTGGGCGTAGAACACGAGTGAACTTAGATGAGCTTGGAGTGACTCGAGCAGTGCTCCTTTCGTGGTGTCGCAGTGGTCAGCGGCGTCCATCTTCGCTTGCTTGCCCGCGGACCGCGACGCTTTCTGTGACCCGACCTATAATCAAACTCAATTAAACAGCTTCAGTGCCGCGTGCTCAACCCATTGTGCTACTTGAAGGTTTTTAAAGAACTCCCTCACAGTAAATGGTTTTACATAATTTATTGCAAGTACAGTATCAACAACTTTCTTGGATGTCAGACTACGAAACAGTTTCAGAAGTTGGCAAGTTTTTTTAAGTACCTTTGTTTCTGTTGAACTTTTTTTAACTGCTTTTTCTCATTTTTAAACCAATAAGCTCACCTGGATAAATTTTTGTCGCAAGATCAAGCAAACCGCTATGGTACAAGGCATCTAACAGATGAACGCCCCAACATGAATAGCGCGTAACCTCATCTAAAAATTTGCCAGCAGCATGTTCTTTTCCCTTGTTTTGCTGATCTTGTTGAATTTCTTGCTAAATAAAAACAAATGACAGATATCTACAGACCTACAAAATGCTTACATTAAGAAAAACAGCAGAGTTTTCAAACAAAAAATGATATTTCTCTTAACCTGGCGCCAATTATATATGCCTCTATTCAAGCAATTGCTATAACCAAAAAAACAATGTTAACACATTTTATCAAAAATGCAAATAAAACTGAAAACAGTAGCCTTTACATAAGTTACTCATGGTACATCTACCTCATTTGCAAATCTTCTGTGTTTCAACATGCATACTTACAGCAGCACGAACTGAAACAACACTTCTCATATCTTCTAAAAGTTGGCATGCATCAACTCTGGCACGAAATGCTCTTCTAAGGGTAGGATCGCGCAACCTTTTTTTAAGTTCTGCATCAATTGCTTCTTTCTTTGCAATGTTTCTGAAAAAATTTACAAAATTTTAAAAATTGCTTTTATTGCTGAAGCACTGAAACTTACAAAGCAGCAATACAGCACTTTATCTCATTTTCTTTTAAAAACCATTGCAGCCATTTTATTTCAAAACTATAGGTCTCACTCCAAGTTGTGAATTATTTTCACTCATATAAAAAGATACATTTCAGCAATCCATCAATGTCTTGAACACATGTCAACAAATTGTTTAAACTTTGAGAGCAAATTATTTTGAACAGATAAGCCCTTTTCAAAACATTAGTTTGAACTACTGTCTTCTTTGCATTAGAACTCTTAATCATGGTAGAACTGATATGCAAGAAACTATACCACATGTTATATAGATTTTTTAAAAATACTGGCAAAATACACTACTACAAAAACGATGAAATAAAGCATAAATTTTAAAATGGATACATGCTGGACATTGTGGAACTACAGGATATGCACACATGAATTTTTATTTGGGAATAAACAACAGAACATGACAGCATGAAGAAACATAGCACATAGCTGCAAGTGCTGAAAAGCAGGAGTTTCTTTAAAAATATTAAACACAAAAGAAAATTCCAGGGCTGCTCTCAGCAGTGCCAATCTAAGCAATCAGTTACGCCCTTAACTAAAAAAGAATACAGATGCCATCAGCAAGAGATGTGGCTTGAAGATCAAGGGCACACTTGCTTATTGTGCATGCAGAGCAAACAACTTCGTGGATCACAGTCTCACATGTTTACTGGGTTTACACATGTTAAAGCAGGGGTTCCCAACCTGGGGTACATTCGCCTATCTGAAGGGGTACATTTAAAGTTAACGATAGAAGATAAAAATACATTTTACATATAATTTATTTCCAAAATTTATAGATATATCAGTTAATATTACTTTCATAAGATATTATATGCTTATTGTTAAATATATCTATAAATAAACATGACAAAACATTTTGCCATAAGGAATTTTAGGGGTACGTGTTTGTCGTTCGAAATTCTGAAGGGGTACATGCTTATCTGTTGAAATGCTGTAGGGGTACATGCTCATCTGTTGGAATGCTGAAGGGGTACATGGTAAGAGAAAGGTTGGGAACCCCTGTGTTAAAGAGACACAATTCAGTTAGATATAAAGGCACAGCACATGAGACATATTTAAACGCACAGCATATGCTGAGATATTCAGCTAGAATCCACACCCAACCCTTTAACGACCGCGTGAGCCACTATAGTGGCTCGTGCATTTTTGGATATAACTCGGCACCTGCTGCAAAGAGAGGTGTTCAAACCCTCTACGGATGCGGAAAGTCTTCTTGGTTCTATCAAAAAAAACATTTTTTCATTCGTGTGAGGGGTTCGCCTGGGGGAGGCTCGCAAAGTGGGGGTGTTTTCGTTTTTTTGACCAACTTTGACACGCCCTGGACGCCAATCCCATGGGCCAAAATTTTGGCTCAAACTTGTGTTGGAAACTAGACAATCTTCCGCGTCGATAGAGCCTTTGCTTGACCTTCTAGCATGTCTGGAACCAAAGTTATGGCCCAAAAACCCCATTTTGCCCCAAAATCAGAAAATTGCAGAAAATGCATGAGTCTCCCACTGGCAGCTACTGTAGCTCGCGATAACTCTGCGCTAGAGCCCTCAAAAGACTCATGAAGTCTTCTTGTTTGCACTGAAAAAAAAACATTTTAGATTTGGGTTCGGGGTTTTCGGTGGGTGGGGTTTGAAAAAGGGTAGTTCAGACTTTTTTTAATTGTTTCTTTATGACGTCATCGCCTCCACAAAGGGCCAAAATTTTGGCTCAAAGTCTGGTTGGATTCTAGGCTGGAATATGAAGCTTTAGAGGCCTAGATCGACTTCCTAGCGTTTCTGGTGCCCAAGTAAGGGCGGCCATAAGACCCCAAATCTTGCAAGGATTACCTAGGGAATTAGTGGGGATTCCCCTAATTATTTTTTGTTTATTTTGCCATAACTTTTGAACCAGAAATGCTAAAAAGTCCATCAAACCCTCTAAAGACTGGCATTGAAGCCTAGAATCCAAAAAAACTTCGAGTCACAAAATCCGATGGATGGTTCGACCCTCAGGAAGTGACGTCATTATCCTAATGTAAACAATATATGCATAAGCATCCTCTCATTGTGTAAACATCAACAAAAAACCCATGATCTCAAGCTGAAAATTTTTTTTTCAGTCTAAACTACTAGTCTTTACGAATCTTTAGAGGGTTTGAACAACTCTCTAGCCTTTTCTAATGGCAAGTTATGGCCATATCCAAAAGGGGTGTTATTTTGCCTTTTGTTAACTTTTTAGGGGTTGAAATTTTGACCAATTTTTGGTTTTTGTGGCATAAGTTTTGATCCAGATATGCTAGAAAGCCAATCAAGGGCTCTAAAGTTTCGTGAGATATCCTAGTTTCATAAAAATATTCGATCGAAAATGTGGGCCCATTCGATTGGCGTCCAG
>Ga0210059_1005656_pt1 | contig 20096 bp, 13 predicted proteins | sample Ectturendosymbi2_FD_188042 | JGI IMG/M metagenome (GOLD analysis project Ga0210059, IMG submission 188042) | Ecteinascidia turbinata endosymbiont from Florida, USA - Sample 2 (SPAdes) (version 2) | ecosystem: Host-associated > Tunicates > Ascidians > Unclassified | place: Key West, Florida... | reverse complement strand
ATAAAATGCTCGCGGCACACTTACAAAAAAAGAAAAGTTGCTTTTAAAAAAATTATTTGCACATCTTTATATTTACGCTTAGGCTTTTGCTGAGCTGTCTCTTTCTGTTTGGATGTACTAATTTTATGAAGATACTTTTCCATAATTAGCTTGATATTTAGAATAATATAAACTGAGTTCTGAATAAATAAAACCCTTAAAATAGTTTAATTTTCTTTACAGTTTGGGAACCACTGTATTAGATTAGCCGTAAGCAAGGCGTAGGCTAAGCGCAGAACTACTAGGGTGAGAGGTAGACATTTTGTTGCAAAAACGATATATTCTAATTCTAACATAGCAGTTCAGTTATGACGTGACAATAACCCTACTCTATCGGCAATGTAATAATTGGTTTCGTCATCACGTGTGCTTATTTATCAGCTATTGAAGCAGTTAAAGCGCTTTTAAGTCTCGTATGCTTGTCTGCATGCCTTATTTTCAATATCTATATAGTTTTTTTGCAAAAAGCTTCGCGGAACACCTGAGAATCTGTGGCGGCACACAGTTTGGGAATCACTGACCTAGACAACGTCGACGGCTCCAAAAAACTCAAAATCAACCCCACCTGAACTAAGAACTCCCTTTGGTCTAATAACAAACAGAATGTACTCGCGTACCACCTGGAAGACTTCGCGTACCACTAGTGGTACGCGTACCACAGGTTGGGAACCACTGGCCTAGTGTGTCATTATTATCTTCGCTGGTAAAAACTGTTTGATGAGTTCTGAAAACTGTGTTTCCTCCATGTAATCGATCATCAAGCTTTGCACATTAGATTCACTCAGTTTTTTGCTGCAGTTTTCGCACAAGACATAATTATCCGCCAACTTAGAAAACGTTTGCATGTTGTGGAGATGCATCCGAAAACAAGTGATTTATTTGTAACTTTTTATTTGCAAAAACAAGTGATTTATTTGCAACTAACAAGTGGTTTATTTGCAAATTTACAACAGATGCGGCAGAAGTCGCTTATCAGGAAAAAATATTAATTGATTGAAATAAAAACGTCACAACTTTTCTCAGAACCGTTTAAAATGGTTTCGCGACAATCACGCTTTTTCAAGTCATGGATGAAAACGTTGCATTGTTTTACTTTCAAACAATTTGATCTGCAGCATTCTTGTTTCAATAAAATCGATAAAACTTCACCTTCAAATAGTCGCCGCCATACGTAGTGTCCAAATTGAAATATGAGAATGTGAGTTTGATGAAGTGCGATGATCCGGTTGTAACGAACATCCAGCATGAGCGTCCTCGAAGATAATTTCTCGGAAAGTTCTCAGATTTGAAATGAATCGTATCTCCAGGCGTCAGTTGCACAACAGATGTCGTCAAGCACACTTTCAATAATAGAAACTCAGGAAATCAGCACTTTTTTACAAAACTAATAAAAACGATGTCTATTATTTGGGGACCTTATCATAAGGACCTTAGCATAAGGTCTTCAAATACAAGAAAGAAAATATTTCTTACATCGAAAGCTTTTTGAACATCGATTTCCCGTTTGCTAAATATGCAAAACATTTGAAAATCCGAATGCTTCGCCTACCGTGAATCAGCTGTTATTGTGATGGAAAAATGTTTGTTGACCACTCCAAAATTTCAAGACACACACGTTTTTCATTTCAATTCTGATATATAAGTCGAATGAAAAGCCAACAGCCAAATTACACCAAAACGTACCTGTAGCAGGTAAGCGCGTCGATTGTGAGACTGCAACAAGAAAAAACGTTTGTAATTACAATCATCATTATGCACTTTCTTGCAGATTCAACTCTGCTTGATTGTAGGTTATATATTTTCTGGATTGTTGAATGAAGTTAACATACATTTCAGCAAAATGTCATTCAATCAACAGAAGCAATTTGCGCATTTCAAACCTAAGCCAAGCCCAAGATTTTCAATAACTTCAAAACTGTGGTTTAATTAATCAGTTTAGATATAGGTGAATTACCTGTCAGTAACAAAACACTAAAGTAAGTTTCAAACTGCAAATATCAATGTGAACGCAAACGCTCAGATTTAACTCAAGTTGATAAGTGTTAAACTATGACCACTTCCAAAACGCAAGACCCAGCATTCGAAGCTTTTAGTATTTAAAACAACAACGGTTTTGACAATTTTTGAAGCAAAGTGAAGCAGAACCAACCACAAACCTTTTTTTTAAAGCTGGTAAGCTATTACTCGTTTATCGACAATATTATCCGAGGGTCAACATTCAACCATTCATTCACCTGAAGTTATTGTTCCATTGAAGCCAAATTTTCCAATGCCATATCCATTATTCAACGATATGAAATGCAGACTCAAAACGTTGCTTTTAGAAAGAATCTTTAGTGGTTTTCCATTTTCTTGAGCAAGGTATCCACGCAAATAATTCACCAATAAAGAATTATCTGTTGTTGTCACTCTTGAGTCGTAAAGCTGGGAATAGATGTAGAGTAAGTTCGTCAGAGTTCACAAATAAATTCATACCACTTAATAAAACAAGCAAAGCCTTTGACAATTGACCCAAAACAAACGTTTTCGCATAAAAATCTCACTGAATGTGACGAAATTCGGAATGAGTTATATTTTCAGCATGTGCCTTAAGTGTTAGTAATTGTTAATTTTTGAAAATGCAGGTTAGACATAATGCATCGCACAATCATGCTCTATTTTCATTTGTCACCCAAAAGTTTGCACTGAAGGTTTGGTGGTTTCAAAATAAAATCGTGAACACATTTCAAAAAGAAAAGCAAACTACATGATGCTTAGCTGTTGTGTAGACAGGAATCACGCAAGATTACGGAAACATGAATAAGTGTAGTGATGCGGCCCGGCCACATTTTTCGGGACACAAGTCACAGGCCTCAAGTGTCCTAATGGAGTCAGAGTCAACTGCATTTTATAGAATCCAGTTACAGTCACGACTTGGTACAGTTCAGTCAGAGTTAAATCACAAAATGGTTACATCGAGTGACGTCAAGTTTCTGGCTCGTGTCAATGTTGAGTAAAATAAAACTGGGCGTTTTTAGCACTCGTTTCGTTTCTGGTTCATCTTGTTTAATTTATATCGTTCAATCGCTAATGCGGGCTGGCCTAATTTTGAAACAAATTTTGCAAAATCTACCGATTGCAAAAGGTCACCTGTCAAGTCACAAAGTGAAATTCAACAATCATTAGAGCGAAGATGCGCATAATTAGGTAATATCATGTCAAGGAAGTCAAATTAATTCACTGAGGGGCTCATGGGTAACTAAAGGTGGCCAAGTAGAAACAATTCAATCATCATTTTTGCATTGACGTTTGAAGACCCTGGCGTCGTTGAAAGCAGGGTGTTTTCAGACCTGTTTTAGTAATTTTTTCGAACAATATTGGATTGCGTTTCAAATCTTCCGGTCGTGTTTGCAGTAGAAATCGTGATGAACATTTGGATTGAATTTTCAAAAGCCGGGTTTTTGCAATATGTTACAAAATGCTTCAACACACTGAAGCGTGTATGCAATGCAGCCTATCTCTATTTTGTGCTTTTACGTATGTACAGTATATTGTTCACTTAGGCCCACGCCACGGATTTTTAGAAAACACAAGCAATATACATAAGACCAGCAACAATTACGACACTTTGAACCAGTGCCGTGTTTGACAACAGTAATGAAAAATCTGAGACTTTACGCAAGAATTTGCAGCAAGACCATCACCAAAACTTTACTGCCGTCCATCGTCTACACTAGTGTTCGGCAAACTGTGGGCCGTTTATTGTGTTTGAGCCGCGCAAAACTTTCTGCTGTGGGCCAGGCTTTGTGTAAGTGTCCTGCGCAGGCTACATGGGCTAAATTATAGCCGATAAAACATATTTTACCGCAACAACTATGGAACATTGATTGTTTGACGTTAACAAAGCATGTTTTTTGTCAGTATACGGCATATGTCGTTAACATAGCATTGTTACTTAAGAGGTAATTAAATAAATAACAAGTTTGAAAACGTAGGCTTTCAACTGTGACTGAAAGGGCGGTTTGGGCCAACATAACGAAAAATGCCGATCACCGGTAGACACAAACCAATATTGCAATGGTGTGGAAACAGCAGATCGCCGACATGTGTCCTGTGGCTCCTCTAGCTGAATAGCAATATCTCAAATTAAAAGCGAGTTTTCGCCTGATATTTAATGTTTCTTTCGTTTATCAGTGTGTTTATTCGTGTAGCTAGTTGCCAAGGAGTTTGATGTGCGTCATTTTATGTGAAAGATGCATTCTATATTTGACACTGCAAACTGATTCTGCGGCTCGCTGATGTTTTTGGTTTTCTGCCTGCAACTCTTCTGTTGGTTCATATTTGCCCACCCCGGCACTACTGCAAAAACGCTAATGTAAACCTGAAAACACCCTGCTTCCAACGACGCCAAGACCTTTAAACGTCACGGCAGCTGTTGTCAGGATTGGTGGCACATAAACTAGGTATTCATCAGGGCTGACAGGATTCAGCGCTATCTGTGCATGACTGCTAAATTAAATGGTTTGGAGTAAATCTTTCCGATTTAGTTGAATCTCTTCCTAGTTGGGTAAATCCGATCCGATGTATCTAAATCTGTTCCGGTTTAGCTAAAACAGTCTGATTAAGTAAATCTGTCCAATTTAGCACTTTCTTTATGCTGAAATTGTCTAATATAATATTTTAAAAAACGGCCCCCATATCGGAAGATTTGCTAAAATATTTTATTGGTTTGCTCGTAATTGCAATCCAGTTTATGTCCGAGATTCTCCTAATATTGCAATTTGGACTTTTTCACCGTGAGCGCTCCGGCCTTTGCTCCTCTGAGTGTCGCGTATGAAAAGCAGAGTCAGCATTATTCTGACGTCATGCCTTGTAAGCTACTTTCATGCTGGAATAAGATCTTTCAACTCTTGCTTCAACCAAGTAGTGGCTGTTTTACCATTATTCGAGCAGCAGATGAGCTAAAGCTGATTTGAACAACAGCCACTCCACCTCCGTGTCCTATGTGGATTCCTGGAGTTCTCGGAACATGGACGCTACGATGTCCGCAAAAGTCTTTCTTACATTTTTGCACGGCAAACAGGGACGTAACGAGGGGGCAAGTGGAGCACAATCCGTTGGGTGCCGAATCATTTCGGGGAGCGCCGAAAGCCTGCAGGAGGCGCCGAAAAGTCCCAACAATATCACAAGTACTTTCTTCACCTACGGTACATTTGCTTCTGAAAGACCTCAGGTTCGAACATTGGGGCGCCAAACTTGTTTCCTGCCCCGGGCGCCATCTAACCTTGTCACGCGCCTGACGGCAAAGTCTCCCATATTATTCGGTAGGATCTCCTGGTCCTGCACGTTTGCGTAGGTCCTGGTGGCCTATCCAGTGCAAGTTGCAGACGAGCACGTGGTGATGCGCCGACGGTTCTGCACCCGTTTTGTCACGAACGTCCAGTATTGAACGGACAACGTAAGCTGAAACCATGTGAGTGACCGTTGACCCAACGAATCTCTACACGAAGCGCAGAGCACCTGTGCACGTCCCTGTGTTGGATAAAAGCGTTCATGACGCAGAGTGCATTGTTACAGCATAGTTGCAGCAGGCATCATCCCTTATCATCATCGTCAGCATCACTATGTGAGTCAATCACACCCTTCCATACACCGGCATCGTTTCCAATGTGAGCATTGAAGTCTTACAAAACGATCGTGGATTCGTTTGTTTTAACCCTTCGCAGGGCATAGATAATTTCTTCCCCAAATTCAGGGTACAGTGCACTTTAGTGTGGGCCATATACTTGTATCAAACGCAGTGCTGCAACCCAACAGCTTCACCCTCAACATGCACACCCTTCCTCCTAGTGGGATCTATTTATCAACACAGTTTGCCAGCTGAGTGTTTGGGCATACTATGGAATGTAAATGTTCCATATGCCATAGCAGGCAAAATCTTCCATACTATTCCATTCCATACCTGAAATCGTCCATTCCATACCAAAAACCTTCCATTCCATCTTCCATCTTTTTCCAACACTAGACTAGTGTCAAACTAACGCCCTTTACTAACACCTCTGAAAATAAAACGAAATGGGGCCAATCCACGGTTAAGAGGTACATTATACAAGAAACTCGTTTAATGAACGGTAAATAACTCAACTGGTGAATACTGAATACGAACACTGAATTGGTATGCTCACACATTAGTGGGTTGCAACATAATTGCTTTTAAAGTGTATTCTGCCAAAGAATTGCACAAATCACTTATAAATTTTACGCCACTGAAGAGTCTCAACTGACACTTGCTTCATTGGAACAACAAAAACAATCCATGCCAGTTGTGAAAGTATCTTGCTGTCTTGTTCAGCCCAGTAATGAAATGCACAAACTACTTTTGTATAATTCATCAATTCAAAAGAGTTGATGAGAGATGTGATAAGAGGTGAGCCAGTGACCTGACTCAAATTCCTTTCCTTTGAACATAAGCATCAGCTGTATACGTGAAAGTTCATGGTTTTTGCCACTAGTACTGGGCACTTCTCCACTGCACAAGCTGTCCTCTTGATGTTTCAGTAGCAGAAGTCTTTTATAGAGGGCTTGAGATCAATTTTGGCTGAGCGTCGCTGTTTTTCAGTCAAAAGCACTTGGTACTCCGGATCAAGGCAAGTTCCCGGCGGTAACTTGCCGCCAATACTGGTGGAATCATAAGTGATTTTCCCGTTTCTTTCATGTGTTCCATTAGCATTGCTGCTAGTGGAGTAGAAATGTGCTCTAACGATAGCATGGTTAGTTGCTAATGACCTAATGTCTGACCTGGGCTTAGCGCACTCTCTTGAAGTTTTGTAGTGAGTGTGCGTGCTGGGGCCAAAGGCTCCACAACCTCCTGCAACTCTTTCCACCCATCTTCCGTTAGTTTCGACTAATCGTTTAGCCTCTCATTATCTTTGCAGAAGCTAGAAAGATCCAAGAGATGTTTCAGCATGTCATATGTAGAAATCTAGCGTGTTTCAACGTCAACTATAGCTATCGGCAAGTTTTGCTTTTTTAGCTCTTTCATTAGGTTAGATGTCCGAAGCGTACATATGACATTTCGTGTTTGTTGAAGGAGAGTTTTGATTGAACGACTTGCAAGTGCCAGTATGTGTGCTGTACAACGTACAATATGAATCCCGGATGCCGAGTTTTGAATATCATTAATACTCAATTGGGTACGTTCTTCAATTTGAGAGTGATCAGAATCACTTTCCTCTTCTTCGCCAAAAGTTTCCAATTGAACTTTCCAGCTGCAAGGGCATTTGAACCATTCTCCGTAGTTATAGAGTAGATCTGTGGCATAGTAATATCAAAGTCGTCTTTTAAAACATTGATTATCAGTTTCGACAACTCCTCTCCAGTGATAGTTGTCTTTAATTCTAGGACTGCTAGCGTTCTGGTGTGTGCTCCAGTACTATCACCGTATTGAACGATCAGTCCCAAAAACCTCTGCCAAGCCTTGTCGCTATATCAAACTTTAAGCACAACATTTTTTCAGAGAGCTCTCTTTTATTTATTGTTTTAGTGATAAATCTCCTTCTAAAACAATCTCGCGAACTTGAGCAGACTTCACTGAAATCGGTTGTCTGGCCTCTCTGAGTTGTACAACAGAGTCAAACATTTTTGACACGGCAATCAGATGTACATATCAAGCCAAGTTAAATCAGCACTTAGAAAACTCAGAGAAGGCAAGGATCATGACTGTGATTTATTCATGTGAGATATAGGCCTATCCGCGTTGTACAAGTCTTATATTGCACATCTGGCTAAATGGACCACTTTATTTGGTGAATTAATATGCTTTCACTAGATTCCTACTTTGCAAACAATTAACTGGGAAAATGATGAACTATCTGCTTCATAGAAACGTATCTATTGATGAAGCGGAAGTAAACTGTTTGACCGATACGAAAACCTGTTTGAGTTTGTGTCAAAAGAACATCAATCAAATGCAATTTATTGTGAAATGATGGAACACGAAAGATGGGCAAAATATTTTGCAACTTGCAATACCATTTGAATGCTTCAGTAAACTGATAAGATTGCACAGTTTTACTTCAGCAGTATGGCTCTTTATGCTAATGTGGAACGATTTTTTTCCATGATGCAGCAACAAACAAAACGGAAAGATAAATCTTTCTGGTTGAACAAGTTTCTAGTCCAAAGCTGGTATGCAATTTAAAAAACATCTTTCATGCAAGCAGTTTCAGAATATTGTGAAAGGCGATTCTACATTTTTAAGAAGTTTAAGGAATCTGCAAAATATTCATGGGGTAAATAGGACAAGTAGGCCTAAATTAGGATTTTGTTTTATGTTTCACGTGGAGACTGATGTGCGCGAATACGACAAAATGTGCTCTATTACTTATTAGAAAAGCGATCTGCGACTGGAAGCACGCTTGTGAGCGCCAGAAGAGCCACAAGCAATCAGTGGAACATATAAATGCCACGATTACGTTTTGTCGCAGATGTAATGAGATCAGTACGACGAATTGATTCAGAGCTAGCCAATCAGGTCAATCAATGCCAACAACATTGGAAATTGCTTCTGCCTAGGGACGCCGGAACATCGGTAGGGCAGTGGGGACAGTGAAAGAGTAATAAGCAATAGAAACTTACAAAAACAAAAAATCGTTATCAATCATGTTTGCTGTTGTACCGCAACAATGTTCACGGCAAAAATAATAACAGAAAGTGCAGAAAACCATTCTGCATATTCTGTGTGCGCGAATAAGTGCAGTAAAATTGTTTCAAGCCGATCTAGATAAACCATGAAATTACCTAGAACGATGTTATGAAAGGGCACATCCGCCCCGATTGTTACCCCTTTTGAAAGGACACGGGGGCAATGCCCCTTCCATGACCCGCTCCGGCGTCCCTGAAGAAAACGTTGGATTGCCCAGAAACTTTTTCCAAGCAAAATGTTAAAAAGAGAAAATGCGATGCTTCTGATGATCGGTTTTGAAATCGTTTCACAAATAGCTAATCTTGCCAAGTATTATGTTCTATCATAAAGTTTTGTTACTATTGAGTTAACAAATGTGTCGCCACAAGAGTACCTCATAAATATTAACAATTTACGATCCGTGGAAACACTAATGACTTCATCGACCATCCTCCACTTAAACATTCTGTATCCGCACGTGGAGTCTCCCACCACGCCTGGGCCCCAGGCCTCACCACCTAAGGGCCCCAGGCCTCACCACCTAATGGGCCCAGGCCTCACCACCTAAGGGCCCCAGGCCTCAACACCTAAATCCAGCACTGCATCCAAACATGTACTTAAGGTATCATGTGCTCATGTTTAACCATACTTTACGAAGAAGATACACTGAAATGTGAAAGGGACAAATTGGTATTATATGCATAAAACACTGCTAAGTTGATCAAATGGCAGCTTATTGATGTGTATCATAAAACGCAGTGACTCAAGTGTTGAACCTTGAGGAACCGCATAGGTTATGTTTCCACAATTTTTCTCAATGTGATTTTGGTGACGGCAATTGGTGGCAAGCCGAAGCCTGAAATTTTCTTCTTGCCGGAGCGGTTAAGGTGAACGCTCTTAACCGAGAAGCACTACCGCGATTCATCCTGTGGTCGTGGATCGAACACCCAACCCTATAATTCAGAGGCGGCCACTCTTCAACTGAGCTATCACAACCCAGTTTGATGATGCATCATTAAAAACAATGTTTTGCTTTCGGTTCGTTAACAAATGTGAACAACTGAAGTGGTGTTCCGTTTCAACCACAAGTTTAATAAAGTTGAACAATAAGGAATCTTGTGATTTACGGTTTCAAAGGGCTTTGACAGATCCATAAACAGGTCAATGAACTGTTATCATAGTTGCACAGAAAACCTGAGTATGTACTTTCCACAACCAAGGAAAGTAATGAGTTTGATTCGAAGCCAAAGTGATGCCCAGTCCAGTGTAAAGCTCGGTTTTGGAGATGATGTAAACTAGTGGCCGGCAATCTGTGGGTTCGGCGTAATTGTGGGCCGTTTAGCACTGTTTATTGGGCCGCGCAACACTCTGTTTTTATGCAAGAGTTACAGTCCTGTGCCTATTGTGTGGGTTAACGTGTATTATAGGCCACTGTAATAACAGGGAATGTTGATTGTTTGGCGTTAACAAAGCATTATTTTCGTCATTATACCGTTTACGACAGTAAAATAGCATTTTATGTAACAGGTAACTGAATACAGCATAAGTTTGAAATTGGGCTTTCAAAAACGCATGGACCTTTTAATTACGATTGGAAGGGCGTTTTGTACCACGAAAACAAAGGTTTGCTGATCACTGATGTAAACAAATGTTTCTTTGTTACTTTTGCTTTCGGTCCACATCAACTGTTTATATTCCCAAAGTTTTGGAATTTTTTATATATAAATCGAGTGGAGCCATGTGCCAAAATGTTCCTATCCGGAAAGAGTCCTTCAGCAAAAATGATTCAATTCATTGCATCCTTTCCTGCAAAGCGCGATCCGACCCCAGCCACCAAAAATCTGGAAATGTGCCGAGTCCATTAAAATCATGGACAAGAGTCGAGAAATCACTGCTGATCACTCCTAAAACCAGTAGCGCCAAACATCTGGAACACCAATTCAACAAAACACAAATCCATCCAGGTTAGTTTTGTGAGAAGTATTGCACGTCTTCATGGATCGAGATGTAACTGGTTTCAATTTGTTGAGTTCTTCTCATATCAAACACTTCTAAACGTAATAAGGTATGATTCGTATCGTGCGTAATTTCTATGTAAAAGACTAAATAGTACGTGAAAGTTAGCTTCAATTGCAAGAAACACTCAGTTGTTCAACAAATGCAAAGTCTTACTGATAATCTTTAGAAACTGTTTGCTTACATCTGAATTTCGGAAAAAGAATATATGTTCAAACAATTGCGTAACAAGGTTTATATCTTGTATTTTGTCTCCAAATTAGACGCAACCAACTTGCTTGTTGCAGTTTTCAAGCAAGGCATAAGCATCCACCAGAAAAAGTTTATATGTCGTGGAGATGCATCAGGAAAACCCATGCTATATATACAACAGGTGCAGCAGAAGTCGTTTATCAAGAACAAAGAATTAACTGGTTGATACGAAATCCACACAACTTTGCTGCGAATAGAAAAGCATTTTTGGCATTCTCGTTTCAATCAAATAAACAAAAATGTCACCTTTAAATAGTCGCCGCTATACGTAGTGTCCAAATTGAAAAATGAGAATGTGAGTTTGATGAAGTGCGATGTTCCGGTTGTAATGAACATCCAGCATGAACGTCCTCGAAGATAATTTCTCGGGAAGTTTTCGGATTTGAGATGAATCGTATCTCCAGGCGTCAGTTGTACAACAGATGACGTCAAGCAAACTTTTGATAATAGAAACTCACGAAATGAACAAACTTGTTACCAATGTAATGTAAAATATGTCAGATATTTGGAGAACTTAAAATAAGAGAAACCTTTCATGTTTTTTGAACACAATTCATTTTGAACTAAATGATAATTCCAACTTTCACAAATCACCGAAAAAATCGAACAACGGAAATCAGAATAAGACAGCGAATTGAAGAAAAATGGTTTCTTTGCCACTCCAAAATTTTAAGGAGCAGACTGCTTGAATTCAAATCACTGATAGAAATAAAATACGGTGTAAATCAAGTGAAAAAACAACAGTCAAATTACATCAAAACGTACCTGTAGCAGGTAAGCGCGTTGATTGTGAGACTGCAACAAAAATATTTTGGTAAATTCTATAATCAATATCCACTATATTGAAGATTCACCTTTGCTTGATTGCACATCCATCATTTTTTTGCTTGCTGAATATGGATAACGTTTAACTAAACAAGACTGACATGAAACCTCAAAGGCATAAATTGACTTCAGAAATGTACGGGTATTTTCCAAACTAATTTCACGCAATGTTAAAGACAATAAAGATTGAAACTCCTGGCTTCAAAAAGTGCTTCCTAACCATGTTGTGGCTTTAAGTGGGTTAGCAGTTGGGCCTTGCAAGGTTCGTCTAGTACGATTAGCGGTAAAACAATCTAAATTTTTCGCTGTTGCTTCGTGTTCCTAACAGCAGTTCGTGTGTCCTTTATTCAACTTTTATTCATTTCGCTAGTAAGTTTTCTTACTGCCTGCAGGACCTAAGATATATTAAATAGACGAAACTAGTTCTGCGCAAAATAAATTGCAGTGTATTCACTTGCGTACCTCTCTACTCTGGCGTACAACTATTGAAAGACAGGCATGTGCAAGTTTGAATCGTCGCTAAAGGATGAAAGCATAACCAGGCAGGTAGATTCCCCACATCCTGGCCACGAAGCTACAGCGTTATTGTTATTGTAAAGATTGCGAAATAGTCATGTTTTTGAATGTGTGATATATGGTTTTGTTATGACCAGGATAAAATTCAAACTGTTTTAACAATATTTCAAGTTTCCTAACTAGCGTCCATGACGACGGATGCGTAGAGATGTTTACAACTCTCTGCTTTACTTGAATGCTCTCATATCAGCTGCCGTTCTTAGCAGAGGTTTGGTTTTAGTGCGGTTTATGATCACGTTAAGTTTATTGAATGCTCTGAAATCTGTTTTATGCTGTTTTCACCCGGTATTGAATGAAATTTTCATGGTGCTTTATGTAGCAAATGTGTGAAATGAAGGTGATAGAGTCCTGCTCGTGTTGAAATTATTTCCCCTCCCGCCCCGCACCCACAAAATTTAAACCCGCCCCGCACCCGAAGGAATTTGAGAAATCTTGCCCGCTCCCGCCCAGCACCCGCACACTTCCAACCCGCACCTGCCCTGCACCGCACTCTTTCGGTCTTAAACTCGCAGCTGTCCGAAAACTACTAAAAACTCACAACTAGGGCAAGTTTTTGTTGCAATAAAATTGTGAGAAGTATCCATTAATTTTAACAAAATTTGCAGGAAAAAGTTGCAGCTGTGCACAAGCATTTTAAGCGAAAGTGATTCACTCAAGCGATTCATTAACAAATCATGCTAAATATTTCCAAACATTGCTTAGAGAGAAATGGCGATCTTTTACCAACAGTTTGCGTAGCATGCTAAAACGTGTACATGAAGCTGCTTGACAGTTTGCTTAAAAACTTGTGCATGAAGTTGCTCGGCAATTTAACAATTTGGCGTGCAGTTGTGGACTGATGTTTGACCGGGTCATTTCTACAATTGCTTTTAGGTCACTATTCAGTTCGATTCAGTTATCAAAGAGAATAAAACTATACTGAAATAGTCCTAAAGCACTGGTTCCCAAAGTGGGCGCCAGCTCCCCCCTGGCATAGACGTAGCCAGGGGGGGACAAATGGGCCATGCCCCCCAATTTTTAGAAAATATAGTCATTTTGTGCTTTGAGAGGCGTTTTTCAAAGCAAAATAGTGTTATTCGCCAACAATCAAATATTTTGGCCTCCCAACAATTTTTGGGCTGGCTACGCCACTGCCCCCTTGGGGCGCTGACGACCATGAAGGGGGCGCTAGCTCCAAACGTGTCAATTGGGGGCGCTGAGAGTAAATTGAGGTAGTTTTAAGAATAAAATAAAGATGCTCAAAAAAAGAAACTTCCGTGGCTTTCTAGCAGATAGGCCTATCCATCATGGTGTTAGCACCACCAGTAAACTACCACCACGCTTATAAAAGCAAACCTATTTGTCTTCAGGCATCAAAAGTGTAAAGAAAGCTTAAAATTAGACCTAAGCTGTTCTAGACGTTTTCGCTTTGATGTGTTGAACTGTATGAGTACACGACCAGTTCAGCGGCAGTGTTCGCAATAATAGTTTTTGTTGCGTCATATAGGCCTAACGTTTCTCCACTTGTCTTGTCTCCCTCGCATTCGTCTTATCAAATCTGTAGTTGCGGGTTCTCCACGCAGTGGCGTAGTTAGAGGTTTGAGCCACGGGGTGGGGAAACTTAGCTGAAGGGGGTCCATTGGCCACCGTAGGGGGCCACTAGCCAACACTCAGAAAATGTTTAAGAAATTATAGTGACCCGGGATGTCGTGGATGTCTAAACTGGTTGAAAAAACGAAAACACACTGAAAAACGCAAAAAAACAGGAGCCATCTGAAAAATAAAAGAATAATAAATATCAAAATGTCAGCTAAAGGGGGCCCAGTTTTTACATTTGGCTTGCCGGGAGGAGTGGGCGGTTCGCCCCCTTGCCCCCATCAATTACGCCACTGTCTCCACATACCTGTAACAAGGCAGCCTAAGCCTACTTGTTTGGTCGAAGATCGTAACTAATACCGGCAGTGGTAACGTAGAATGGAATAAGTATATGCTTATCTGAAGCAGTGCTGAGTTTATGTCGTTCAGTTGTTGAATTGCCACTGATTTTAGGACGCTATTGCAATCCCCATAACTTACCGAAGGCTAGCAAATAGCGGACGAGTTGGCCCTTTGCCAAACTATGGTGTATACAGTTGGTGCAGCCAGTCAAGCTTGACTCGACCTTGACTGGAAAGTTGCTGCAGTAACCTTGAATGGCAAGTTGCTCAAGCTTGGCTTGACTCGACCGAAGTCAGATGTAGACAAGTCTTAACATTGATATCTGCGTAAGAACAATCTCACGCTTTGTAAAATGTGGATCGAGCATGTTTTGAATATTTTCAAACAATTGTGCAATAACAATGATGAAGACTTAGAGCGCTTACTTCTCCAAACCGAAGCACGATGGCTTTCCAAAGGAACCAGCCTTGCACGATTTTAATCACTTTTTGATACGGTCCCGGAATTCCTGAAAAGCTGTGACCCTGACTTTGCGCAAGAGGTCATGCTTGTCAGAAACGATACTTCCTACTTGTCAGACATATTTGCTAAATTTAATGTATTGAACTTGGCCCTTCAAGGAAACGAAGTAAACCTAATTAAGGTGAAGTCTGCTATGCCTGGGTTCAAGAACAAGCTCGTAATATATCAGAGAAATTTAGCCAGACGAGATTTTTTGCAATTCTCAAGCTTGCAACAACTTGACACTCACAGTGACTGTGTTATAAGCAATGCTGATATAGACGCACACAGTAAACATCTTCTGGAATTACAAGCAGACATGGAAGTGCGATTCCAGGATGTATTTCAGTTGGAAGTCCCTGACTGGATAATCGACCCATTTGGTGATATTACTTCAGAACATGGAATGATTGAGGAGGAGCTTGTAACACTGCAAAGTGATATTGAATTGAAAGCGAAGTTCAGGATTTCGCATCAATCGTTTTGGCTGCAAAACGACATTAAGGAGAGATACCCACATGCGTGGGATCGGGTCAACCTTTTTTTATTGCATTTCCCAGCTTTTACGTGGTAGAGCGTGCTTTCAGCGCAGTGATAACGCTTTTGGACAATTTAAGAGACACCGTCTTGATATAGTGAAGCGGGGAGATTTAAGACTGTTTCTCACAAAAATGAAACTAGATATTGACAAGCTGATGGCAGTACGCCAGCCTCATCAGTCACATTAAGACCTACTGAGTTCGACAGTATGTTGTTGTAATAAATGATAAATACTGTACATGTGTTTTTATTTTTTGTCGTCTATTTACCGAAAAAATTTTGTTTGGCGCTGTTTCGCCATGCGTCCGTTCACAATCACACACGGTAAGGGATGATGACACTTTCACGCTCCGGTTTTCGGTCGCTAGCTGTCCAAAGTAATAAATTGAAATTAAACAAAAGGCTGTGTAAACGAAACAACGATAAAAGTATGTTATCGTGAAGGCAGCAATAAAACATATTTTACTGGATTCTTCGATCACGTTCTCCTCAACTGAATGAAGGATCTCGCCTTGTTCGTTTTGTTCTGTATTTCATTGATGCAATTCTAAGCGGAAAAGTAAGTTTGATCGTGCTGTTAAACAGGCTTCGATTTTGCTCAATCTTACGAATGCACTTTACGGCTTTCCTTGCATCGTATGTGACGAAAGGACGAAACATATCATTCAAATTTAGTGTCGTGGTGATCAAGCAAAACATATTCTTTGTCGGACCAAACGTTTCAATCACCTTGAAACTGAGTCTTACTTTTTTTGAAATATAGTAGAAATGCCTATCAGCAGCAGGGCGAGTTTTAAGCCTACGTCACTGATTTAATCAAATTGGGTCCCACGCCTCAAGGGGTCCCGCGCCTCAAGGGGTCCCGCGCCAACAGCGAAAGATTTACGACATTCTAAGGGACGCATACTAGGACACTGAAACGTTCGTTGTTTTGTTTCTATCCAGTTGGACGTTAGCAGAGATAAACGGATTTATGTTTTTCCAAACCGAATCCGATCCAACCATTTTATTTCAAAATACAATCCAAATTGATGATGATCCCAATGCATCAAAAGCAGTGCCAAAGCTGAAATCGTACTTACCAGTCCCAACAAAAACAATCCCAAACATCATGTAATGATAGAACTTCCGTGAGAATAGTTGTAATTAATATGTAAGATGACCCAATTAGCTGACCAGCACACATAAATAAACATTTGAGACAGGGGTCCGCAAATACTTTTTCGCGCGACCCCAAAAATAGCTCTAAACTCTCGCAACCCAGAGATTTCGTTAGCATGTAATTTTTTTGATAATACTTCAGAGTTAAACATCAATTGTAAGAATACTATTTATTTTTTGAGCACAAAATTATATGGAACGTAGCGCATTAAACAGTAAATGACTGCATTTATTCTGTCTAATGCCAATGGCAATTTTAAACTGTAAATTTAAAGTATTGTGCAACGCAGAGTGAAAGGTCTTGCAAACGACTATTTGAGGACCCCTGATTTAAGAGGTTATTTAACAATTAAAGATCCTCTAAATATTCCAGTGAACAGCTTTCCAAGAAATAAAAAAAGATTGTGTTGTCAAAGTTTCACTGTTAAAGGAAAATTCCAATTGTATGAAGTAATGAAAGACATCGGTTCATGTGCTCTCAGTCTGCTGGTTGCATTTGTAGCTTTTAGTGCAAATATTTTAGCAAGAATAGAACCACTGCAATATTGTATTCAACAACTGGGGTAATCGTCATACAAGGTTTTGTGGGCATGAAAATTAAAAGAATTGTCTGGAAGTCAAATGTAGTTTCTAGGGGTCACCAGAGGGTTTAGAGTGGACACACAATTGAAAAAGAGCAAGAAAAAATCGTCAGGGTTCCAATGATCTTTCAGTAGGTGCAAGTGCATTGGCTGAAGTTGTTAAATCACCATTACAATTCAGACATTATGAAGAAAAAAACTACGACGAACAACCACTTAAAAGAGAACGTTTTCTTATGAAACAGATGATCAAGCTTAGGATGATCGGAACGAAGCCTTCAGAGTTCAGTGAAGACCTATGCATAGGCATTATGTCTGGAAATGTTATACCTGATAATAAGAAAAATAAAGCTTGCATAATCTTTTAAAATGTGTGTACATAAAGCTAATTTTTGTTGTTAAAGACGAGCATATCACACGAATTGAAATCATATATGAACTATTGCTTATATTTGGAGCGGGGGGTCCTGCCATCACTTTTCTGATTGGTTCCTAGCACCAGCACTGATCAAAAGTTTTCCCTCCAAGAAAACGTTGTTCTGGGCAAATGAATGTTTTCATGCGCATGCAATTGCGCAACCATGCACAAACAACCAGTGAAGCGAATCGAGCGCTGAAAAGGCTATGCAATATACAAAGGATATTAAATTTGGGATGTTGCAAGCGCGAGAAAATGAGATAGCACTTCGAAAATTGTCTGGTGGCAATGCGCATTTACGCAGTTGCGCACCTTATAAGCAACACTATCCATCAGTAACAAAACACTGAAGTGCGTTTCACCCTGAAAAAATCATTGTGAAAGAAGACATTCAGATAAGCCTTAAAATATAACAACTACTAAAGGGCAAGACACACGTTTCCAAAGTTTGTTGATTTGGAAAAAACACAATTTTGCCAAACTTGACAATTTTTGAAAAACCAAACAAAGCAGACGAAAAAATAAATAATTTATTTACAGCTGGTAAGCTTTTACTCGTTCATCGATAATCATATTCGAAGGTCAATTAAGCCAATTGTTCACCTGCAGTTATTGTCCCATTGAAGCCATATATTCCAATGCCATATCCATTACTCAACGATATGAAATGCAAACCCAAAACGTTGCTTTTTGACACAATCTCTAGTGGTTTTCCGTATTCTATAACTAGTCTTCCACGCAAAAAATTCACCAATAGAGAATTATCTATAGTTTTCACTCTGGAGTCATAAAGCTGAAAAATATGCGTTAATGGAGAATCAACTGGCCATAGCTCACAAACAAATTCTTAGGATTTCAAAAAGGCAAATCCATTGAGAAGTGACGCAAAGCATGATGCTTTCAAATAAAATATCACTGATTTGGTGGCAGAAATAAATATCGAAATTTGGAATGATAAATTTCAGCAAGTTCGTTCTGTGTTTGAGTGTGCTAATATGGAAACGCGTACGCAAGAAATGTTGCATCACACAAACGCAATATATCTTCTATTCACACTTAAACTTCACAATAATGTATGAAGAGATCAAACTAAAGCCTTGAAGGAAATTCATAACCAAATGCAAATTTGAGAAGGCTTACAGTATCTTATCCATAGGCAGAAATCACACAATTTTACGAGAAACACGAACAAGTGATCACCAAATGAAACCACTCATATTGAATATCTTTGTCACCAAATGCAGTAAAACACAAACCAGTGAGGTGGGTATTGTGAAATCTATGTGAAGCATCTGTCTGGTTTGAAATGCAAATTTTTCAAAATCAATCAGCAATAGTTTGTATGACATTTGCTAAGGTAACCTGGCATGATTTGGATCGTGCACCATTTCTGCGCGAAAGACATTGTTTGCTTCAACTCCACGTTGGAGGCAGTTGTTCTTAAAATAATGTTCATATCGATATACTTTCCAAACTAAATGAAGAACTCTGAATTTCGGAAATGCATATCTGTTTGAACGATTGCCTAACCAGCTTATCTTGATTCTTTGTTTTCAGATCAGACTCACTCGGTTTGCGTGCTGCAGTTTTCAAACCAAGCAAAAACATCAGTCAACGTACCAAACATTTTGCATGTTTGGAAATGCATCAGATAAGCCCATGCTATATTTGCAGCAGATGCAGCAGATGCAGCAGAAGTCGTTTATTAACAACAAATAATTAAACCAACACAACTTTGCTTTGTACAGAAACCGTTTGAAAATTTTCGAGATCCACAATGTCTCAAGTCATTGGTGAAAACACTTTAATGATTTCCTCTTAAGCAGATTCATCTGCATCATTCTTGTTTTAATCAAATAAACAAAAAATGTAACCTTCAAATAGTCGCCGCCATACGTAGTGTCCAAATTGAAAAATGAGAATGTGAGTTTGATGAAGTGCGATGTTCCGGTTGTAATGAACATCCAGCATGAACGTCCTCGAAGATAATTTCTCGGGAAGTTCTCAGACTTGAGATGAATCGTATCTCCAGGCGTCAGTTGTACAACAGATGACGTCAAGCAAACTTTTGATAATAGAAACTCATAAAATGAACAAACTTGCTACCAACATAACGAAAAAGATGTCAGATATTTTGTGAACTTAAAATAAAAGAAGCCTTTCATGTTTTTGAACGCAATTCATTTTGAACTAAATGATAATTCCAACTTTCACGAACCGTCGAAAAAATCGAGCAACGGAAATCAGCATCAGACAGTGAATTGATGCAAAATAGTTTCTTCGCCACTCCAAAATGTTAAGGAGCAGACTGTTTGAAATCAAATCACAGATAGAAGTAAAATACAGTGTCAATAAAATGAAAAACCAACAGCCAAATTACATCTGAACGTACCTGTAGCAGGTAAGCGAGTAGATTGTGAGACTGCAACAAATATACGTTTGGTAATTTCTATGATCAGTATCCACTACAGCATTTTCAACAATGACATTTGTTTTATTGCAGATTCATCATTTTTTTGCTTGCTGAATATAGATAACTTTCAAATGAACAAAAATGAAACAATGTCAATGTATACGCATTCATATAATCAGTGGCGTGATATGCTGT
>Ga0210059_1005654_pt1 | contig 20101 bp, 7 predicted proteins | sample Ectturendosymbi2_FD_188042 | JGI IMG/M metagenome (GOLD analysis project Ga0210059, IMG submission 188042) | Ecteinascidia turbinata endosymbiont from Florida, USA - Sample 2 (SPAdes) (version 2) | ecosystem: Host-associated > Tunicates > Ascidians > Unclassified | place: Key West, Florida... | reverse complement strand
CCTGGGCGCCAACCGTTAGGTGGTAGTATTTCGCTGAAGTTTTTACTGGAAACTAGGCTACAATCCGAGTCTTTTGATACTTTGGATGACCTGCTGGGGTTTCGGGTTTAAAAGTTGTGATATAAGTTAGTAAAAATATTTGACTAATTAGATAATTAATTAATTTGTTTATTTAAGATCATAACTTTTGAACCAGAAACGCTAAAGTCGTTCAAAGGCTCAAAAGACTCAGACTTGAGCCTAGTTTCCAATGAAAACTTCAGCGAAACACTTTGGCCTAGTGGTTGTGCCCTAGGCCAGGCAACATGAGCCAAAATGACCCTAAAACTACTTCACTTATGACGTCACTCACAAAAAATCCGCAATCCCCAACCAAAAAAAAATTTTTTTTCGAGTGTAATTTACTAGACTGGCTGATCCGTTTCAGCCCTTGAACAGCTCTCTAGCGCAATCGGCGGAGGAGCTAGGGCATTGGTAAGGCAACCGAAAACTGCTGTTTTTTAGGCCGAAATCGAAGTGTAAATATATCGTACGCTGGCTCTCAAAGTGTAAATATCGTAATGAGATGATCAGTTTGTTTGTTTATTTTAGATCATAACATATGAACCAGAAATGCCAGAAAATCAAACAAGGTCTCAAAAGACTCAGATTCAAGCCTAGTTTCCATTGAAAACTTGAATGAAATACTTCTGTCTAGCGGTTAGGCCCAGGTCAGGTCAGGTACCAGCAGCCAAAAATGGCCAAAAACCATCTTATTTATGACATCACTCACAAAATAAACTTAAACCGAAAGCCAAAAAATTTTTTTTATTGCAGACTCAAAGAATTGCCAAGTCTTTATAGGGTTTGAACAACTCTTTAGCGCAATTGGCTGAGGAGCTGTGCGGTTGGTAAGTCAACTGAAATGCCCCTGTTTTTTCCACAATTTTCAAGTATGATATATTCGTGGGCCAGCGGCGAACGTGTTAAAAGACTCGGCAAGTCTCCGAGTCTACAATGAAAAAGAATTTTTTACTTTGGGTAGAGCTCAACCGATGTATCAGCACACTGATATGACGATGTTGCCAATGTACCGTATCGGCAAAATTCCACCGATATATATCGGCAATATTTGCTCATAAAAGTGTTGCACTGTTGCTCTGCATGGAGCGTTCAAAAACCCAAGTTGCTACTTCGTCTCTGACCCTGTTTGATTAACACAAATGCTCTGTCCTGTTCCTAGGGCACAGATCTTTCACGCATTCAGACCGTTGTGCAACAGTCCTGACAAAACTCTCTATGACGTAATATTCGCTCATAGGTTTAGGCGTAGTAAGCAGATGATTGCCTGCAAATGTGGGTGCAATTTTGTTGCAAAATGTGAGGTTTCAGCTTGGGCTGAAACCAATATATTCATCCGGTTGATGCAGAAGTGAAGTTATGTAAATACAGATTCCTAATCCTATTTTTTAGAGCTGTTTTGAAAGCAACACTAATCACGCTTTTCTTTATCCTTTTCACACCAAATTTTAATAGGTTTAACGTCAAATTTTAATACATGAAATTCATGTCAAATCTTTCATTCTAAGAGTTGCATTTGCATAAGGACACGAAAATATATTTGTGATTCAACAGAAATCAAACTGCACAACGGTGAATTGGCAAAAAAGTACCAAGTTTAACCTGCATTAAGACGAAAAGAATGTCCAGCTAATCTAGGTGATACGTACCTGTAAAGCAAATGTTTTGCACTTGGATGGAAACATTGATGCATTGTGGGTTTGGTTAAACTCAGGCAAACCAAATGACTTGTGAACCTATGCATTCAGCACAGACACAAAGTTGCAAAGTGAGAGTCGCGGAATAAACCTCTTTTGGATTGGTTGATCACCAATGTCATGACACTACAAGAAATGAGGCTAAATGTATAGCCCAGCGTGGTCCAACTGCTTTTGATTTACGGGCTGTTTTATAAAACCGTGACAACTTGCGGGTCACGTCGACAAGATGATGTATAAAACAACAGGGTTCGCAAAGATTTAAAACTAAAAAAATTAGATAAGTGAGTGCGTCATTGAAATCATTGCATAATAGCAAATAGCAATTTATTACAAATCCCTATCAGTGTGATGCCTGTGATCGAGGCTCCTCTGACACTATCGTTCCTTTATCAATACCAATGTTAGTGGTAGCAAGTCGGAGACTATCGACCAGTGTTCCGCCTGCCATTCGATTTTTGTTTTTATTGCTTTATCGTAGGAAATGTATTCTCAAACGTATGTATTTCTTAACATGCAGGGTGACACAAAAAAACGGTCATCACCAAAAATCGAATAACTTCCAAAATTTTAGTCCGCCTGCCAAACGATTTCTGTTTTTACATTTTACTTGCTTTATCGTAGAAAATGTATTCTCACACCTATGTATTTCCAAACATATTTTTATTGTGAAATCTATCTTTACTGACTAATTTCCAGAGGCTTTCTACGGTCTAGTCTAATGCCGTTATTATTGTACATTTTTATTAAAAGATGTTATGCTTAGTCTAATCAAAATTACCTATTGCAACACATACACGAAACATTACCAACAAAGCTTGCAGGCCTCAAAAATTCGTTCTGCGGGCTACATGGAGCTCGTGGGCCTCTAGCTAGACCAACCTGGTATAGCCTATTTTTGATTTCTGCATAAGCCCTAAGTTTTGAGTTATTGGCCAAATACTAGTGTTTCCAACGCGGGTTTTCCCGAACCCGAAACCTGGGGTTTTTGGCAATTTTCTACTACCCGAAACTTTTTTTTTCAACTGCCAAACCTGGGTATTTTGAAAACCTGGAATTGCTGTTGCATTCAAATATTAGCAATTCTGATAACATTTTAAAGTTGCAGATTGGCGCGTGTAACAGCCAAATTAGCACGTTTGAACTTTTAACTATTATCATGAGGCACAAGTTGCAGGTTTTGCTCAGTGACCATCGTACGTTGGTTATTGGTCCCTTTATATTTTCGTTCAATTAACCTATTTAGACAGATCATGATGTCATTTTGCACATTATAAGTGTCTACGTGAACTTTAGTCTTTTCGCTAACCTAATTAAATAACTACCACGTGAAGTAGTTCTTCAAATGTATGCCGTAGTTTCGTAGTTATTAGTTGTTCATTTATAAGTTGTAATGTGTTAGTTCACATACAAGCCGTGATTCTTTGCAAAATCGATTTCTTCCTTTTCAGTTTGCAATAACATTCTGCAAAATTATTGGCTTTCCTTTAGAAGCAACTTGAAGTAGATTGTTAATCACACACATTCAGTTTAAAGATGTTAGTGATCAAAGAAAATCAGAAGCTTAGTCCTTTCTTATAAAACAAGGCTTAACCAACACCAAAGTACAATTTGTGCTCTGTTATACAAAGGCGGGTGGTTCAAGCACCAAAATTTTAATCAACTATTTAAAATCAAAGCATAGAATCCATGTAATCCATTAATGTGAAGACCACAAAAAACTATTCCAGCACAGGAAGAGATCCGATCACAAATTGTGAAAAAGAAAATGAGTCTTTTCGAGGCTACAAATAAGAGGTCAAATAACCTTGAAAAACTGTACCATGCCTTAACTACCATCAAGCCAAAATCAGTGGAACCAGAGAGGGCTTTTTCAGCCACGAGGCTATTTGTAACAAAACTCGGCACAGACTGAATGATGAAAGTGTGATTTGATTGTCATGCGTCAGTATTATAAACATCATTGAAAACTGTGCTTAACTTAATTAATAATTAAAATTCAATAATCAATTGCGCAGGGACCAACAGTAGTAATTTCACAATGATATTGAGTTTTTAGTGGTCAAAATTGTGTTCATTTCAAAACCCAAAAAAGCGGATTTTCCCAGATTTCCTTTCTCAGCTACCCGAAACCCAGGTTTTTAAATTTTTTCCCAAATTGGAAACACTAGTCAATACTTCTCCAACGTTTTGATTTTATTCCTGTTTACTAATGGTTGAAGACAGTCTTTTGCAAAACTGCCCCTCTTTAACTAAAACTATGTCTCTACAGTAGTTGTGCTTTTTCTTTTCGGCAAATAATTCACAGAGATTTATCTGCAAATGCAACTTTCTAACATTATAAATTTGCATCTTTGAATTTACCTGACAACCAACATTACAGCAAAGCCAGTTACATTTCTGCACGAAACAAATCATGGCTATTCTGTGTTCTCTCACACGTGCAGCTGTTAAACTCTTATTGTTTTAAGAAAATGACCTTTCTTACAGTATACAACCAGTGATTACTATAAAAATCACTGATACCACACAGGGTGTCGGACAGAAGCAGTTAACAATCTTTCATGTCGGACAGAAGCAGTTAACAATCTTTCATGGCGTCTAGAAACTTGCAAAATGGTAAAAATCATTTAACGAAGTGAAAACGTATAAAAATATCAGAATCAGTGATACCACACCATCAGCTTGACTTCGCTATGCAGCTAACATGAAACGTGACAAATGTCACTTTTATTTTTGCAACGTCTCCAAATACAAAACCTTAGGAGAAAACTGTGGGGGGACATAGCATATTATGTCCCTCCCATCTGACAAAGTGAGGGGGACACGTTCCCTGTTTCCTCCACCTAATTGCGCCCATGTCTGCGAACAAACTAGGTTACATGCTTTTGTGTTGGTTGGTTGTTTCACCAAGGTCTCTATAGACTAGAAAGTCTTGCGTTCAGTGTGCATCAAAAAAGTGCCTACGTCACAGCGAGCAGGACCCAGGTTTGTGCAGAATTCAATGTTGTATGGTTCTTCATCGCAGTGAAGTGATGGTTTTAATGGGTCACGCATTTTTTTACTGATGACATCTGAGTGTAGGCACAGATGTCTACACAAGGAGTAAGACCACTTATATGCAACACATGTTTGCTGTCTGCGGATTTTTTGATTTAGAGTTAGACTACTGTGAGTCCTGGAAATTGCTATGGACTGTAGCAGGCACAATGGATTAAACCATCCTTTTAGTCAAACACAGCTGGTTGAAATGGTCATGTGACAAATACAATGCGTAAAGAAACCAGGGTTTAAGTTTAGCCTACAGTTCATACAATGGAAGGCAAAGGCTGCTAACAACTTGCCAGCATTGAAAGCATAACATTACTTGTGTATCAGACTGACCCATTTACAGATGTCACAGCCAACTGAGACAGTCAAGCTGTCCAAACTTGTCATGTGACCAGTTCAGCCAAACATCTTCGGCTGGTGGCAAAATAGCTCCAGAGGTGTATGTTTTGCCTCACAAGGTAAAACAGGAGTATATATCTTGCCTTAAAATAATTGCAACTTGTGAAATTATTTTCTTTGTTTATGTGGCCTGAAGAAAAATATGCACTGTAATGTCTTTCAGCTGTAGTTTTAAAATGTTTGGCTGAAGGCAAAATAGCTCGAGTTGTTATTTTGCCTCATGAGGCAAAATAGATACTGCTTGAGTAATACAAAAATATCAGTATTGGTATTGGGTATCAGCAATGAAAATTGAAAAACATTGGTATCGGCCCAAAAAAACCTTATCGGTCGAGCTCTAGTTTTGGGTTTCAGTTTTTTTGTGATTGACATAGGGTTTTTGGCCCTATCAGCTCATGTTACCTGCCTAGGACCCAACCCCCAGATGGAAGTATTCGCTCAAGTTTTCATTGCAAACTATGCTAGAATATGAATCTTTTGAGCCCTTGATCAACTTTCTAGCATTATGATTCAAAAGTTATGGCCTAAAATATACAAAATAATGAGTTATCTAATTAGTGGATTAATTACTAATTGTGTTGTTTTCAAGTTATAACTTTTGAATCCGAAACCTTAGCAATTCATCCAAAGTATCAAAAGACTCTGATTTTAGCCTAGTTTCTAATCAAAAATTCAGTGAAATACTACCATCTAACGGTTTGCACCTAGGGCCACACAAAGTGGGCTGAAAAAGCTTAAAACTATTCCACTTACGACGTTACTCACAAAAAAACTAAAACCAAACAGCAAAAAATATTATTTTTACTGCTGACCAAATGGCTTGTCAAGTCTTTTGAGTGTTTGAACAGCTCTCTAAGTGATTTCGGCACCTTCCGCACAAAAAGACACGTGCAAACTGCTGGGTTTTAAGCTGAAACAGCCGGGGAACGAAAGTGTTAAAACTGTTTGCGGAAAACTTAACTTTAGCTTATTTAGCAATAATAGCAAAGCCACAGCAGTGACCACACATCAAGCAAATCAGTCGCAATTTATTTGCACAGGGAATCTAATTTCGTGTTCGACACATCTTCAGTCCTATGCGAAAGTTGACAATGAAACAGAATTAGAAAAACTACGTACTGTTGCTAAGAACAAAAGCTTAATTTAACTAATAAAGCCAAATAACGACTGCTTAACTCACTAGACCGATTACAAAACTGCTGACTCCGATCATAAATGACTATACAGCACTCTGATTGACAACAATACTCCACGCTTTACGCGTGGTCTTGTCTCAGACAATCATGTGACTTCAACAGGCCATAGCGGGCAGTGGAAAAGTGGAGAAAAAAATTTTTTGCGATTACTCAGGACTCAGTTTCGGCGTTTTGGCTTATGTATTTCTGTGTTTAACGTGGATTGCTGTGTATGTATTTTGCATTGTCGTGTGCTACCTGTGAGGCAGAGTATACGTACTTTTTGTGCACTTCATCGAACCAAAAGTTATCTGTGATCATTACTCAACGTAAGTTAAATTCTTATTTTCTAAATATTCATTCCACTGTGACAGACAAACTTAATGTTGAAAGATTCGTGGATGTTTGGATTGATGGCGTTGCAGTCTGCGTAAATGATTTATGTAATTGCTTGTTTTCTACTTTACATGATTCTAGTTAAATCTATTGTGAACATGTTCTAAAAAGTTTTGAAAAAAATTATGAGTGATCGAATAACTGAATCACCTGTAAAATGGAAGTTCATGTGAGAGAGCTACTTTTGTATATTTAAGCCTATACAATTTCACTAATTTATGCAGGTTTTGACATCATGTTTTGTGGCGCCATGGATTTCGCATGCCTGTTGAAACTTTAATCTTGGCACCTATGCTTTCAACCAATCCTTTTTTTTGATTTGGTGCAATTTACTGTCAAGTATTTTAGGTCTGAAGCAAGTTTTTGGCCTAAGTCAGCTATGTCCAACCCAAATGGCTTAATGAGCCAAAAAGTATGTCACATCTTGACCAGGGCCACACATTGAATGACATATTATTGTGGTCCAGATATTGAATGGCTTACTTCAATCTTAACGAACTAAATTTAGCTTCAACTAATATGCTGAAAGTGTTTGAATCGTAACTGCAATGGTAACAGTGATGAAGTGGCAGTGAAGACCACCTGCATCAAAAATGTCAAATTCAAGATTATCAAAACAAGGACAGGTGGTCTGCATGTAGGATACTTATACCACTGTGAAAACCTAAACTGGGTCACACAACACACAAATGAGCCACATGCGGGCCACAGGTTAGACATAGCTGGTCCAAGTGTTGACGAATTAATGTGATGCTGTTAGATTGCTGAAAACAGATGGCTATAGTCCATTCATTTTGGCTTTGACTCCAACTTTAATTGCTTGTAATTTGCTGATATTATTACAGTTCTTGTGTTTTGAGTTAAATGCTTTGGTGATTATGCATCAAAGTAAAATCATACGACCTCATTGCAGTGTACCTGTCAACTGTGGCTAGGTGTCCACCCATGTTGACCGATTTTACACAGACAATATTCTAGTGCGAATCTTTTGTGTTAATTTTTGAAATGCAGTTTAGTGTTTTTCAAATATTTCATTTAATTTTTTGATTTTAGTGATGGTAGTTGGCAGCAAGCTGAAGCCTGAAAATTTGCTTCTTGCTGGGGTGGTTGAGGGCGAATGCTTTAGCCCAAGAAGGACTGTGGCGATTAACTCATTAACACTTCGAGAGCTAGCGTACGATATATTCGTACTTCAATTTCGGCCTAAAAAACAGCAGTTTTTGGTTGCCTTACCAACGCCCTAGCTCTTCCGCCAATTGTGCTAGAGAGCTGTTCAAGAGCTCAAATGGACCGGTCAGTCTGGTAGATTGTACTCAAAAAAGTTTTTTGGTTGGGGGTTACGGATTTTTTGTGAGTGACGTCATAAGTGAAGTAGTTTTAGGGTCATTTTGGCTCATGTTGCCTGGCCCAGGGCACAACCGCTAGGCCAAAGTGTTTCGCTGAAGTTTTCATTGGAAACTAGGCTTGAGTCCGAGTCTTTTGAGCCTTCGATCGACTTTCTACCGTTTCTGGTTCAAAAGTTATGATAAAAAATAAACAAATTAATTAATTATCTAATTAGCTAATTAGTCAAATATTTTTACTAACTTACATCATAATTTTTTAACCCAAAACCCCAGCAGGTTATCCAAAGTATCAAAAGACTCGGATTGTAGCCTAGTTTCTAGTAAAAACTTCAGCGAAATACTACCACCTAAGGGTTGGCGCCCAGGGCCAGGCAAACTGGGCCAAGGTGGCCTAAAAATCCTTTACTTATGACGTCACTGACAAAAAACCTGCACCCCTCAAGCAAAAAATTTTTTACTAGAAGACTTGCTGCGTTTTTTGACGCTTTGACCAGGTCCGTAACCCAAACAAGAGCGGAGATATTCCCACAAAAGCAACGTGCGTTTAGGCGTTTTTTTCGAAAATCCCCAAAAGCAGCCTGATGCCAAAGAGTTAACTTCCCAGTGCTGTTGAACATTGTTTTGTTAATCTTAATGGCAGTATCCAAAATCTTAATAATTTAAAAATCATTGTTGGCTTGTTCTGAATCCCAATCCAGAATGAAGTCCAGTTTTTTCCGCTGAAATTTTTGTTTCAACTTGCACCAAAGCCCTTTGCAGGTTTTAGAAATTGAGTTTGAGTAAATTTATACAAAATTCGTGCAAAAAGTTCTAGAACAAGATAAACAGCCTGATGCTTTTTGTGAGTACTCTTATGCATGAATGTTTGTATCTTAGATTGCAGAGGGATTATGGTTGATGGTGATTTCTTTGTGTATATGTATTTGTTTGCATGTTTATGATGGCTTTGTCATGCTGTGATGTCACAATGCCACTTTCTTAAATGGAATATACAGTATTAACACTTTGAGAGCCGGCGTGCGATATATTCGTACTTCGATTTTGGCCGAAAAAACAGCAGTTTTCGGTTGCCTTATCAACGCCCTAGCTCCTTCCGCCGATTGCGCTAGAGAGCTGTTGAATGGCTCAAAAGAATCGGCCAGTCTAGTAGATTACACTCGAAAAAAAATTTTTTGATTGGGGGTGCGGATTTTTTGTGAGTGACGTCATAAGTAAAGTAGTTTTAGGGTCATTTTGGCACATGTTGCCCGGCCTGGGGCCCAACCGCTAGGCCAAAGTGTTTCGCTGAAGTTTTCATTGGAATCTAGACTCGAGTCCGAGTCTTTTGAGCCTTAGATCGACTTTCTAGTGTTTATGGTTCAAAAGTTATGATTTAAAATAAACAAATTAATTAATTATCTAATTAGCTAATCAGTCTAATATTTTTACTAACTAACATCATAACTTTTGAACCCGAAACCCCAGCAGGTCATCCAAAGTATCAAAAGACTCGGATTGTAGCCTAGTTTCCAGTAAAAACTTCAGCGAAATACTACCACCTCATGGTTGACGCCCAGGGCCAGGCAAAGTGGGCCAAGGTGGCCTAAAAGTCCTCCACTTATGACGTCACAGCCAACCCGCACCCCCCAAGAAAAAAATTTTTTTCGAGTACAATCTACTAGACTGGCCGCGTGTCTTGAGAGTGTCGCCGAGTTGCTAGAGCGAATAGGAGCGGAGATATTCATCCGCAAAGCCATGTGCGTTTAGGTGTTTTTTTGCCGAAAATCTCCAAAACCAGCCAGGTGCCAAAGTGTTAATGCATCAAGGTTTGTGTTTGGTTAAAAATAGCACTATGACATGCAAAGAAATTAACATGGAAAAGTTTATGTTGAAGAGCAGCTTACTATCAAATAAATGCCATGGTACTTGTTGAAGAGACCACACATGGTTGATTACAGGCTGGTACATGTGCCTTAGTTTCTTAACACGTTGAGCGCCGGCCTACGGTATATTTGTACTTGGATTTCCGCCTAAAAAAACAGCAGTTTTCGGTTGCCTTACCAACGCCCTAGCTCTTCCGCTGATTGCGCTAGAGAGTTGTTCAAGAGCTCAAACTGATTGGCCAGTCTAGTAGATAGCACTCGAAAAAAATTTTTGGTTGGGGATTGCGGATTTTTTGTGACTGACGTCATAAGTGAAGTAGTTTTAGGGTCATTTTGGCTCATGTTACCTGGCCTAGGGTCCAACCTATAGGCCATAGTGTTTCGCTGAAATTTTCATTGGAAACTAGGCTCGAGTCCAAGTCTTTTGAGCCTTTGATTGACTTTCTAGCGTTTCTGGTTCAAAACTTATGATTTAAAATAAACAAATTAATTAATTAGGTAATTAGTCAAATATTTTTACTAACTTACATCACAACTTTCAAACCCGAAACCCTAGCAGGTCATCCAAAGTATCGAAAGACTCGGATTGTAGCCTAGTTTCCAGTAAAAACTTCAGCAAAATACTACCACCTAGGGATTGGCGCCCAGGGCCAGGCAAAGTGGGCCAAGGTGGCCTATGAGTCCTCCACTTATGTCGTCACTGACAAAAAAACGCACCCCCAAGCAAAAAATTTTTTTTTCAAGTGCAATCTACTAGACTGGCCGATCTGTGTGAGCCGCTGAACAGCTCTCTAGCGCAACGGGCAGAGGAGCTAGGGCGTTGGTAAGGCAACCGAAAACTGCTGTTTTTTAGGCTGAAATCGACGTACGAATATATTGTACGTTGTCTCTCAAAGTGTTAAGCAATGAAATTCACATTTTGAAATTAGGATTTTATGCAATTTATTGAGATGGCATCAATTTTGACTGCAAATTATGTATAAACCAGAAATGTTACCTTCCCAATTTTTAGTATGTTGGGGAGATATTGTCCAAGTATATTTTTCATGTTCATTTTTTTTGCAATTTCAACAAGATCAAAGTTAAGTTCAAAGCAATTTAGGTCAAAAGTCAATACTCAACCTGCTTATTTTTGAAAGCTAACTACAGAAATGAAATCCTTAGACAAGTATCTGTAAAATGACACTAATTTTATTGAAATCTATCCAGTGGTTGGTTGCTGAGACGACATTTAGAAATGAGACTGTAGCCTCTTTTTTCGCAAAAATTTCAAAGACCATTGGCCAATATCTTTGAAACTGCTGGTCGGTTTCAATGAAATTAAAAGTATATGCATCTCTATGCACAAGCTACTTGCATTCCAATTTTGAAGTAAATTTATGATGGTAATGTTGAAAAGTGGAAAAAATTTAGGTGATTTCACATGGAATGATGCCTTTTTGGAGAATAGCTACATGAATGCAGATATGTGCAAGTTTGATTGATCGCAATAAGGTGAAAGCAGAGCCCGTTCAAACGATTACTTGAAAGTTTACGTAAAACCCTAGAGTTTTTGAATACAGTCATTTTTCATCTGTGGGCTAAAGCAGTAAACATGGCAAACATTTTTTTGCCTTTGCATTAATCGATTGCTAATATTTCAAAGCATTTCCACAACATTTTAGGCTACATGCCACTAGCAACACGCCTGGGCCTACCAAAGCCATTATTTCAGCAAAAGTTTTACTTCACTGAAAGCATTTTTTCTGACAATAAAGCAGCTAACACTGGCATTAAGCAATTAAACTTTATCAACATGCCTAAATATGCTTACATGAACGGTTGCAATACATTCTTTTGTGCTTTCTTAGAATTTGGTAGCATATCAAAGAACTTCCATTGCAGAAAGTCACATTCACTGCTGCAAGATCCTGGTCCTGCCTAGGTGGACACAACTGAAAAGAACCATGCTTTAAAACAGCCTCTGAACCACTGAGAGTTTATATTCTCATTCCAAGACCTAATATTATTTAAACTCATTCTACAACCACAGTTTTAGACCATTTCCAGGTGAAAAATAAAACAAGATTCCCAATACATGATTTTTGGTAAAAACAGAAATTTACGTCTTCCAAGAACCGATGAACAAATACCTTGGACGTAGATCTACCGTATTTATGTGTTAGTGCGCCATGGCTTATAGACGGTTTACAATCCAGGGTGTCTTACATTTTTATTTTTTACTTTATCAGAAGGTCTAAATGACACACAATCTACCCTTTTGCTATGTTTTGTTACCAAACTGATTCGTATTCTCTTCTCTTCAGCATCAAGTGCACACTCGTCACAAGAGGGAGTGTGATCAACAGAAGCAGTTATAGTGGTGAAGCATCATTGCTAGAGTTGCCAGTAAATGTGAAACGTACTAGTACAGAGGCTTAGGCAACCTATGCTCAATTGCAGCTTACAATCAAAGGTGGCTTACATTAATTTTTTAACACCATTTCATGCAGCTCACAATCAATGCCAGCTAACAGTCAAACAAATATGGTATGTCTGCTGAGAGCGGAAGTGTTAATATTCTGTTTGAATAAGATTGTAGCGCTGATAATGCGTCATGTTATGTGAAATCGATTTCCTATCAAAAATTTGCTGATTGATTCAAACTCTTCACTTGTGTGGAGACTAGTTAGTTCCTAATGAGTGTTTTAATGTAGCATTGTGAATGACATTAATAAAAATGTAATCATAAATATTGTGTTACATATTTCAGGTGATAGAAGAAATATCTGCATTTACCGTGGATCTTCAGATGTTTTCACTCCACTTCATCCACATCAAATAGTGCATGTAACAAATTCCAGTTTTATCAGTGCCTTGTTTCCTGGTGATTTTAATGCTGATGGAAGGCTTGATATACTAGTTTCTTTGCAAAAAGGTAACTCTTTGCTGCTGGATTTCTGATAGTGTAAATTAAGTATGGTGCTTAACACTTTGAGAGCCGGCGTACGATATATTCGTATATCTTTCTACTTCGGACACGCCAGGACTTCGATAAACAAACTTTAATCAGGCTCTACTGGCGCTAAAAACATAAAAACACGTTAAAAAATTGCCAACGTTTCGACAGTTGATACAACTGTCTTCATCAGGGCTAAAAAACGAAATGCCGTGACATGCGAGCACAGATGTTATAGAATGTGTGCACTCCAGGTGGCGGCGTGCTGATAAGAGCTTGGGAGGCAGGGAACGTTGATTAAAAGATAAGACAGTAAAAAACAACAGAATGATGAACCAAGTGGTTGATAGAACGAAGGAAATTTAGAATATTATAATGTAGATTAATGTAACATAAACCGGTAGATGTCGGGAAATAAGTCTGATCGTTTTTCATTCATTGTGTCTTTGTCACTATTTATGTGAAATGATTCGATAAATCGGCGTCTGTAATAATTGGATTCAAATTCCAAGACTTTTGAGTTAGCCCAATCCATTCTGTGATTTAGATCAAATGTATGTTGTGTTAAGGCACTTTTGTCGAATCGTTTGTTTTTTATGTCCGCTTTATGTTCTTTCTGACGGGTTTCCAGACTTCTTTTGGTTTCTCCAATGTATCGTTTATTGCAGTCACGGCATGGAATGGAATAAACAACGCCTTGTCGAGACTTTATGTCAACTGGGTCTTTGATGGAAGTTAGAAGGTTGCCCAGCTTTCTCACCAGTTTTGATGTGACTTGTATTTTGTGGGTTGCAAGCATCGTTTGATTTTGTCGGTAAGTCCCGGGAGATAAGGTAAAAGGGCCAACCCTCTTGTTTCATATTTTTGGCTCTTTGTTGCGTTTGCGGATTTCTTTCTATAGAGTAGTCTGTCTGGGTAACCGTTTTGTTTAAGAGTTGATCTGACGAGGTCAATCTCTTTGTTTCGTTCACTTTCTTGGTCACAGAGCTTGTCGGCTCGATGTAGCAGCGTGTTCAGTACTGCGCATTTATGTACAAGAGGATGCTCTGAGCGAAAATGCAGGTATTTACCAGTGTGTGTTGGTTTCCGGTATACCTTTATACTAAACTGGCCATGTTCCATTTGTGCTATTAACGTGTCCAGAAAAGCACGAATGGAACATGACCAGCTTAGTACAAAGGTATACCGGAAACCAACACACACTGGTAAATACCTGCATTTTCGCTCAGAGCATCCTCTTGTACATAAATGCGCAGTACTGAACACGCTGCTACATCGAGCCGACAAGCTCTGTGACCAAGAAAGTGAACGAAAAAAAGAGATCGACCTCGTCAGATCAACTCTTAAACAAAACGATTACCCAGACAGACTACTCTATAGAAAGAAATCTGCAAATGCGACAAAGAGCCAAGAACATGAAACAAGAGGGTTGGCCCTTTTACCTTATCTCCCGGGACTTACCGACAAAATCAAACGATGCTTGACAACCCACAAAATACAAGTCACATCAAAACTGGTGAGAAAGCTGGGCAACCTTCTAACTTCCATCAAAGACCCAGTTGACATAAAGTCTCGACAAGGCGTTGTTTATTCCATTCCATGCCGTGACTGCAATAAACGATACATTGGAGAAACCAAAAGAAGTCTGGAAACCCGTCAGAAAGAACATAAAGCGGACATAAAAAACAAACGATTCGACAAAAGTGCCTTAACACAACATACATTTGATCTAAATCACAGAATGGATTGGGCTAACTCAAAAGTCTTGGAATTTGAATCCAATTATTACAGACGCCGATTTATCGAATCATTTCACATAAATAGTGACAAAGACACAATGAATGAAAAACGATCAGACTTATTTCCCGACATCTACCGGTTTATGTTACATTAATCTACATTATAATATTCTAAATTTCCTTCGTTCTATCAACCACTTGGTTCATCATTCTGTTGTTTTTTACTGTCTTATCTTTTAATCAACGTTCCCTGCCTCCCAAGCTCTTATCAGCACGCCGCCACCTGGAGTGCACACATTCTATAACATCTGTGCTCGCATGTCACGGCATTTCGTTTTTTAGCCCTGATGAAGACAGTTGTATCAACTGTCGAAACGATGGCAATTTTTTAACGTGTTTTTATGTTTTTAGCGCCAGTAGAGCCTGATCAAAGTTTGATATATTCGTAAGTCGATTTCGGCCTAAAAAAAAAGCAGTTTTCAGTTGCCTTACCAACGCCCTAGCTCCTCCGCCGATTGTGCTAGAGAGCTGTTCAAGGGCTCAAACGGATCGGCCAGTCAAGTAGATTGCACTCGAAAAAACATTTTTTGGTTAGGATTGTGGATTGTTTGTGACTGATGTCGTAAGTGAAGTAGTTTTGGGGTCATTTTGGCTTATGTTGCCTGGCCTAGGGCTCAACTACTAGGCCAAAGTGTTTCGCTGAAGTTTTTAAACAAATTAATTAATTATCTAATTCGCTAATTAGTCAAATATTTTTACTAACTTGCATCACAACTTTTAAACCCGAAACCCCAGCAGGTCATCCAAAGTATCAAAAGACTCGGATTATAGCCTAGTTTTCAGTAAAAACTTAAGTGAAATACTACCACCTAACGGTTGGCGCCCAGGGCCAGGCAAAGTGGGCTAAGGTGGCGTAAAAGTCATCCACTTATGATGTCACTCACAAAAAACCCGCAACCTCCAAGCAAAAAAATTTTTTTTGAGTGCAGACTAGAAGACTTGCCACGTCTTTTGAGACTTTTACCAGGTCTGTAGAGCATACCGGACCGGAAAAATTCCCGCACAAAGCCACGTGCGTTTAGGTGTTTTTTTTCAAAAATCCCCAAATCTTAGCGGGTGCCAAAGTGTTAATAGCACTCCCAGAACTTTATAGAAACATTATAATTGCTAAAGGAACAGTGTGTATACTTTTAACTAAGATGCATCATGTAACCTAACTGCCAGTTATCCTGTTTTTTAGATTGAGTTATGAAAATTTGCTGTTTGCAAAAAAGTTAGAGGCACTTCTGTATCTTATGGACAGGGCTGCAGAAAGTGTGGAAATCGGGAAGGAGCTTCCCTGGAAATCGTACATGCTCGCGGTAAATTAATCATCTGCAAGTAAAGTAAACTCAAATAATACACCAAGAATTGCAAGAAAACCACAAAGCGGAATGTACGAATTTCCTTGCTCAGTCACGATGGTCCAGTACCTGGCCTTGTGGCGCAACAGTTACCCCTACCTACCAATAGTGGTCTCATGCTGTTGCTGGTCGCGTGCAGGGTTGCCAATATGGCATTTTTTAAACCAAATTTTGAAATTCAGACCTTTTTATGATGCACTTGGCTCTTTTTGAAAATCAAAAATACCAGTCAAAATCTGGCTTTTTATTTTTTTCAGTCTGAAAGGCCTGGCTCTGGCTAAACATTTTCTGAGCTTCGTATTCATTACAAATATCTTCTGACAGGAGTCTATGAACATGCATGGTCCAAAGAATATTGCAAAGATTTTTCTGTTGCCCTAAAAATTTTCAATGTATTTAATAAGAAATAAATGTACGACAGTGTATTTAGGGGGAAAGAAATAGCTTATAAAAGTTGGAGTTGCATTATATCGATGTTTCTGATGAGTTTTAATATCTATTTTTGTTTGGCTATGCATGTTTCACTATGTGTGTGGCCTGTATGTCTTAAGACTGTTATCTGGTTTATTTTGGCTTTGTTTGAGACAAGGTCTGCCTTTTTCGGTGAACCTGGTCACGTGTCGCAGACTCATAATGGCAGCGGAAGGCTGCTAGTTTTAATATTGCTGCTAGGCCAACACCTCCTTAAAAGTACATGTGATTATGCGAGCAAACTTCATTGCGTTAGATAGCAGAGCGGACGGTTGCCGCTAGCATCATCTGGAAGCTTTTGAATACATTCAGATTGTTAACACTTGTCCATACGACTGCCTTGGTTAGTAGTTTCCTTACTGGGGTACAGAACTGTCGCCAGAAAGTTTTCAATAGGGGAGATTTACGTTTTTCAGGGGAGCTTGACATTCTGAAATATGATAAAAATTCAACCAATTTATAGTGAGCATAATTCAGTTTGGGGGGCCTTGGAGCATTGTTTGGGGGGATAAGCCCCCCATGGTGACGGATCTGCTGGGTTAGTGGTTGCCATACTGGGTTACCAGTCGAAATGGTTTTGCACTCCGGAATCCAGTGGCATTCAAAAATGCTCAACTCGTGCCCAAACCAGCATCTGCTGACAAGCTCACTCCAGTAACTGCGCACTCGCGCCAAAAAAATGCATGCATAAAACTCTCACTCAGAAGAAACTTTTAGCACCGTCTGAATATCGTTCTATAGATCGGGTCATTCTACAGTTTGGATCGGTTAAAAACCGATTTCACCACCACCGAACTGGCCACAACAATCAACATTTGAAACATGACACCATTCTGGAATGGCATTACACTTGTAGCTAGAGCTTAATTTCTTTTATGAACATAAAAATGCTACAGAATACATTGCAGGATGCCAATACCAAACCTAGAACTTTAAACGGATTTTTTGTGTTTGTTCCAGAAAATTGGTTAGTTATTTATTACGAACATATAGTCACAGACAGTCGATACTAATTCTTAAAGCTGACTTTTGGATATTTGGCTTTGTATATGATGAAGTAGTACTTATAACTCAGTGTAGTCAGCACAAAAATCCCAATAATTAGGGCTACAGTATTTGCTAAAGACAATGCTGCAGACCTGTTGCAGAAAGTAACACAATATGCAAAAAAGCTGACAAGCTCACTCCGCGATCAAGTTTATAGCAAAAATGTTCAACTCAGGCCCAAACTAGCATCCACTCACAGCAAGCTCACTCTGGTAACTGCGCACTCGCACTCAAAAAAATGCATTCGTACGTCAGAACGCTCACTCAACAAAAACTTTTAACACTGTCTGAATATCATTCTACAGGTTGGATCGGTTAAAAACCAATTTCGCCACCACTGAACTGGCCACAACAATCAACGTTGGAAACACGATGCCACAAACACTTCAAATGCTGCATGCTGCTCCCAAGCACCTTTTGTGTGGGTCTCAGCAGTCTTTCAATAAAAGAAGTAGCGTAGCCAGCCCAAAATTGGGGGGGGAACTGTTAACACTATTTTGTTTGGGATACCGCTTCTCAAAGCACAAACCGACTATATGTTCTAAAAATTAGGGAGGGAATGGCCCCATAGGCCCTGCTTGCTATGCCTGTGAATAAAACCTGTGATATTTTGTGTAACAGACTTCGTTTTTCCAATAAAACAAAACGTGTGAATTGACTTGCATTAAATCTTTTTAGTGCGGCTTTCTTACAAAATTGTAGATCTGGATTTGGCTCCCTTCAGTGAAAAGGTTGAGAACCGTTGGTTTATACGGAGCAGCAGGCATGCCATGATTGCGCGACTTCAGAGTAGGAATTGCTCAACCCTTCTGTGTGAGTTACGTACAATCTTGCCGTAACACATGCGTTAGACATTATTGAAAGTTATTATCCATACGATGTCTCTAGTTTGGTGTCTGGAAGTCTCTCAATGGTCTACAAACCACGATATGGTTGGTTGTTAGAAACCACATTGCGATTTTCCATGTCGGCGATTGTTGTGACGCTTCATGTAAGCAGTCCATATTACTTATATAAATTATCTAAACTCCCATGTGAAACAATTCCTTGTAAATTGAATAGTGCCCACAGAATACAAATTTTAGAAACCCATTAAGCAGGGATTAGGCGTGAGATTTTGCCGCTTCCATCAGTTTTGCACTCATTCAGTATCACGTTTTCACGTACCAAGTGGTAGTGTGGTACACTGTGGCGATGCAACTGTTTACATGTTGAATGTGAACCGATGCTAGTAGGTTGAGTCATTCCAAGTTGATCTATGGGTATGCGGTGATAGTTATGGCTCTTGAGTGCAACGTTTTCAAAAAAACAAATATCTTTTTCGACGTCACAAAGGGACGATCATTTTTAACTTGCAGCCCAAGGGAAACTTCGACAAGCTTCCCAGGAAATTTAAATTTTTTCAAGCCCTGCTTATAGATAATAGAGATAAATAGATTTATTTGGCGGTACTGAATTAATTGCGCTAGATATACTCGATAAAACAGAAGAAATGCCGGGGCACTGAAAAAACACAGGTTATCTAGTCAGGTGCCCCATTAAGTACGTGAGATTGATGTTTCCATGGTGAAGGGTGTGTCGACCGCTAGACGTGCTGACGCAGTCCAATGTATAGGTTGCGGGATTAATGGCCAATTGCAAAGAGGTTACTCTTGTCGGGCACAAATGGCCATGACGTTTAATTGTCATGGACCGCAAGGTTCGAGACGAAGAGGAAAAGAAAAACTCGACAAAAAAGAAATCCTCTTCGGTTTGCCATAACCTTTTCTTGATCCACGCACACCTATTATAAAGATAGTTTGATTTGATTATGACCGCGATGCAAATTCCATGGAGATTGAGTTGTTTTTGGAGATAATCTTCGCAAGAGAATTGTTTGCTTCTTCTATTGGTGTTCTTGATATTCTGTAACAAAAACTGGACCGTGGCAGCAACGTATTCTACTCTACAAGTAGATACATTTTGTAGTACAGTAGTATACTACAAATACACGCAAATATACACATACGAGCATTTAATTACGAACATGGAATGACAGTCGTATTATATTACATATACTATATTAATTCAGGCTAAGAAGATAGATGTTGACTTTCGGGGTGATTTTTTGGCTACAAACAAGAGGATATGTGGAAAGCATTACTCGTGATTCTTATAGCTTTCTATAATCAAGTTTTTGTATCGTTTTTTGAAGATAATTACTGGCAATTCTTTTAGAGAGGAATCTATTTGCTGCCAGATTCTTGGGCCTTTGAATTTGATTGATCTTTTTTCATATTGGGAGCAGACTGGGTGACAGAAGTATTGGCCTGAGGTAGAACTTCTAGTTTCATGGGTGTGGACAGAATGAACAGCAGTAAATAGACGGTCAAACGTGTTGGGCATTCTGCTGCTGTGGAAGTTGTGCATAAGCTTAGCAATTTCTAGTTGATGTATGTCTTCCAGTTTCAATAAATTTAATTGGCTGTAAACGGGTGTTACATGGCATCGGAAAGAGCTCCAACTGATGGTCTTAAT
>Ga0210059_1005653_pt1 | contig 20106 bp, 15 predicted proteins | sample Ectturendosymbi2_FD_188042 | JGI IMG/M metagenome (GOLD analysis project Ga0210059, IMG submission 188042) | Ecteinascidia turbinata endosymbiont from Florida, USA - Sample 2 (SPAdes) (version 2) | ecosystem: Host-associated > Tunicates > Ascidians > Unclassified | place: Key West, Florida... | reverse complement strand
CGGTTGCCATGTCCTTGGTCAGCACCCCTTCCACTACCTGCCAGCAATCTCCATCAGCATGCATGATTACTAGGTCGTCAGCATATGCATACTTTCTTGAGACGGTGGTTGGCTGGTCAGAGATGCAGATGTTGAAGAGAAGGGGCGCCAGGACAGATCCCTGTCGGACGCCGTTCTTAAGGCGTCATAACCTGCTCCGTTTGCCATTTCCGGTGGTGAGGGTGAAACTGCGATTGCCAACCATCTCCATGGTCATGCAGACCATGTGTCTATCAGGTAGCAATCGCAGAAGATTTTAGGTGAGGCCACGATGCCATACAGTGTCGTAGGCTGCTCTGAAATTGACAAAAACAACTCCGGCCTTCTTTTTAGCCGAAAAGCTATCCTCGATGTCCTATTTCAGCAGGGTGACCTGATATATGGTCGACCTCCTGGTCGAATACCTGCTTGCTCCTGTGGGAGTAATGGGTGGTTGATTGGTTCCACACGAGGTTCCACACGAGCGCAGATGAGTGTCTCGAAGATTTTGAAGGGGCACACAGCAGAGACACAAGGCGGTAACTCTTTGTGTCCCTTAATGACTTTTCCGGCTTTGAGAGTGCAACTATTAGTTCTCTTCTCCAGATCTTTGGAATTTTGAGTTGACGCATGCAGGAAGTGAGGAAACCGCAAAACGAAGATTTGAGAGCCGACCCGGCGTGGAGTATAAACTCCGAGAAGATGGAATCCAGACCCGGAGACTTTCCTTGCATCAGGCGCCTGAGAGCGGCAGCAAGCTCCTCCGGCCTGAAAGGGTCAGAGATACTGTGACCCTCAGGTATTGGGACGTTCCATAGATCGGACAGCTGCTTGTTGATGAGCCTGGTGGATTCGTGGCTCCCAGTCTTGTGTCCCCATTCTCCACGAGTCGTGAGGCGATGGAGTTTACCGAGACGGATCACAGGCGATAGGAGTGTCCAGACTTGCCAGTGAGTTTATTGGTGGTGTTCCACGCGTTGCGGCTAGAGTGCGAGAAGTCGATGGAATTGACAGCCTCCTCCCATTGCTCCAGTTTCTTCTGTTCTAGTGCAATGGCTGCTTTCTCGAGAAAGCTTTTCAGTGCAGAATCAGGAAAGCAGCTGACAACTTCAGTCAACTCAGTTCTGGAGCATGGCACAATCCTCATTGCGCACAAAAGACAGCATCTTCAGGGCCTACATACCAAGTAGGCTACATTGCTTTACTGCTGAGAGCTTGATCGACGTACATGCAGCAAGAAAAAAACCTGAGCAGTTTTCGTATTCGATACCTCCAGTGGTGGTCTTAGGGTTGGGGGGCCCGGGCAAGGCTAGATAGAAGACCCTCTGATGACGTCACCATACTCAGCCAACCGTGGTAAGACCTTTCGATCAAGCCTACAAGAAGGGGATATGCGGACCACCCAAGGACGCGTTTCTGAGACTACGGCATAATTGATATAACAGAAAATACAAGAGGGTAGCTTATTCATGATGCACAGCTTTGAAAACACTGAAAATTGGGAAGACAAAGCTAGCAACACATAAAAGTTCAGCAACAGCAAGCTGGCATCGCTCCCACTCCCCTAGTTTTACGGTTGCTGTTCCCCTTTGAAAGTGAAGTACTTACACATTACAGTTGCTGTTGAGGCCTCTTTGAAAGTGAAGTACTTACACATTACAGTTGCTGTTGGGGGCCCTTTGATGAAAGCGGAGTAGTTGCACATTGCAGTTGCTGTTGAGGACCCTTTGAAAGCAGAGTACCTACATATTGCAGATGCTATTGGGGGGCCTTTTGAAAGCAGAATACCTGGACATTACAGTTGCTTTTGGGGGCCTTTTGAAAGCAGAGTACTTACTTATAGTATGGTTTAATCATGCATTTATGTGACTCAAATCACGAAATAACACGAAGCAGCAAGAGGAAATACAATAACATCAAAGATCACTAGTTGATTATATAGTGATGAAAAAATATGAAAAATAAGAAACTTCACGTTTCGCAGCTTAGTAATCGTGTTCTAACATGTTGAATCACAAAGGGTTGGCGAAAGACCACCTGGGTCAAGTTCTCAGCCAGCACTGCTGGTAACACAAACCAAATTTTAATTGAAGACGTTTTACAAGTAGGAATAAAAGTAATAAAAAGCGTCACATCAACGTCAGGTGAAATAAGCATAAAAACAACACAAAACAGTGGGGAAAAGCATGCCTATGTAGAGGGGGTGGGGTGAGTAACTATAGAGGTAGATAGGAGGAAAATAGTGGCATCAGCGCATTATTACAGAATGGGACAATAATATAAAACGAAGATCAAACAGAATGTGACAAGCACATAAAACGAAGATCAACAGGAAGTCTGGCAAGATAGCAGGACTTTTTTATATTTTTTGCCAAATGAATAAGGCGAAGATGATTTCAATTTTTCCGGAATGTTAGACCAAATTTTCGGACCAATATACTTTAGAGAAAGCTGACCCAGAGATGTTTTCATTCTGGGTAAATAATATTTTTGCAGAGAAGCCAAGTCTTGTTTGATATTTGTGGACTGATGCAATCTCAGTAAAGTAGTTGTCAAAGTGATTAGGTAATCCACCATTATAAAAGGAGTACATGAATTTGGCAACTGACAATTGAAATAAATCAGGTATTACCAAAATTTTTTCTTGGAATAGAGTATAGTTGTTTTAGTTTTGTTATATTCAAGTGTTCTCACAGCTTTATTTTGCAATCTAATTAAAGGGAGTGAAGTGGTCTTGTTGGCCCTTCCCCACTTAAGTATTGAGTGAGTTAAATAGGAACGGAAAAGAGCGAAGTAAACAGATTTGAGCACTGAAATGTTGGTATAGTGATTTAATTTGAACAATATTCCACATGATTTGGAGAACTGTGTTACCAACTTTTCAATTTGAGGCTTCCAATTAAGTTTGTCATCAAGTATAACGCCAAGATATTTTATGATCTGCTTCAGTGTGTATTATGAGTGGATAATACGTTTTCACCAAAAAATGAGGAAACTTTGGGCGCGAAACACCTCGAAGGGGGACCCTAAAAGGGGGCCCGAGGTAAGTGCCTTGCTCGCCTCCACTTACACACACCACCGTTTCAGAGATATTGTAAAGAGAGATCTGCAGCAGCTCAATGCTCATTCCTGCTGAGGCGCGTATGTCAAAATGGCGTGCACTCCTACGGCAAAGTGACCTGACGATCGATTTTTCACCGTTCTTTCAAAGGGATCATGTTCCTTTGTGGGAATATTGCTGCACGCAGCAATGCATAAGCATGTTTTCTAACCATGACGTCTTTCTTTTTTAAATATTGCGAGGCAAACTCTACAGAACACGGTTGACTATTGAAGCAGTTGTGCGCTTAGCAAAAGTTCAAAAGTCAACGCTTGAGTTTTTATATGTATCTATCCAGGGTTCCGGCAACGGCTAGTTTGTAGTAACTGCACAATCAAATGTTTGGTTCATCTTTTTACCTCATAGTTTTCATAAGCAATGACGGAATAATCACGTTCGTCCTCAATCATCGCTTCTTCAAGTGACATGTAACATGCGACAAGGCAGAGCAGCAACACAACTCCAGCGATGATGGCCAAAATGTACCTAACGGAACAATGCAGCATGTTCTTCAGAACGACACACGCTAAAGGTTTGTTCAAGAAAGGTGATTAAAACGCGATTGCTTTTTTTGCAAGAACCTCATATTTGTTGATAAAAACTGATATCTGTAAAAACTCCAAAACCAGGCAAGTGTAAAATGTTATGTTTTACTATTGCAAAAATGATGTCCATATTCCCAACGCTACCTTGTGCTGCAAGTATACTAAACTTTCACATTAGCAAGTAAAGCGTTGGAATGAAATTATATTCCTGGATATGGCGCACTCTCAGTGCTTAGATATATTTTAGCAAAAGACAGGCACCTTGAGTCTTTGAAGACGTTTCTCCTGGCAATATTCTCGTCGAGAGGTTTCTCTGTAACAGTGTATTTGTTGTCCAACTCCAGCATGGCTGAGCCACTTCGGCGCGGACCTTGTAAAACATGAAGTAGAGGTGTTTACAAAGTTGTGCGGAAAAATAATAAACTATTGTTCTGAGTGTTACTCTTGCCGGAAGGTGTCGCTCCTGTACAGGCTATGTGTATTGAGGCCGGAAACAGGAGACAATAAAGGCAATTGTTTCCTCTAACATTTTAAAGAAAACTGTAAGATTAGGAACAGCAAATTAAACGTTTCATGTCCAATCTCAATTTTGTAGTGTGGTAACAGTTCTTCATAAGCTGATTTCTCTGAGCACTTTAGGGTGTTTTTTGGATGTGAACGGTTAGAATTTCAACAAGTCGGCGGCGGTTATTTTATGAGCGAAGTTGGTTGTTGTTTGTGGGACACATTTTTCGTTAAATTTTAATAACAACAGGTGTGTTGTGAGTGCAGAAATTATGGGCGATCGCAGGCCATAGCTGCCTGAAAAACTTTTCACACAAGTTTTGCAGAAAGTTAATTTTACCCGCTAGCAAAAGGACAGCCGTGATCTCAAGCCTCGAGGTTTTATCAACTTTTTTAAATTCTATCTTTTGAGTATTTGAGAGATTGGCGTAAATCAGTGCTTTCCAACTTGCATGAACTCCCGACGCACTAACCCTGCGCACAAAATCAAACGCAGCACTGCACAAAAAGATTCACGGGTTGTTGATAATGTGATTCATTTGCCTGCTTGTTGTGACACTGCACATCAAAATGCGGAGTGTTGTTTAAAACAACGCACTAGTGTTATGCATACAATGCTTTTAATCTCTTGCAGAGTCACTTTGACGTACATCGGTCAAGTTTGAGCAAGTTTTTCTAAACACCTAAAATCTTGGTAGTGATGATGGATATAAGCCAGCGGCGTCCTTGTCATCTCAAAACCACCACAAGGGCGTCGTGACGCCACAGTTGGGAATGTCTGGCGTAAATTATTACCATGATCAGTTAATGTTTGAAATTATTACCATGATCAGTTAATGTTTGAAATTATTACCATGATCAGTTAATGTTTGAAATTATTACCATGATCAGTTAGTGTTTGAAATTATTACCATGATCAATTAATGCGCGAGGACAGGACTCCGAAAAAAAACTTGTGTTTCTCGCCAAGTGCTTTAAAACACTTTGTTGGTTTTCTTTTTAAATTTGAGTTTGGATAGCAACATTGAAGTTAATGATGTGCAGTGAAGGTTTCACAATCTGAACGTTTTCGTCAGCGCGCAATAACGCATAAAATTATAAGTTAAGCACTCACTGATGTTAATCACTTCCTTTTTTCACGCAAAAGTTTGAGAACGATACTGTAGTGTATTTTTACAAAAATTGCTTTGAAACGCATTGATTCATATTTTGTGCTTCACAACAACTAACACACAAAAATGCACCAAGCACCACGCTAGGGTAGCATTTCATAGACAGAGTGCAATATCAGTGTCAGTTTATTCGGGAACAAGTACAAACAAACATCAAATCACATATTTTAGTTGTGGAAAAAAACAAGCCGCATAAAAACAGCGTTGGTTTTGTTCCCAGGACATCTGAAATAACAATACTGATTTCTTGTCAGATGCCCAATGTTTCGTGGAAAGTTTGCCAAGTGTTTTTTTTCGCGAACAAGCATTTTACATTTTTAATTATTTTTAAGGTTTTGATAAGTGCATACCAAATCATTAATGAGTTATTTTAGCCTTTCCGACATTTCCCTGAAAAAAGTCATTGTGATGTTCAAGATTTTCATCATGTTTGGGGGTGTCATCGTGTTTGGGAGGGTTCAACATGAAAGATATTTCCTATTTTTCAAGGGGTTCATCAACATTTTCGTAAGGGATGTTAATCGTCATGTTGGTTGGCCCTATGCTCAAACTGCTGCTGTTTCATAACAGGAGAAGATGTACACCTTTGCAACTTGACGCTTCTCATTTAGCATTAGCAGCAGTGCAGCCCCGTATTGTCAAGCATGAAGAGCAAACCGCCTTGCTTACACCACAGACAGCCAGTATAAATTAGTAACGAAGGGAAAATCGTCTAGAAAAGAAAGGGATCAAAGGAAGCCTTAATGAAAAACGTAGTGGATCTGGTAAGCATTTCGACACGATGCATCCTTCCCCTCTCCAAAAATGGCAAGAAGCTTTCCGTTTCCGAGTAAAAACACTTTTAAAAATTCGTAATTTTTGTGACAAAAACAAACGATTTGTCAAAGTTAAGAACGTTGTTTGGATGGAAACTATAGAGTGCTTGATAAGGAGATACTTTTAAATTTGGACCTCCTATCGGGGGATACTTAGTGCAGCCGTGCTAGTAAGTTCACAACAGGCACCTAAAACATAAGTTTATTTATAGCCTGTAAAACTATCGGTGGCAAAGAGCATGCTTGTCTTATGAAAATTGACGGCCTGAAAAAAGAAATGTGACAAAAGGAAAATAGAACATTTTTTCAGTCGTAGCTTGAAGCAATGCAGAGTATCCATTCAGTAAAGAACAATAAGAAATGTATACTCTGTTCTAGACATGACGTCAGGTCTTGGCTCTTGGAGGAGGAGGAGGGCAGACAGAAGAAGGGAAAAGAGCACCATTCACAGAAAGACTGAAGAAAAGGTCATCGCTATCGACGTTTGAAAGACACCAATTGCAATTGAGAGGCCTGGAACCTGCTCCCTCCACTGGCGAAAACCCAGGCTTATAGATAAGTTGAAGTCACAGAAGCCAGGACGATATTTGAAAGTGTTGCGCCAGTGTTTTTTTAAGGTTTTCAGAAGGGTGTCGTGGTGGAGCTTTAGGGTGTCAACACGATTTTCCCTTCTATGTCTGAAACTTTTAACTGATTTTCATAAAAATGCAAGTTTCAATATACCTAAGTATTTGAACACGACATTCACTTTTGGCAAAAAATAAAGACAATTTTATAAATAGGAAGTTTCAGTGTCCATATTCATTCATGCATTCATTTTCGTGCCCGCTTTTTCTTTGGGGAGGGTCGAGGGGGCAGCAGCCCCAGGTGGATCCGAAATACCTCACGATCAACGACTGCTTTCCCACCGATGCAGCAGCAGGATTTGCCTCGTCAATCTTTCCTAGGCGATTCTGGACACATGGCCGAACCAATTACCTGGGATCTTTCGATTCGGAGAAGTGGCGTGACATTCCGGGATTTACGGATTTCAAACCTGTGCATTTTGTCACGAAGCGTGACACCCTGAACTCTTCGCAAAAATCCCATCTCTGCCGCTTGTTCTTGGGAAAGTATTCTTTTAGTCGTTACTCGAGGTTCATGACCACAAGTGAGGATCGAAAGAAAGGCCGATGTAAAAGCTGAAAGATTTGCAATCTTTGAAAGCTCCCGTTTTCATCACGGAGCAACAAACCTCACGTAGAACTGCGTTTGCTTTCGGAATCCGAGTATCAATCCCTTTGTTCCGATTTCCGTGACTCGTGAATAACACCGCAAGGGACTGAGGTACTTAAATTTCACCTGCTGCAGTGTATTGCCGCTCGCTTCCCGTATACACTGCTTTGGGCGTCTTGAGAGACATAATGCATCGCTCTTTTCAGGGCTGATTTTCGTTCCTACTTGAATGCACGCAGCTGAAAACCGATCAAGTGCATTTTCAAGGCCCTGTTGAGAAATTGCTACTAGCAGTTCCAAATCGTTTGCAAAAAGCAAAGGGTAGATTCTGCAGTTCCCAAAGGTGACATCCTCGTCCACTCGGCTGTGACTGTCTATCCCAGAGGTTCTCAAACTTTCGTGACCATGGCCCCCTTCTAAGTTTAACTGGCGAGTATTTAATATATCGGGACACTTGGGTTATGCAATGTCACGGCAGAGCTGCCTGGTGAAGGCCTCTGGTCGTGGACCCCAGAGAATCACTCCGTTGGCCCCCAAGGGGGGTCGAGGGCCCCGTTTGAGAAACCCTGGTTCTATCCAATTCACAGGTCTCCACATTTTTGGGAGAGGGCCACATAAGCCATTGCACAACGGTTCGAGGGCGAACATCTGAAGTAATGTGATTGTTTCGGGATATGTTGCATTCCACCAAATCAACACAGTTTTTGTAATTATATTATTTTTTCATATTGGCAAAATGTGTTTTGCGGCCGGATGAAATGGCTTGGTGGATCGGATTTGGCCTGTGGGGTGTAGTTTCGAGACCCTGATATAGAATATGAAGAGGAGTGGTGACAGTACACACCCTTGTCGGAGTCCAACACTACGGTGAACGGTTGTAATTTAACTCCACCGACACGGACACCGATTGTGAGCAGGAATACAATGACTTGACGGCCAGTAACAGACGGTCTTCAACACCATAGGCTGCTCCTGCAACACTCCCCAAAGTTTTTCACGAGAAATCCAGTCACATACTTTCCTGAGGTCGACAAAACATGTGTATACGTCTTTGGCACGTTCCCAAGATTTCTCGAAAATTTGTTGGAGAGTGGAATTTTGTTCTGTTGTGCCACGGCCACGACGAAAACCGCACTGGGAATCATCCAGCTTTGGTTCAATTATTTCGCGGCATCTTTTTACAAGGCACTTGGCGCACGCTTTCCATGGAGGCTAAGGAGAGAGATGCCCCAGTAATTGGTGCATTCACTCCTGTCCACCTTTCTGTGTATCGGGATGATCAGTTTGCCAACCTTTCGGTGCCCTTGCAAAATGCCATGCGACTTGACACGCACACGAGTCAGCTAAACCATCCAGCGTTCCAAGTTCCCATAATTCACTCTCCTTTCCCAATCAGCTTTAAGCTCGGATTTAACAGCGGCATCAGAGAGCTTAGTGATGCACAGTTCCACGGAAGCTTTCATCTGTCCTAAGTTAAAACATCCCGCCGGGAAAACTTTGCTCAGTTCTGTCAGACGAGGTAGCAATGTTAGGAAAAGGAAAGCACCATAATGAATTTTTTTGTTTTCACAAGTCGCAGTAAAACAATATCCATTGCATCATTTTTAGTTGCTCACAGCCATGGGCGCAATTTTGTTGTAAAATGTGAGGGGAACAGCTTGGTGTGAAACCAATATATCATGAAACCTAAAGAGAAAAATATGGGTGAACATGACATATTATATCCCCACTGTCTGAAAAAGTGGGGGACGTGTTCCTCGAGTCACTCACCTAATTGCGCATGCTCACAGCTGCTTCAATGCAGCCCAAATGGCCAAAATCTCACTCCTAGCTCTACACAGTTGCCTCACTCGACAACTACCTTGTTTTGCATGCGCGCTGCAACTGACGACCTTTTGTCTTCATTGTAGTCTGATGCATCGCCAGGCAAGCCGATCGCAACGTTGAAACATTAAAACACTTCTATAATTGCATTAAAGTTCTTTCACATTTTCGTACACTTTACAAATCTGCGGAAACATAGCAACAGGCCGAAGCGAAGCGGTGCACATGACAATGCACAGATACTATTCTTACAATTTCCGCTTCCAGCTTCTGAGCCAGAGAATTGTGTCGGCCTATCATTGCATCCCGTGTTGCAATAGTCACATGCAGGAAAACATGTTTTCTCAAATCGTTTTACTTCAATACAAGGCAAAACCATACCTTCTTGGCTTTCAGAGTTTAGGGTGTCATTGCAAAATTTTAGGGTGTCATTTTGACACCCAAAAACGGCTTAAAAAAACACTGTATTGCGCCATATTTCATAGACAGAAGACAATCTAGTGGTGATATAAACATCAGAACTTGAATATTTGATAAAAATCACTTAAGCAAGTTTAAAAACATTTTTTAAATTTATTTTATTTACGTGTTTGTCTCAAACATAAGGTTCATATCACACACTTTAGTTGAAGAAAGACAAGGGTACAAAAACGCTTATACACCAACATGGGCGCAATTAGGTGGGGGACACGGGGGACGCGTCCCCCACTTTTTCAGGCAGTGGAATATAATATGCCGTGTCCCCCGCATTTTCTCTTTAGGTTTCGTAATATATTGGTTTCACACCAGCCTGTCCCCCCACATTTTGCAACAAAATTGGGTCCATGTACACCGAGCATCACAGGGTAGGAGTCAGTTGGTATGCGTAGGGGAAGGTGGGGTACAGTCAACATTTTTTGCATTTTCAACCACTGCTACTTTATTTCAAGTCCAAACAAGCTCAAAATTTGTCACACAATAAAGCAACTCTATATACACAATAATATCATGCCAAAACATGAAAACAACGCCTTTCAAAAAAAATTTTACAATCGTTTTAAAAAGAGTACTTTCTCTGTGGAATGTGCCCATGCCTGGGGCACACTCGACATGAGCATGGGGTACACCTGACCGGTCAATAAAAAATTGGGTTGCATGCATTGCATAATGTTCACGGGATATCCCATGTAAAATAGTCACTTGCTGACTGCCTCTCTACTTTTTTCACATTCTCATTATCCACTATCACTGCATGGCAAAACAAATTTGTATTATTACCAAATATTAAATGAAACCGATGCAGTATGCTGAAATTCATGCTTTACCATACAAATATAATGTGCCTCTAAGCACATAATCAACCTAAAAATGTTCATAGATTAGAATTATTCTGTACTGCATTCAAATATAACCCCTCAGGCTTTACCACGTTTAGACCGACCTAGTGGCAATGTGTTGAGTGTGCCCCATTTTTTTGTCAGGTGTGCCCCATGCATATCTAACAAATAAAATGAAGAAGTACCAACTCAACTTAAAAAGAATTTAAAATCTGGCATCATCAAATAATACTACAACGTCACAAAAACTCACAACAGAAGATGTTGATTAAAGTGGGCAAAACCCAAATCTAAATGCGATTTTATAAATTACTTTTGGGTAACAAAAACACAACTTGCTCTGTTACTCGTAACAACGGCTGCCTATCAAGGAAAAAATCACTTTAGTACTACGGCTGGTACGAGACTAAATCACAATGGAAACTTTGAAGTTCAACGTTTTCAACTTTTTGAATAAATCAAAAAAGACCACTGTGCCCCTAGTCCTGCTGTGCCCCACCTTCCCCTAATCGATACTAGAAGAACTTAAAGCTGAAAAAAGCACCAATAACAGCTGCATTCGGTCATCGTCGTACAGAAGCATCACATAATCGGAGAAAATGGAGATTAATAAAAACCATCAGACAATTGAAGTGAGTAAATTAAAATTTGGATGAAGACCCGCATCGTTTAACAAAGGCACACAACTTATAATAATCAATACACCAAATGTCCTGACGAAATAGGGTACTTGATGTGGGCAAACACTTGCATTCCTGGGAATGCAACTGAAATTTCGATATAAACGGGCACGAACAATGTTGCGACAACTTACCAAAGAAATATAATAAATACTATTTTCGGGCAGTAAATTGATTTATTGATTCGAAAATACAGCAATGCAACGCAACAATACACAGGCTTTTCCATGGGAATGTCATTCCTATGGGAATCCCATGGGAAACGTCCCATGTGATGGGACAGACATAAACTGCTATGGGATGGGAATGGGACAGATATATATGTCCCATGGACAACCCTGACAATACAGTAATATGACGCAACTTAACGAAGATGCGAAACACTACAGCAGCTGTGGTGTTGTGGGGTGCTTTCCCATGCTGTCCACGTTTCTAGAGGTTAAAAGCATCGTGCAGCCCTGGCTTGGGTTGCTTAGCCCAGGGCTTCTCAAACTTTTTTGTTCTGCGACCATATTTTTAAAAAAGTTTTTTCTAGGCGACCCCATGATGGATAGTCTAGATGTCACTGACACATGCAAACGTCCCATTAGTTTACAACAATATTTATATCTGGTTTGTCAAGCCAATTTGTTTCGCGACCCAAATGGGTCGCGACCCATAGTTTGAGAAGCCCTGGTTTAGTCAAATATAAAATGCACATGACGATTTCGTATTTTTATTTAGACATGATCAAGTTTAAATGCATAGCATTGCGCATCATCGTATCGACAGAAAATGGATTACCACCGGTAGGCTTAATCGGGGCAGGCATGTAGCCAGCTTTAAAGGTGTAGTGGGGGGCAAAATATATTTTTAGGGATCAAATGTTTGATTTTTATTGTATGTGCAAACCATTTTCCTGGGCACAACACAATTTGGGGAGCACAAAATTATTTGAGGAGCACTGCCCCGAATGCCCCCCGTGGCTCCGGGCCTGGCTCGGGGTTATTAGCATTATTTCTACTTAGCATCAATTATTTTCTTGTGAATGCTTTCGTTTGATTCAATCACAAGTTGCTTACAGACAGCAGGTAAGTTAGCAATGCGATCGTTTTTAAATGCAATCTGTTGAAGACAAAACAGAAGTACTAAAAAAATAAATATGTACTAAAAGAATGCCTACCATCCGCCAGAAACTCTGTTGTAGGTGATTAGTTAGAAATTATACTTAACATCATTTGCACCTCTTAAAATTTTCAGCTGTTACGTTCCTGCGTGTATTGTTGAAACAGCCTCGCTTTATATGAAAAAAACTGTTACAATGTGTGAAGAACTATTTATACCTTTGATTGTCAAAAGATAATTCAATAATAATGCTTCATACTTTAAGAATAACATCAAATGTTTCAATTCGTAAAAACCGAAAATCGTCTTGGAAATTGATTGCTTGAAATGTTTTTTGGGTACAAATGTTCAAGTGTTCCAAACTCGAATAAAATAGACTGCTTGAACAACTATTTGTTGACGTTGTTCTGCATATTTACCTAAAACAGTAGCAAATGTCTGCCTATCTTTTGTCAAATTACCCAGACGATCTCATTTGGAAGTATCTCAATTGAGACTTAAATCTTCCTTTAAAAGCCAGTTCGGCCGTGTTAGGTAACAGGTCGGTGAATTAACGAAGAACGCTGGCACAGCTGACAGAAAAATAACTAAACTGTAATACAACGAAACTGCATAACCATTAACTTTACCTTCAAAATGATGCCGCATTCTTGCAATTGGCTTACTCTCCTCCATTAACCTTGTCGCTTTATCACTTTACGACTATTTTTAAGCAAAATATACCCACTAACCCCAGTGATTTGATTGCTAATTGCTAAATGGACAGTTTATTGACGTGTAATGCTACCCTTCGTTGAGAACCCACTTGAAACTTCAAGAGGCGTTAATCGATTTTCAGAATTAATTGTGATAAAATTTAACGTGGTCTTCATGCAACGATTAATTCAGGGGGATAGCATCATATCACCAATGGAAGTAACTTTTGCGTGACATATAAAATTAAAAGAGAGCATAGCTTCAATAAAGGTTAAAGACCAATCGATAAAATTTGTACATATTTTCCGCTTAGCCTTGTAACATTGAGAGTAGTGTGTTAAAACACTGTTTGACGATAATTTGAAGAGGTCTGTTGCCAGATGAGCAACAAAGTGGCATCGCGAGTGGCAGAGAGAAACGTCGATCGCGTCATACGAGAAAAAGATGTGTCCGGTCAGAGTCGCTCGAGAGTTTACGTGTGCTTGGTGGTTTCTGACTAGGACACGAGATTGGTGCATGCTGATGCTTTAAGCCAGGCAGACGATACCCATTCCTGAAACGAACGTAAATTTATTGGACAACGGCAATTTTTTTCCATTCTGTCAACTTAAAACCTCAATAGTCAAACAAAAATGGCCTAGTTTCTTTTCAAGGTAACATTCAAATTGTAAAAGGTGTTTTTACACGGCTGGTTTACCATCACCAATGTTTCAAATCAGTGTCACCAACATGCTTGATTTCCCGGTAGTGTCCAAATCACTTTCACCTGTCACTGGTCCTTGGTGAAATAATGATACACCTGATACCAGCGGTGTAGTGCTAAAAATAGAAGTGTGAGAACGCACCCAAAAAATATCCATTTTCAAGTAAAAACAGCGTGGGAACGTACCCAACAACTAACCATTATGAGTAATTACACAATTATGTTTACAGGGTGCTACGCAAGAGATAGCTTGTCATTTGTTCATTTATGCCACGTCTGGAGTTACACACAGGAAATCAGAGTAAAAATAAACATCTTTAAGTCAGGTTACTAAGAAAAAAGTGTGGGAACGCGTTCTCTCTCCACAGGGGCGGATCCAGGAGGGGAGCAATTGGGGCGATCGCCCCCTAAAAATTACGAAAGTAACTTTTTTCACCATGATTTTGTACAATTCGTAAAACAGCATTCGCGATATAAGGCCATTTTGCCGTCCATTGTTTTGTCACAGCAGTGTTGTGATGTATGCTTCATCTCCAGGGTTGTCCATGGGACATATTCATCTGTCCCATTCCCATCCCATAGCAATTTATGCCTGTCCCATCCCATGGGACGTTTCCCGTGGGATTCCCATAGGAATGACATTCCCATGGACAAGCCTGTTCATCTCTCTTGCGGTAGTGAACCCGTAATGAAGCTTGACTGCCAAATATTACTGAAATCGCCCCCCCAACGTTACTGGCTGGATCCGCCACTGTCTCTTCAGGAGGCCTTGGCTCGATTTGTGGGTGCAGATCAGCAACGGAGTCGTTATGTAGATTAGTTTTTAACTATTACAGTACCACAAAATCTAGCCTTCATTGCAAGTTGTGTGATGTAATCAGCAGCTATGGCGTTTCGAGATTCGTCTGGAATATTTTTGTGAGTCTCGGTCTCGAATGTCGCAGGACTCGTCTCGTTCTCGAACTTATTGTCTCGATACTTTGAATTCTGCAAAAATGTGACTTAATCAAGCTTTCGTAATTCAATCTGTTCACTGTTTGTCGAATCTGCAGGATAAGAAAATCCAAATAAAGGTCGGGAAATGCGAGAAAATCAACAAACATACAGGTTGGAAATGGCGATGATATTTTTTTGAAACATTCTACAAAAATTTGGGTGAATGTGAAAACTTTTCAAGTCAAGAGTCTCGGTGTATAACTTTCAGGTCTGGGTCTTACTTTCGGATTATTTTATGAAGGCCTCGGAGGTTACGGTCTTGACTGCATCACTGGTACTAATTACTCATTCATGTTTATTTGTGCACTACATACTACTGATCCAATGGACCATACTGTACCAGGGAAATCAAGAAACATGTTGTGGAAGGATCTGTGCAGCTAGTTGCACCCGACATGAGTCCATTTTCTACACTGGACACGGCAAAGGTTAGGAGTCTTTTAATTGTCAGCCTTTAATTGATGTGGGCGCTGATTATGTATTTAGCAGTATAAATGGATTTGTGTTGGTTTTAATAGTATGGATATTTCATACGCGATGTCAATCATGACTTACCAACTGATACACTTCAGCACTAACAAAACTACAAGGTATCATATAAATAAATAAAAGCTCTGGTCTTGCCGCAGGATTTCGTGGAATCAACCGACTGGGCTCTGCTTTTACCTTTTTGTCATGATTCAAACTTGCAACTATCTGTATTGAAGCAACTAGTCTCCACAAAGGTGACAAACAAGTGAATCAATCAGCAAATTGTTTGTAGGAAATCGATTTCACGAAACACTCCGCATCTTCAGCTCCAGGGCAGCAACCACCTGATATTTTCAGGGGAGAAAATGTGATTGTAACTTGTTTTGTTCTATTTTCGCGGCAAAATCATTGCAATTGGCTGTTGTACGTAATAAATAAACATGTTTATGAAAATTAAGGAGGGGGGTTGCCCGGTTGGCTCCTGTTAACGGGCTTGCTCAGTTCTAAAATCTGCAAACAATGGTTGCGGGTGAAACGTTAAAAGGTTAAAGTAAGAACAGAGTAAGCAACAAAATGAAGACTAAAATGAATAAATCAGAAAGCAAGCTGCGGCAATTACGAACTGAAAAATGTGTCATTTCCAAATAATCGCTTTCACTGCAACTTCGAAACTATCTGACGCCAATTGTGGAGCAACGTAACAAACACACCGTCGCATGAGCGTCCGCAGAAATCTTTCCAGGGGGGGGAAAGTCGACCTTTTGCTTATCTTTTTTCATTTGCAACGCAAATCGACGTATACAAAAAAGAAAATATCCAATGTTGCGGCAACAGTTGCATGCAGCGTTTTCCTTGTAAGAAAACTTTACATTGAACAAATGTTTCGGTGATCATCGATTTTTTGAGACTGAGTTATCGGAGTTCGAAATGAATAATAAACTTTGTGAATTTTTAGAATAAGTGTAAAATCTCACGAAAATACGAAAAATCTACACATTTAATTCAAATACCTTCTCCTTGTTTTCATACTTTTGCAATGATTTTGAATGTTACAAGTGCGCGAGATGAGACTTCACTGCGCAAATGGTCTGGTGGTGCTGCGCATTTGCACACCTTTAGAGGGAGCATTGGTTGCAAAAAACGCGTTTTGTTGGCATCAATGCTTCTTTTTCACTCATGCTTCTTTAAACATAGTATAAACCAAGGTTGGGCAAACTTGTTCAATAGAAGAGTCATTTGCAGAAATCCAAAAAAACAGCGAGCAGCAAAACCAGTTTGTAGTATCAATACAAATATGGTAAAGAATGCAAGTTTTACATTAATTGATGTACAGTAATTGTCAATATTAAGTTTTGTTTGATTTTCTAGTCCCTGAAAATCTGCACAGTACGTTGTTAAAGCTGTGCGAATTTTCCCAAGTGTTCATTTTTCAGGGTTGCACGATGGTATGGTTTTACGAACTTCATTACATAGAAAAAAATCACAGCAATATGTTGTGCAATACACAGAAATTAATTATACACTGGTATCTTAAATTCTGGGTATTTACCTTCTTGAACCTGTCGCCCGAAGTTAAGCGTAGAGTGGCATTGACAAAAGTTTTTTTTTAAACCAGATTTTCTTGCATTTCTGTCAGTTTTGTTTCTACAGCAGACATGTTTGTAACAAACGGTTAGCTAACTGGACAGTAATCACCGATACATTGACATTGAATGGATTTGCAAGGAATGCAAAACATGGTTTTGACTCTTGGAAATGGTCAATCTGGCTCGGAACTTCTCCAGTAGTCTTAAATGTATTTTAGTATTCTTCCTCTGCAATTGCCTTTTCGCAAAAAAAATTCGTTCTCAATCTGACATTGGGAAAATGACAGAATGCTTTCAACGATATGTGTCTTTAAGAAATTTTAATTTCTTCTGGGAACTTAAATAGACTACCTTGCGATTTAGATTCACTGTCATTATTATCAAATCGCGCAGACTCCTTGGTGACCAGTATTCCCTCTAAGGTGGGCAACTGCGCAGAACCACCAGAGCGTTTACGCAGTGAAACTTCATTCTTGCGCGCTTGCAAGTTGCAACATTCAAATTTGATATCGTATCACCATCGCATAGCCCTTCGAAACCTTTCACCGGTTTGTGTGTCTACATGGTTGTGAAATTGCATGCGCAATAAAACAAACATTTGCTCAATGTAAAATGTTCTTACAGGGACACTGCTGGTGACTAACTTCACAAACTTCTGTAAACACATTGATAAATGAAACAAATGTTAAATGTGAGGCAATAACCCTCTATCAATTTGAGGTATTGTTATTTATCTAGTCTAGAAGAGCCACACAAAATATGTCGGCGACCCGCAATTTCCCTACCTACGTGGCTTACCGCTGTCAGCATTCTCTGTCTCACTACATTACCTGCCAAGATACCTCCGTTCAGTAGTTACATGGGCAAAACGCAGACTACCGTGACTTGAAGTGCATCTTCGCAGATTTGCTACCATGTTATTGCTACGCAACAAAGGCCAATAGACCAATGGTAGAACAAATCGCTCGCGAGTTTCGCAACCTGCCTCTGCAGGCGAAGAAGCGGATTTAGTGAACTACAACCTCATAACTGTATGTTACCAACACAGTGAACCTGACGCTTGTGCAGTGTGAGAGTCATATCGGCAAACAAACTGTCATTGCAAGAATTAACCCAACTAATCACAATTAAACTGCTGATAGTCCCAATTTACGGGGGGGGGACAAATGCCCGCTTTCCCCCCCCTGCGGACGCCCATACACCGTCGTTATGGCTCGAACAAAGTATTGTTAGAATGCGTAGAATGATTGCGCTCTTAACGTTCGCAGACATACTCTAGGGAGCGCCTTTAAAATCAAATGCTGAACGCTGTGAAAGGAGTTAACAACATTGCTAGCTCACTGCAACGGAAAAGAGTGAAAGGATTATTTCACACGAGGGAAATATTCATTTGTGCGTCAATTTTGCTAAGCCATTCATCTTCAGAGGTATCCACAGAGTGAAAACCGGGTTGTTCTGCAAAAATAACAGTGTAAGCTTCAGGTATAGGTGGCTTATTTTTTATGTCATGGAACCAGGGGTGCAGTGGTGCTAAAAAATAAATGTGAGAACGCACCCAAAAAACTATCTATTTTCCACAGAATTTCAAATATCAGTAATTACTCGCTTTCATTACACTACAAACGAAAGCATGAAAAAAATGTGGGAACGCGTCCCACCCACCACACCCCTGTATGGAACTCTGAATAGTGCCGCGATAAGGTCTGTTTGATTCTTGTCATCTTTAATTTCTGGTTTGTTCCAATGTTTCCGGCGCGATGACCATCTTGTGGAAAATTGTTCATATTTGGCAACATAGCGTTCATGGCATGTCACACAAGTCACTACATGAATACCTTAGCTTGCGCATGTCCGGTTTTGGTTCAGCGGAAAAAAAACCTAAGATGAAATCATGCCAGATGCGGGGCGACCCACGCAGTGTTGTCGCGGGCAGAATATTTTTGCCCACCCGCTATACCGTATCAGCATTGTGTTCTACTCTTTCAGTGCCGCACTGCACACAGCAAAATACCATGCTTTCTTGGAAGCCATAGGCCTACATATTTTAATGCTGTTTGAAAAGTCAGTGATATCCTAAATAAATGAAGATGCCTTACAAAAATTTATGTCAATTATCAGTCATACTCAAATCTGGCACCTGCAACCAAAAACATAATCAATATTAAACAGAAGAACATGTTGCAGAAAATGATAGAAGAATGAACACACGTAAAAATTTAGCAAAAAATTACCCAATATTCACAAACATATGGTCTTTAAAAAAAAATGGAAAGAGTCTACTGCATTAGTATTTTTACAGAAAATATTTTACCGGTTTTAAACAGCTGCAGAAATAGTCAGTAGTCAACACTGACAATGAAATTGAGAAATATTTATAAATTTATCAGGTTGTTTTCAAAAGAATGCACTTCAGCACAGAAATTTAAACCTCGACTGAAAATTAATGCAAATTAGTGTTTTTTAACCTGTTGAGAAAAACAATGGCATCAACTGATTCAGGAGACAATCGATTTCTTCATCACTCATGCACTCTTCCAACGCATGAAAACACACGCTCAGAAGGAGCTGGTATTGAAAGTGTCCATCTAGATTCTAGAAGCTTAGCAAGTTTAGGGTATATGACACTTTTTGCTCTTGCCAAAACTTCAAAACACAAATATGTGCTGAGTTGGCTCAGCATAGCAACGTCTTTCAACAATTTCAAGCTAAAAACGTTACTTTCTAGCTTCAGCTTATGATTGCACAACCTAAAACATAACAGAAAACCAGCAGCCCTGTACATCACATTAAGCTCAACCCCGCGACCAGAGATGAACATGGTTATCGCGCAGCTTGTTCATACAGCTAAACGGAGTTAATTAATAGTGTAGTTAGAAGAGTTTATTTGGTATCCCTGCTAAGCTTGCCCCAGCAGAATACTGCAGTTAGTGGATTACGAATGTACGTGTAGGCCTTGGTCTGTGTGGCGGCCTGGAGATGGCGCCACATGTGAATAAATGGTCACCGGTAGATGGCGCCCATAAGTAACAAGTCACTGTGATAGTCACCGCAAGCGAGCCATCGAAATTCACTTATCCCCATATAACAGTGGTTTTCAACCTGGGGATTGTTTGCCTTTTTTCTAGGGGTCGCGAGAGGTTCTGATAAAAATATTCATAATTACTTCTATATTTTCTATTTCTTACATAGACCACTTTTTGTCGTAGCCAAAACTCTACACATGCAAAACAAAACACCATTTCCTGTACACCAGGCCTGCACAACTCAGAAAGCTCGAAGATCTAAATTATTAACATAAATTTTTGCCGCGGGCCGCAAAAGTCTATTTCATTTTGATGCGGAGATTCATTTGTAGTATGGA
>Ga0210059_1005652_pt1 | contig 20107 bp, 8 predicted proteins | sample Ectturendosymbi2_FD_188042 | JGI IMG/M metagenome (GOLD analysis project Ga0210059, IMG submission 188042) | Ecteinascidia turbinata endosymbiont from Florida, USA - Sample 2 (SPAdes) (version 2) | ecosystem: Host-associated > Tunicates > Ascidians > Unclassified | place: Key West, Florida... | reverse complement strand
ACTTGCGTTTGCGGCGATATCGAAACTGAGATTCACCTTTTCTTTTGCTGTAATTTTCATGATGCCGCACGTGCGATTCTTTTCAATAGGGTCTATAATATTGTAACTAACAACATGTCACCTGAGTTCTTCGATTGTCTAAGTAACGTTCAGTTGCTGCGTATTTTCTTATTTGGCTTGCCTGATAACGAACCATCACATGTCTCGGTTGCTGTGTTTTGTGCCATGGATGATTTTCTCAAGTCTTGTAATAAATTTTGATGCGTTCCTGTAGTGCCGTATGAGTTGCTGGCTACGCACTGTATTTGTTTTTGCGTTTCCATTTGTTTTTCTATTCTTTTTGCGTTGTTACATTGTCATAGCTCGACGTGACACGAGAAAATTGCACCAGTCAGGCTACCGCCTGTAGCAAGATTGTCGTTAAATAAATAAATAATAATGTGAAGTTGATCTCACGTAATTTACGCATCTTCAGTGCTGTAAATTGGAAGCAACAGCTTACGGGTGAAATGATTAAAAAGTAAAGTAAGATGTAGAGAAAGCACGCGAGCTGTAGTTTCAAACACAAGCTATTACCGTATAACTGGTCTCATTGGAGCCAAAAATAAGACTGACGCTAATGACGGAACGACAAACTTCAAGTAACGCGGTGATGAGTCAAGCAAACGTTGTTTTGGTGCATGTGCCCAAGGCCCCTATAACAGAGAGGAGGCCTCGCTGTGTCCCGTTCAGCTAAGAACTGCTGGTCACCGCTACTGGGCTGTAAAATACGTAGCTGGTTATTTTAAGCGCTTCGTTTGATCAACCAGTTTTTTAAGTTTTTCTCTTGCTTCAGCACATTTCCAGTATTTCGTGAAAGCTGGTTAAGCAGGGATTTCCTTTTCGTTTCGTCGAGAATAGAAGATTCTAGGTTTGCTGCTGAACTTTCGAAGAATCTGCTTGCCTTGCACTGCTTTCATGACTCGGCGATGATTCGGACTTGCACCTATCCATATCTTCCCTAAGTTTTTGCTCGCAATTTGCAGAGCTGTTGATGAGTAAATTACGTGAAATGGATTTCTCAGCAGAACACATTTGTCACGTGACTTGAATGCGTCGCCCCTGTGGAGATTGTTTGCTGAAATGTGAATGTGTGCATCTCTGAATCATCGCAAAGTGCTGAAAGGAGAACACGGCAGATAGGTTCCTCGTAAAGCTCACAGCAAATTAGAACTTCAAAGCTCTTTTTTAAAGTGCGATTGATTTTTCACTTTATTCAACCAAAGCAGCGCTAAACGATTGAGTGATGTCATGTCACGCATCTTCCGGTTTTATGAATAGCTCCAACTATGTCTTCCTCATCATCGCATGCCTTTGTGTCAGTCAGCGAAGAAAAATATGTGCCATAAACACTAAACAGTTTTCTTGAACATGTCAAAACTTGGTGCCTGGGTTTGCAAGTACACCGACCGGTTTCAACCCAATCATCACCTGAAGGCCTATCCTTGCCACACGCGTTGCTAAAAGATTAAATCACCTCAACTAAAATTGTTACATCAAATTAGGTCCAAGGCATCGAACAGCCGGTTCTTGCTGGAAATCTCAGCAAGTTCTTTACAAGCGTTGGTACGAACGATGGTTTAACTAAGAGCAAATGACATCATCATTTGACAACGGTGCTTCGTCTTCCCGATCACAATATCATTTTGTGGCCGGTGTTTTAACAAGTGATATTTCATGCTCAAATGTTTGTCCGTGTGTGAAACTGTGACGCTTCACTGAAAGGAGAGATGAAAATTAACGCAGAATAGACACAAATTATCCTGTCACTGTTTGAAGTTTCTGAAAAAGAGTTTTTTTGGGGTTTTTCGATTTATTTATTTTTGGTCCATGTTCTGAAATTTCCTGTCAAGCTTCACTGATTTCATTTTTTTATTGTTTTTGGTTTTAAAACTTCAAATAAATTCTAGCAAAGATGAGTTTCGACATTCTTGGGTGGAAAATCAGGCATTTTTGGCGAATTAAATGTTGAAAACAAAACAAAAAGTTAATATACAGCACTGCTTGGTGTAAATCAGGATCTTGTTCGTAGACTTTGGGATCACCATAAAAAATGAGAAAACATTTCACACATTAAATGTTTTTCATTCCTTTCTACTGAAAACTTTGGGAAAACCTGAGTAAAATTATATAGAACTTTTTGCTGGTTCAGGTCTTTTTTGATATATTGTTTTTTGGAGTTGGAAACTATAGTTTAAACGTCACAGCCTGCTTAAAATGATCGGCAACCAAGCAACAAACTATTTCTGCTTTTTATTCAATCAGCTGTTAACAGTGGTGGATTCAGGGCCAGTCTGCGGCAACTGTCCTCGCAAATGTATATGGCGTCCCGTTGAATGGTGCTACTTGGTCGTAAATGCGCCCCTTTTTCGAGCCTATCGAAGTGGAAAATACTCCAAACCAAAGGTTCTTAAACTTTTTCAGCCGTCCCCTCTTTTGGCGACTGAAAAAAAGAACCTTTGGCATGGCGTTAGTCCTTGATGCTCACCCCTCACTGTGGCGTACTGATTCGCCACATATAACGTTGGATTGGTAGCAGCATTAGTAGAGTCTATATACCTATTCAAGTGGGGAAAACTCTATTGTTGCTGTTACGCGGAGGGTCGTCGGTTCGACTCTCCTCAGGTGGCTCAGGGCGACGTAGCACTGTGGCTGCAACATCACTTAACCTCACAATCAAACAAACAGAACAGCAATTTATTTGCCATTATCCTGCTTAATGGAAATAAATTTAATTCGAGGCTTTGTTGAAGACAACGCATATTGCAAATCGGCTTCACAATTCAGTTTGTTCTGAAATTTTGTCTTGTCCGCTTTGTTTTGATCATAGCGTTTGGTGTGAAATGGTAATATATTTACGAATGATTAAAGCAGTGTAAATAATCATTTTCCGCAACACGTCGCGGTCATACTCGCATCCCTCTTGCGAACCCTCTATGTCCTTCAGTTTCAGAACACAAGTTCTAAAAATAAGCAACGCTTTACACTTCTTTGAACTTCAGGCTTTACCTGCCGGTCTTTTACCCAGCCTAGAACGGCATCGACAATCCTATTCTTTCGTAATAACAAAAGTACTATTGTTCATTGATTTCTTTCCGGCGTGAGAAGCGTCCAACCTTAATCAGGTAGTACAAACGCAATAGTTTTCGTCAACAAAGCACGGTTCTTGATTTGCCGCTGGTCTGTGCAAAGTTGGTCTATTTTTGTTACAAGTTGTTACAAGTCTATTTTTGTTGTTTACAAGTCTATCTTTGTTACTATTGCTTGAAACGCACGATTCTAGCAAGTTCATAGGCAGCTTCCGTGGGCAACTAGTCATGTATTGGACAGATTTTGCGGAGATAAGCGTGGCCTTGCTCACTCGTGCAACTAAAAATTTTAAGGAACTGCTGAATGTAACTAATATCTTTCCAAAATTGTTAAGTGACAGTTGTGCTGCAATTATTTTGAAAATCCGGCATTTTCCTAGTTTGCTTCGAAACGGTAACTGTGTTATCAGCGCTGGATTTTCAATGTATATCACGAATTGGCACACGTCTTACTGTTTGTAATAAACATTTACGCTATGATATGAAGTTGGCCTAAGATCATGAAATAACAAATTGTATGTGGCTTGCAAACTCCGCAGGCAATACTCAACTTGTTTGCTGTTTAACTTGCTTCAAAGTTTGCGACAAACGGTTGGCGAACTGGACAGCGATCACAACCCCATTAACGTTTAATGGATTTCAGGTAATTCAAGGCATGATTTTAACTCCTGCAAATTGGTCAAATCTGGCTTGGAACTCTTCCAGTAGTCTTGAAAATTTTCTTTGTATTCTTCCACTCTGTGGTCTGCAAATTGCTTCTGCGAGAAGTATTCGCTTTCATACTGACATTGAGAAAATGACAGCATGTTTTTGACCATATGTCTCATTGAAAAATTATAATTTTGTTCGGGAAATTAATAACCTAACTTGAGCTTTGGTTCACCACTCTTTTTATCAAATCGAGCAGACTCCCTGGCAACTAGCTTTGCGAACTCGTGTAAGCACACTGATAATGAAACTAACATTAAAGATGAAGCAACAACTCTATCAATTCGAGATATTGCTATTGAGCTAGAAGAGCCACGCAAAACATGTCGGTGAGCCGCAGTTTGCTCAAGATTGTATTTGCAGCATAAAGATTTAGTCACAAACGTAACACTCTGTTGAAGTTATTAAGAAAAATGTCGCAAAAGAAAAAAAGTTTGAGGGCAGTTATTTAGATTTTGGATTTACATATCTTATCCAGGATGGTCGTCCAATAAGTCAGTGTATTCTGTGCACAAAAAGCTTTTCTAACAGTGACATGAAACCTACTCCGCTGAAAAACACTTAGCAAATGCTCTTAGAAGCGTGGTAAATATAAACTGGTTCTTTTCCTGAAATAAAACTGTTCTTTTCTAAAACGATAAATGCTGGACAGAAACGTAACTTTCCTGCAGACTAAGAGAACTAATGAACAAAAAAAGCACACCCAGCCTATAGGATTGGTGAAACCCTTCTGAAACCTTGCATATTGGAAAATCTGAAGTTGATGCTTGGAAAAAAAACATCTCAAACAATGAAACAATCATCATAGTTCAATGACAAAATAAAATCCAGAATGCATGAAACGTCTGGCAGCATTACGATCACGGTGTAGTATCGAAAATTGACTCCTCTCCTGTTTTTTTCTCTTCAGCTGGACGAAACTACCGATGTTTCCAACCTCACATTCGCACAACTACCGCACACAGCAGATATGTTGCAGGGAAAAAGATTATGGGCAATTTCTCTTCAACCAACCTTTAGAAGCAACATCTAAAGCAGGGGATATTTTTCGAGTTTTGGGGTGATTTTTTACCAACACCGGATTCAGTTGGAGTAAGCTTGTCAGGACGTTCACAGATGGTGCTGCAGCCATGCTAGGTGCAAAATCTGGATTGGCTTCCCTTGCGAAGCAGAAACATTCAGAAATTCAAGGAACGCATTGCATGATTCATAAAGTGGCGCTCGTTTCTAAATCCTTTCCTGAAGAGACCGCACGAGCATTTGTCTGTCGTAATTAAAGTCGTTACTTTTGTGAAAACTTCAGCGCTCAACTCTTTAGCAACCATTGTACAGATATGGACACCGATCACACTGCACTTTTTCAGCACACGAAAGTTCGTTGCCTCTCAAAAGGCAAACATGCACTTTCGCATTTTCGAATAACAAAAAGTCAACTTGTTTTTGGTTGTGCAACAGAAGAACGACCTTTTATTAGCATTTGGGGCGGAGACGGATTTTTCCGTGCTTAGTTTGTTGATATTTTCGAAGCATTACATCAATAACAAACTGTAAGCGTCAGGAAGCAACATAATCGTGCATACTGAGGCATAAGTGTAGGTGCAGGCAAATTGTTGGGGGTTAGAAGCAATTATGCTCGAATTTCCCTAAACTTTCCCGTAAAATTTTTTTTTGGCAATCTTTCACAAAAATCATGAAGATCTTTTTGTCTCACAAAAATTTGCTGTTTTTTGTGTGGCCTCCAGAAATAAGAAGTCTTCATGTTTTCCTTTAAAAGAAAGTCAAATTTCCTTTAAAAGAAAGTCAAATTCACACTTTTCATCAGTCAGTCTCATTCGTCACACAAATAGAACAAAGGTTTCGCAATATTGCGCGATGGCTTTCTGTACCGTTTCTGTTTATTAGCTGATTCATATGAAACAACAAATCGATCAATTTGTACCCACATTTTTCGGGATTTTTAGATATTTTGCGCGGATTTTCGACAAAACTTTTGGGGGTGCGTTTCCACTTCATGTAGCTCCGGCTCCTACGCCACTGATATTTAGGCCATCAATGTGTTTATGGAAGAGCTCAACCTTTGGAGCTAACTTGCACTAAACGACAATTTAACATCACTTTACCGCTTGACTAATATAACTGGAGGTGATTTTGAATAGATTTTAAAGCAGGACATCTTTTGCCGCCTACAAAACTTGCAGGAGGAGTTTGAACGATATTTTCCAGAGATAAACGCTTCTACAGTTTTGATGAAATTAGCAAGAAATCTTTTTGTGAGGTGGAAGATGTTCCTGTAGCAATTCAAGATGAATTTACAGAATTAACAAATAACTCATTCGCAAGAGATGAGTTTCGTACGTCCAACGTATAGGACTTTTGGTTTAAAATGCAAGCGTGCTATCCACGACGAGTATCAATGCTTTGAATACTTTTGTTCCTTTTTCTTCCACTTTACTGTGCGAGAGTGGCTTTTCTACGTTCTTACTATCAAATCTAAAGAACGAAAGATGAAACCGGCTTGATGTCGAATCTGACATACGTTGCGCATTGTGTATTATTTCACCAGACATTGAAGAGCTGGCTGCCAAAGTACAAGGGCAGCTATCACTTTAAGTATAATTATATTTTTTGTAGCGCAAGAAAGTAGTCTTGTGCTGGTTTCTGACAAAACATTTCTGCTTATTCTCGAGTAAATTGTTAATTTCGTTTTTTTGTTAAATGATCACCATCGAGTCTTTTGGGGCAAAATTTGGTAACTTTGTTTCGTAAAGGGTATACTACAGAAAAAGGAAACCACGAGGTTAGGCAGTTCTCACGCGGTAAAGAAATAATGGAACAGCAGAATTATTATGAAAAAGCAGCATTTTTTTATACTATTCGATAATAGAGTTTCCGTAAAATGTCTGGCACGCAAGTACTGAAATTCTACGCAGTGTCAAGCATTGTTTAGTTTAGAGTGTTTTTTATCTCTGTTTCCACTTCGATAGGCACCAAAAATGGCACATTTATACCAAAGATGCGCCACAAACGTTTTCATGGGGGGCAGTTGCCCCAAAATGCTCCAACCCTAAATCCGCCACTGTATAACAGTGTGCCAAAACAAAATAACCTGTAGTGATAGGAGTTTGCATAGTAGGAGTAATGCACATAAATGTTTATTTATCTCTTTTGTGCGTCTTGTCATCACGCACCATAGGCACATCTCAGCTTCCAGTTTGGAGGTATCCTTGTGGTTTTGTTTGTTTTGGAGTCTTATGGCTTTTTTCAGCTCGCAACAGGACTGGTGAAGACTAATTGAAGGAGTAGTTTTCATTGTTCCTGTGCACAGGCGCAGGATGTCATATTGTATTTAGTTGAGTGCTTCGAGGGAGGATGTCGAAGAAAAAATGGCTTACGTACCATACTTTACCAACGAACGGATAAGGATTATGTAGAGGTTCAGAAGCGTTTTTTTTTAGAAGGCATCCAAGTCGTGGCAGCAAGCATCCTCTGAAGATTTAACTGTTTCAAGCACTTAGAGTGCACTCTCTGGATGCGACTGATGTAGGTGCCATTTCTCTGGAAGGTAATGCCTAGTAATCTGTATTCGTTTCGTACAGGTATAGAGTTTTGTTGACTTTTTAGGCTGATAGTTGGGAGGTTACGTTAATTGAAGGCCGTATTTATCACACCATTTCTCTAACTTTGTCAATGATTTCTGGCATGAGTCATTTATTTGTCTAATGCACGATCCGCTCTCCGGAAAGAAGTCGTCCGCATATAGCAAGGTTCGTGATCTGATGGAATCAGGAAGATCGTTAATGAGGAAGGACAGCAGGACTAGGCTTTAAAGAACTTTCTTGGGGAATGCCATTGGTAGGATATTTGACCTGTGAGAGAGAAGAGCTAACCAGGATCTGAAAACTGCAATTGGAGAGAAAGAAGCGGATGAAAGAGAACATGTTTCCGTTTTTATGCCCATTCTAGCATGCAGTTTGAGGAGCAGCACGTCTTTAGACACCTTATTCTATGCTTTCTCAATGTCAATAAACAGTGCAAGTACATGATCTTTATTTCTGAATAACCTGCTTACAATGTCATAGAGACGCATGGTCTGATCGGGCGCCACGATAGCTGTTAAGCGGCAAGGATGACGTTTCTGGCCATAGCTCTGCGTCGTTAGAAAATAAGTATGTCAATTAGTCAGGGCCAGATTTAGGTGATGCGAGGTCGCAGCAGAACCGTCGCCAGAACGTTTTCAATAGGGGGGGCTTTGCATTTCTGCGGAGGGACTTTGCGTATGTTTGGGGGGTCTTGACATTGTAAAATCAACTAAAACTCCACTTATTTATAGTGCTTCACGTTTCAGTTTAGGGGGGCTTGGAGCTTTGTTTGGGGGGGCTAAGTCCACCAAAGCCCCCCCGTGGCGACGGGACTGGGCCGCAGGCTAATCCACTTATGAGGACCCATCTCGCACTGTTAAGAGGGAAAAATGGAAAAGCGCTAAGCCGAAAATGACGATATCGACGCTCTTTAAAGGACGGTCAATGAACAATTTGTAATTCCTTACTGGAGTGCGCCACGATCACTGCGCTTGATGTTATACTTTCGACGCAAAACCGCTCAATGACACGGAATTGTTGAAATCGTGCTTGGCTGGCTGGATCACGATTATTAATTTCGCCAGGCGAACCAACGAAAAACGTTACGGGGTATATTTTTGACGAAACATATGGCCTACGTTAAGTTTCACATCTCTTTTTTCTTATATGTGCTCAACAGTTTCCTAAAAACTAAACGCACTGCACGTATGTGTGGCACCATAAATACAGTACGTTAAAGCACGAGAGCGTGAGGACCACGTTGCGACTCGCTTAACATGGCTGTAAAAATCTCGCACACACGGGCCACACACGTCTTGTAAAACGTACCCAAATGGTTGCAACTGCTAAAATCACGATTCACGAGTTTGTTACTTTTTCAGTCTGCAAAGAATCAAACGCAACGAAACCGTCCCGCGAAACGATGTGAGGTTTAAATTTCCCTTATGCTGTCATCATCGAAACACGTATTAAGAAATAAAAGGCTACAGTTATGGAATTAAGTAACAATTAAAAAGGTTTTGTCCTGGCCTTCTTCATAACAAAATCATTTAGGAATTCATTAAAATTTCTTGACCTGTGTTTGGCATTTTTAATGCACCGAATGCTTAGTGTGGACAACCTATCTTGGAACATTGTGACCCTTTAATTCATTTTTAATTATTTTGAATCTTGAAAAACACCTTTCTCCTGATCCACGTCAGGGCTGACAGTTGCATATCGAATACGAACAACCAGAGTTTTCTTTGCCTGATTCACACGTAACTATCGATTCGCTTCACCAAACGCAAGACCCAGCTAACGTGCTTTGACTATGGCGACACTAAAGTCGACATGCGGCTTGACCAAGGGTCATATTGATATTCATGAAAACTCGTTAGTAGACCCTGGCGTTATCAGCACGAAATCTGATTAGGTAAATAAAACTAAATTTCAGATATAATTACGACATAAATTCTTGACGAATATTTATCGAACTGATGGAATCTATGCGTACCAGAGTTCACTGGAGGCTCCCTTGGATCTTGAGGCCCTAAGCTAAAGCCTACATTGCCTATTGGTAAATCCTGCCATGCAAGTAGTCTTCTTGTACGCCGCATGCGGTTGAACGCATGCTATTTATTTTTTTTCTGCATGCCTGTATTCCTTTTACTACCACGGAACGCTTATTTTGTGGGAATTTTCGGTTCGAGGGATACTCCCATCGGCAGCCTCGCGCATACAATCTTCAGATGTAGAGTACACCTCAGCGACCAACAGATAATTTAACTTACCCAAAAATTTACTTTCACAGCATCACAAAGAAGGCGAAAGTCGCTCCAAATTGCCTTTAAGAAAATCCATGTAATACATTTTTAAAAATTATATTAAAAACTCTAAATAGCTAGCTAAATGCCAAATGGTTTTTGGGAAGCAAGCTTAGTGTAAGTAGTGTACAAATGTGCTGCCGCAGTCGCATTTCATGGCGTTTAATGACCAGTGGCGTAAGTGACTGGGGGGGCGGGGCGGTGAAGCGAATCATCCCTCTGGCAAGCTGAATGTAAAAACCGGGCCCCCACTCAGCCAATATTTCGGTTGCAGTATTCTTTTTGTGTTCAGTAGGTTGTTGTTTTTTGCGTTTTTCGGAGCACTTTCCCGTGATTTAGAGTTTTAGTATAGCCACCCACATCCGAATTCACTATCATTTCTCAATTTTTTCCGAGTATTGGCTAGTGAACCATCTGCAGTGGCCAGTGAGCCCCTTCTTTCATACATGTTTTTCCTCTGGCTCAAAGCTCTATAGTTTCGCCACTGTCAATGCAACAAAATCCAAACATATTTCGACGGCGTTGAGGGCTCTAATTTTTACGTTATCAGCTGCATGCGTCAGTTAGTCGATCAAGAATTGGACAAGATCCACTTCTTATATCCGCGAAAGCTTTGTAGGCCTACATCGGGAGTCGGTATCTTGGAGCAAAGTCGCTGCTAGCTTCGATCGAACGTGTGCTGGAGTACATCAGAACAGTAGCGCAGCCAGAATGAGGCCGAAGAGGCCATAGTCTCCCCGAGACAAGCTTGCCATGTTTTCGCTGGCGCTTTAAATCAATTTCAACTGTTCAGAAACAAACGAAAAGAGCAGTCGGACGTACGTTGTTGACTGGACCCTCCCGAACAAAATTTCTGGCTGCGACACTGCATCAGAAGCGTCTAAATATAAAAAGCGCAATCATACTGGCAGCCACGATGACTTCTTGCTCAACTGCAATATTGGCAGATCCGGCATATATAGCATCAAGATTTTCACGGGCGCTTTTGTAGGAACGTTTTGCAAGCAACTGGTGGCTTCCATCCAAAGTGGACGTTTTGAACGTCACTAAATACAGACTTTTAAAATTTGTCAATTCAGTGAAAATAGGCTTTTCATTTACCGTCTATCTGAACACAGTTGTTCAGGAAAAGAATGCAAGAAAATGCACGTTTTATGCAGGGGTGGACAGAAGCCTGAATACTTGATGGTATGTCCCGGGGCGAATACTTGATTGTATGTCCCCCTACCAAATTCTAGTATTGAGAAATGGTGAGAAATACAGGCACAGAAGAACTACTTGGCCAGTCCAGGACTTTGCCACGTGAAAAAAGATTACGACACATTCAACTTCCGCTCAAGTCAGAATCGTACCACGTTTTAAGCAATAATGTTACGGGGCAGGAACGTTGCAAAACGTACTTGCGAGAGCACAGACGTTTGCATAGCATTTTTGACGAGAAAACAAAGTGAAGTATGTTTCATAAAGAACGCTGGCGCTCTCCTCAAACTAACTGTACGGTTTTAAACATATCGATCATAGCGCCGAAAGTGCTTTAACAGCGCCGAAATGTTTTTTCTGTAAAATTTGCTGCATTTTGTTGATCTTTCCACAACAATTGAAAGTGAAGTATCTGTCGCAAAAGCGTCACACATGATTTAATCCTGTGACAAAATTCGCATTGCCACTAAAATTGAAACCAAGCAGATAAGAGACCATCGAAACATAAAGCGTTCTTTACTGACAAATGTGAAAATGCAAGTCAAGAGGTCTCGGTTTTTGTTTTCTGTACTGTCCGCTTTGTTTTGATTGTGGCGTTTATAGTGAAGTGGAGATGAATTTACAAATGATAAAAACAATGCATTTAAAACTTTTCAAGATTATGCCATTGCCATGATCGCACCCCACTTGCGAACCTTCGACTACCCCCAGTTTAAAAATCGGGTTCTAGAGAAAACCGAAAGATGTTTCGAAGACTGTAAGTCGCAGACTAAAAATAAGCTAGAAGCATTGGCCAGCCTACAAAGGGGAAAAGAGATAGGATGCAAAGGCTTGAGATAACGATGGCAGCGCTTCATTTTTCTCTCGGGTCGCTTAACTTGAGTTGTCATGCTTCCTCAGGCAAGTTTCCATCAAATCCATGCAGTACGTGTTAGTATCTTACAATGCGAAGAAGCATCTAATTATAACATCTTATTAAATGTAATTTCACTCTTTGTATGCCATCCTGCCTTGGATTCCCGGGGCCGTCGCTCCGTTAGCCCCCCACTCTGTACGGCACTGGTTTTATGGATGATGCTTTAAAAATAAGGGGCATATTTGAATATTGATACTTCGTTGTTGTTTTTTGGCCCCCTATCAAATTTTCTTGCTAAGCGCCTGCGCAAACGTGCTCCAAGGATACATGAACTTTTAAGTGTCTTCATAATCAAATTTCAATGTAAAAGTAAAGTAATATAGAAACATTTCTAATTACTGCGCTCATGATTGCTGTCATGGGGCACTTGATAGACAAAATATTTCCCAATAACGGGTACATCACTAACAAAGGTTGACAAACACTGTGCTAACTAATATTACAAAATGTGCTCACACAAACATTTGGAATATGTTCTCGCTAAAATGAACCACAAATGAAAAAAGTCGAGAGAATCCTACGTAAAGAAGAACACTTCAAATCACCTATTATGACCTCACATAACTTAATATGTTTCGCAATATTCTACGTTTCTCTCAGCACAAAATGAATTCAGTGTTTCTACCTTGAAATGAATGGTTGCATTAGAATGTGTCCATCAAGGTATGCTCGTATAGGTTCAGCCCTGAAGGGAGTCAAGGCTTCCTATGCACAGAATAAACTTAAGTATGTTCGTTGCCATCGGCACTTGTGCCGCTATAGTACAAAGTACCCACGCTGAAGCAAAGAATCAGTGCTATTATAACAGGAAAGCATGTCGGCATCCCGAATGAGACACAACATGAAGTAGTGTTGGCCTGCCATCAGTTAGCCGCTAAGACATTGACTGGCGTTGGCAATTTCGGTTGTTCTTTCCCCATGTGGATTGGAGTTATTAACTGTGTAACTTTGTTTGTATAGCTAGTCAGGTTTGTTCCAAAAGAAATGGAGTGAAAACCGCTCTGCTCTTGGTTAGTACGCAGTGTACAAGCACTTAGGGAAAGTTTTGAGCACACCCGCCACTCAAGTAACACTGTAAATGTAGAGTCGTCGCTGTAAAGTTATACCTGCAATCGAATTTCTGCAGATCCCGGTGTCGGGCGAAATTTAAGGTTAAGCCAGGCTTTGGAGTTAGAAAAAGAAAAACTAAGACAGCTAAATATTTTTCAGTGGGAAGTTATTTCCAAACTGTCGCTTATTGTGGACTGTCTGACGTCTAACTAACAGTTTTTATTTTCGCAACAGAAATCAAAAAGTCAAACGCCAACGTTTATTTCTTTACTCTGATAAAGAAACTAACTGACATCGAGGATAGGTCAGAAATTTCGAAGAGGTCTGAAATTTCGCTTGACACCGGACACGAGCAGGTTTTGAATAGAATCGAACTTCAACTGGAGGGATATAACTGCGCCACATTACAGCAGCGGGTACAACGAGTGCATTACCTCTCATTTAGTCATTTGCAGCTTCACTCACAGAACACCTTTTTTTAACATGATCATATAAAGTGGCAAGTAACATTGGATCACTGAAGCAAAAGAGGATATGTGGATTTCCAGGAATTTGACAGGAAATTAATGTGTTGAGGAACTGCCACAGAATGAAAGTTTTTTAAATGATTTGCATTTCAAGTGCAGAGGCGATTATCAATTTAATATTTGAGTTGGCTAATCGGTGCCCGGATTCATCTGGCTAAAAAAAAACAACAGGTCTTACACCCAAGAGGTTTGGTTTTCGCATAAGCTAGTTCTGCACCGGAAATTCCTCTTAGTTTATAGAACAAACTGAATATTAGTTTATCACGTGCTGTTTTCTGAACTATAACTGCTAAAGAAGTTTTGAAATACTTCTGTCGAGAGGAATTGTGTGGCCTTACCCCGCAGCATTGATCTGTGGCTTCTGGCGTCGCGCTTTATCTAACATTCTGCAGTCTGACCTGAGGCACTGAAGTATGTGTGGTGTCTGTGGTGGTGATGACACACCATCATGTTGAAAAACAGATGTTTCCAAGCTTTTGTTGGATTTTTGATAGAGGTGATTCTTATCTGTTACCGAAAGTTCCAATTTTTTGAAATATTTAACTGTTGAACATGCTAACAAGAAGCTTAATTGTTAGGGTCTGGTGCAGGCCAGGCACAATATAGCCTGTTGACAATGTAGAATCATCCGGACTGTCCTACGTACTGCACAGTGCTATGTGGATGCACTTGGTAGCGTTGGAGGATCAAAATCAGGCGGAATGAAACTATTTGGTACTGAGCTGTTTTAGTACTGAGCTGCTGACGACCTGCTTTTCTTAACAATTAAAAATCCTCCTTTCATTTTCTCTGAAAAGATTCTAGGGTAACTGTGATGCTTACCATGAGCAATGGATTGCTGGGAAAGCTCTCAGTCCAAAACTGCTTAAATACATCATGGCTGAACGTATTCTAAAGATCGCAAAACATTTGACTGTCGGGGACCAAAACAGCTGAGCGCCAAAGCGGAATGTGTCAAAACAGTTCGGCGCCATACTGTATAGCCGTCGCCAAAACGGCAGCGCCAAGAAGTACCCGACCCAAATCAGGCATAAGAACATTACATCCCTGCCATGACGAATGTGAAAGATGTGTATATCAGACTAAGAATGCACTCATTACTAAACAAGCACTTGTACATAATGATTCAGAAGTCATAGTAACAAATTCCAGTATTTGTGGCTTAAAGCTTATTCAGTTTTTTTAGCACTTACTTCATTGTGTGTAAATTTGCATTGAACCTATATGCACCATTTCACGTGGTGTTATTTGTCTAATTCGTGGAAGTATACTGTCTATTGGGGCTGCGTCAAGGTCTTTGGACATACGTTTAGCTTTCTTCAGGAGAAATGTTTTACGTTTACGCATGATGCTTTTCGTTTTGTGGGTTAAAAAGACACATGGGCGCAATTTGGAAGGGGACACGGGGGACGTGTCCCCCCACTTTTTAAAACGGGGGGGACATAATATGCCATGTCTTTTTTCTCTTAGGGTTTGTATTTCGAGAGGCTTCAAAACTAAATATGACGTTTGTCACGTTTTATGTTATGAGTTTTTCATGTTAGATGTTACACATAGCAATGCTGTTGTTGAAACAGAGTTTGCCGTGGTATCACTGATTCTGATATTTTTATAAATTTTTACTTCAAAAATAATTTTTAGCATTTTGCAAGTTTCTAAAGACCGCAAAAGATTGTTAACTGCCTCTCTCCGATATTTATTACTTAAGAAAGGTCACTGTCTTGAAACAGTAAAGCTTAACGGCTGCACACGTGAGAGACCACAGTACAGTCGTGATTTGTTTCGTGCATAAACGTTGGCTAACTGGCTTTACTGTAACGTTGGCTGTCCCGTATTCAGAAACAGACAGCGTAAAATTTAAAGATGCAAATGTATAATGTTAGAAAGTTGCATTTTCAGGCAAACCTCTGCGAAGGCTTTGTCGAAGACAAACAGCAGCACTATTGTGGAGACTTAGTTTTAGGATGGGCAGTTTTGCAAAAGACTGTCTTCAACCATGAGTAAACAGGGTTTCCATCAAAATTTTAGAGAAGTATTGACCTAGTTATGTATTGTCCTACAGCTCAAAACTTAATGACTTGACTAGGAATTAAAGATAGCTTATACATTTAGCCTTATTTCTTGTATGCTACGACAAGGGTGACCAGTCAATTCAAAATATATTTATACCCACAATGCAGCAATGTTTTCATCCAAGTGCGAAACATTTGTTTTACAGGTATAGCCTACGCATGGATGGTGGAACTTTTCAAAGTGGGGGGCACAAGTGCACGTCAAAAAAAATAGAACTTTTTGTGATTTGAATTGGCAACTGTGACATCATAAGTACTGAAATTTGATGTCATTAACTTTTGTGAGCAGGTTTAAGCAATTTTATTCAAAACTTGATAAGCTCTCAACGACCCCTCTCTACACAACACCCTATCTATCATTCACTACACTGACCACTGACTTGAACACATAAATGTAACTACTTGTTCTTAGTCGTACAAAAAACAATTTACTTTAACAATGGACCCAATACGAATTGTGTTACTCAAACTTATTTAGACAAATTCGAAATTGAAAAGTGGGAGGGCCGCGCCCTCCTAGAAAAAAAGTGGGGGAGCCTAAACCTATGCGGTCCCCCAACAGGTTCCGCCACCTATGAGCCTACGTAACACCTAGTTTTGCTGGACATTCTTTTCGTGTTATTTCAGGTGAAACGTGCTATCATTTGCCAATTCACCGTTGTTCATTTTAATTTCTGTTTAATGTCCAATACATTTTCGTGTCGTTATGCATGTATAGCCCAACTCTAGAATAAAACTTTTGACATTAATTTCGCCTATTAAAATTTGATGTCCAAACTGAAAAATTTGATTGTGAAAAGGCTGAGCTGAGTGGCATAACTTACAGAAGCCACAAGGCAACACTCACCAGCAAACCCGTAACCAGTTTTGGACACCAGACGGGGCGAAGAATTTTCTGAGGGAGGCCCAAATTTTACATCGATAGCATGTACGAAAACAATGGTTATGCGTACAATATGTCCAAGAGATTTTTCAGGGGAGGAGAAAGTTTTTCCAGGGGGGCAAGCTTCCCCTTAGTTACGGACCTGGTCATTAGATGATTAGGTATGCAGACATCACATTGTAGGCTAGATTGGTATATGGGTATGTATTCAGAAAGAAAGACTTCTGGTTCGTTTTCTTTTGGATAAATTAAATCTTCTCTACTTGGCTTGGATAATTTTGCTTGGGAATTTGATTGATGTTTTGAAAGGCTATTAGACTAACGATGTTTGGACAATCGAAAGGGTACCCAACAGCATGCAGGAGCTGACAAGGGGAGATTGAAAGGTCAGATTCTCCGCCCATCAGCAGTAAAAATAAATTGTAAATCATTTTGTGAAGTAGCCTACGCTAATTTGGACAAACATGTTTTGCTATTGTAAGAGGATATCAGTTGAGATTTTGCTAGGGGTGGGGCTGCATGCATGATGTCCAGTAGCTAAACATTTGTAGCATTTTTAAAGAGCAGAAATGTGCAATAAAAATATTTAGCTACCATACCTTGAAATATATATATCGTACCTTGCAATTTATCGTATTCTTAACGTTAGGCACTTAAACAAGACATCAAATCTCGCTGTAACCAATACTTCTTATAAAATACATGAAAATCGATGTGTTATACGTAAGAGTGATATGCACGTGCCACCAACGCGATTCACCGTTTTGTGCACTCCAACTGACAGCTCTGATAAAACCCAATTGATATGTTCTACTATATTGCTGTGCTTGTTTGTATCATAGTCTGATAGTAGTGCAACCAAGCTGAACTACAGTACCATGTCCAACAACAAAATTAAGTTTATTAATTTCTAAATCATTCGTAGGGATAAAGCAAAGCGTGATTATTGTTGCTTTGAAAACACCTCTAAAAAACAAGATTGGGAATCTGTATTTACAAAACGTCACTTCTGCATCGGTCGGATGACTATATTGGTTTTACATTAAGCTGTCCCCCCACATTTTACAACAAACTTGTGGCCATGAAAAGACAGGTTAGATTTCCTGCATGTATATATATGAGCTTACTCAGCCCGTTTGTTACCTGCCACCAACTTGCAAGTAGAGCAGCTAACATTATACAGCCTACATTTCCATGCAGCAATTATAAAGGTAAAATGTTGAGTTTCATTAAACGACTAACTAGAAAAAAAGTTATTCCGAAGGAAGAAACTGAGTCATCTGATCTGCTGAGATGTCTTTCCACTTTCGATCTTGTTGGCATTGGTAAGATTTTTTTTCAATTTTAGAAGCACAAAACTACCCAGTTTTGTGTTGTTACACTAATTTTGTGTTGTTCGTCCTGATTTCTATAGAAATGCACTCGTCTTTTTGACTTTATCAAACCATGTGTTAATGCTATTCACAAGAATGTTTCAAATCTAGTCATTTTGTCACTATCAAGTTTGCATAGATCTGTGCACGTTGCCAATATTGCTCTTAGTGGATAGTCTCCACTTACTTTGATTTTTGGCCATGTTTTGCATGTTGCAAAATTTTCTTAGACATAAAAACTAAAATAATTGGCTTTATACTAAATGAAAATTGAAGTGAACGCAACAGTTTTGTTGCCTTCAGCCTCCGAAAAGCCTTCAACGCTGAACGGCAAACGCGAAATGTTGTTTTCGATTTAAAAAATGTAAAAAAATATTTTGACGCATAACAATTAAAAAAGTAAAATCACACATTTTCATGAAAACCAGCTCCAGCAAAATAGACAAGAACTGGCAAAACTTGAATATCAATCAAGGAAATAGAAAAAAACGCAAAATAGATTCCACAGTTTCTAGTTTCTACATTGAGATCACCTGCCATTTAGATAACTCAATCAGATTCACAAAACATACCTGATATTCTGAATAACTATTTCCCCAACGTGAGACGTGACACAACATCCCCATTCTTCCAGTTCTGAAGATCAAATTGGGCCATTTGCTGAAGACGGCTTATTTACGACACCTGCCTTATCTGAAGATATGGTCTTCTAAATAAATACTCTTAATCCATGTAAAGCTCGAGACCATTACAAAATCTCTGTTTCTGTGATGCAAGTAAACATATCATTTCACCATATTTGGCTAATATCTGTGAGGTATTTCATGTCTTTCTAGGGCTGCTGCCCCGCAACCCTCGCCAGAGGAAAAGTGGGTATGAAAACGAATGAATGGCAAAAAATTACAACCACTGCATTTCATCGGAGTTTTCCCAAACAACGTAAAACTCACTAACTTATTCCTTATATATAAAGAGCTTGGTAATGATAAACGAGGTACATTGTCCAGAACAACATGGATTTCGCAGTGGTTTTTGACGTCTTCGGAAGTCGTCAAACTAAACGATTATCTTTTAACCCAGAAATCAGAATGCTAACAATTTCTTAAGTTGTGCAATTTTCCTTGACTTGAAAAAAACTTTTGACACTGTTGATCATCAAAACTTATTTGGTAAGTTTCATAAGTGCGATATACAGGAAGCCACTAATCACTTCCTTGCAAGTTATTTATCAAGTAGGAAACAGTAGGTATACGCTAACCACAACTAGTTTTAGTCATGGGGTTAGGCTACTCAAGGATCCACTCTAGGCCTATAGTAGTGCTTTTAATACATACCAATGACTTACCATCTGCCTAAAACTTTAAATCATACCTCTTGGCTGATCACATAACTCAATGTATGTCTCATGAATAATAATTGAATGATTTGGAAAATTTGGTAAATGTAGAACCAACGAAAATTTGAACAAATAATAAAGAGTCACTTTAATTTCCAAAACACAATTTATATGCTTTTCTCTACAAAACTTAAAATTTCCGACAATTAGATCTCACATGGTGAGCAACGCATTAACCAAGTTGAAAAAATTGAATATAACGGTGTTTTATCGACTATGCTATATTTTAAACTGGAACACCAACGTAAAACATTTCGGCAACAACGTAGCTGACGCCCGTATTGTTCTTGTCAAATTTCAGCCTTTTCGTGATATTGCATTGTTGAGATCAGTGCATTTTTTAAACATATACAACAGCGATTTCCAACCGGGGTCCCCCAGGGATCCACAGACAGATTTTTAGGGCTCCATGACTATTGTTTATATAAGGTCAAAGCAAAAATAGGGAAACACCAGAATACACACCGTCGTGGTCTAGTTTGCGAAGGAAACTAGAATCTAGGCCACAGGGCAACAAAAGATCTGGCTCATGTGAACCACCACATGTTTATTCACTTTATCAAGATATGCAAGCTGGAATTATCCCGCCCTCAGCAACGCTTTGTACACACATTTCCATTCGTTAGGAATTTCGACTGTTATCCAACAATGTCAATTTGTTACGTGGTAAGTTCCATCAAACATCAATGATTATAATAATTAATAATTATTATTGGCGCGCAAAGCGGATGATAGCCTTTTCTAGTAGAGACCACTTGTAACAGTATTAACTATTTATGTTTAAAGGGATAAAAAGCTTTCAACCAAATCGTCAAAAGCGTCCATGACACTGAAAAGGTTGGGCACCACTGATCTACAGCCAAAAAAATATTTCTTTAAACCATCAGTAAATACAAATATCGGAAAGAAATCAATTCAGTATAGAGGAGTAGAAGCATGGCAGTCTCTTGAATTGAATATCAAGCTACTG
>Ga0210059_1005651_pt1 | contig 20108 bp, 11 predicted proteins | sample Ectturendosymbi2_FD_188042 | JGI IMG/M metagenome (GOLD analysis project Ga0210059, IMG submission 188042) | Ecteinascidia turbinata endosymbiont from Florida, USA - Sample 2 (SPAdes) (version 2) | ecosystem: Host-associated > Tunicates > Ascidians > Unclassified | place: Key West, Florida... | reverse complement strand
TGACACCAGCCCCATAACCAACTTGGGACACCAGGGGTGCGAAGAGTTTTCTGAGAGGGGCCCAAATATTTTAAACTATATCCTACACATTTTTTGAGGGGTTGTGAAAATTTTTGCAGGGGGATTGGCCCCCCTGCGCTCTGATAGTTACGGGCCTGCTTGACACTTTCATTTACGGTTTGATTGCTCTGTTTTTGTTTTTCTACTGGTCAAAATAAACGCTGTTCTAATGTGGTTTGTTTCCTTTGGCATGATTTAATGTTTGTTTATAGTTGTTCCCAAATAAACTGATACTGATATTGATACTGTTCTACACATACTTAGGCTTTGCACAATGACCAAGACGCCGTTCTCAGTGTTGTAAGCAACAATGTCAGAACTTAGTGCACGTGGTAGGGATAGCGGATCAGAAAGTTCCTCTTCGACTTCCGACGACGAGGGAAATCTTGACACAGGTGAGGAACCTTTAACCTTGGCTTCTCGTGACGTGGTGCAGAAGTTTACACCACATCTTACATGTTGCTAAATTTCTAATTTAATTTGTGTTATCTATGATCAAGATTTTGTTGAAAGATTGCATGGGTATTATTCACGGTCAGACAGACAGACAGACATTTTTATTTAATATCTGAAATAATCAGATATCAGGGGGAAGAGAATGACCGCAATGTCTTCGGATCATGCTCCCCCGCGAAGTACAAGCCGAACTGCACAGACGACGAGTCATAATCTACAGAATTCTATACATACATCAGCAAAGATGGTGCAGACATAACCACAGGACATAAGCACAAACAAACAGGACATAAGCACAAACAAGACGCGCTACAACACAATTACAGCAGGCAAGCGGAAAAATTAACTTTTTATAATATGCGGATAAAGTAAGTTTATATCATAATAATTTTTCTGTAACCGACAGAATCGAAAATAATTGACTATAGTTTAAAATCATTTGGAATATCATTCCATATTGGGGGTCCTCGGAAAGATGTGTGACGTTGTTCATTAAATGTCTTAGGTAGGGGAATTTCATGTGTTATCTGGAGGTTTGTCTAGTTTCTCTGATTTTGGTTGTAGTAGAAATGTTGACACCGTTTATTATATAATCAGGAAAGATATTGTGATAAATTTTGTACATATGTTGCTAATTCATAATTATAAATATCCTTGATCTGTAGTATCCGCGCTGAATAAAATAGATCTCTAAGTGGAATGCGCTCTCTACGATTAACTTTAAAGCAGACTACGGATAGCTCAGTTTAACTTTACTAGATCACCAAAAGGTAGGAGTTTAAATTTTACAGCAAAACGTTTGGAGTTTAAATAAAACGCTGGCTCCACTAGCGACTTTTTTACCTACATTTTCTAAGTGGGAGGTCCACGTTAGTTTAGAGTCAATAAGGATCCCCAAGTATGTAACAGAATCTACTTGGGAGATAGTTTACTGAGAACAGAATATATTCATACTGTCTTTGGCATTTATCAACGAAGAGAACAAAATTGGTTCTTTTAAAATTGATCGTTAATTTGTTTGCTTGCATCCAGGCTAAGATACTGTACATAGTTAACTCACTGTTGACAAATTTCTCAAGTTCATGTACACTCTCATTTGATAAAGTTAAGGTAGTGTGATCAGCAAATAATAATGTGTTGAATTTAGTTATAGAGGGTAGGTCGTTTATGTAAAGTAAAAAAAGGATAGGACCAGGCGTAGAACCTTGGGGAACCCCGCAGGTAACGTATCTTGTATTTGATTTAATATCATTAGCATACATAAATTGTTTTCTTTTGGAAAGGTAATTTTCAAAGAATTTGTTGGTAGTTCCTCCCAATCATGGGCGTCTGCAGGGGGGGCAAAAAGAGCATTTTTCCCCTGGAAATTGAGATTAAGGACCAAAAATTTGTAGAAATCCTGAAATCAGCAGCTTAATTCCGAATAATTGATTTAATTCTTGCATTGACAGTTTATTTTCTCTCCAGTTTTTTGGCTGTGGTGGTAGATATCATTTAACCGCTTATTCGATCCCTGCACATCATACATCAGCATTAGTGTCGGCAAAATATTTTAGACAGTCGGAAAAAAGTGGTGTCTTGCCGACAGATAAACAGCTGAGTCAGCTATCGAGGGAAATTACCATTTCAGTGGAAGCACGTGGCCTGCTGTCTATGGACAAGTAGTTGATGAAAACGTAAAATGACTGTTTATGATGATGAAATTCTTCTGAGAATGTTGTCACAAATTTTTCAAGGCGACTGTTTGAATCTCATTTCGTATGATAGATCTTCAAATAATTCGCCCATAATGGCACAGTGGCTTTTACACAGTATATTCAACTCGGGACTTCTGAGATTAACTATGGCTCTATTATAAATTTCCTGCATAAGCACAATTTATCGGAGTTTCTACAGTTTAAACTTGGTGAGCAAAAATGCAACGCTTGCAATAAAAGTTGCAGATGAGTAAAATTTTCTCAGATAAAGTGATAGAAATTGAGAAGCTTTTTAGTTTTAGGCTGTTGTTAAAACACCTTTCTCGTCGATGATGCATTCACAATTTTTTGTTTTTATTTTTTTCAGACCAAAGAGAAAGTGGACCATTTCTTATTCAGTCTTACAATTTTCCGTCTTATGCGTTTGGTCTACGAAATCCTAATCATCAGGAGGCTTACATAAATTGCAACATAGACAGCAACCACAATAAATTCAAGTTTTATGTTGTAACGCCTGGTCTCACTGGACAACCGGGCACAATTTCGTTCAAATCAACTGATCCAGATCGTCCAAATCACTATTTGCGTCACAGAAATTTCTTGCTCTATTTAGATCCAGAATCCTCAGCTTCCCTTTATAAAAATGATGCTAGCTTTTGGCTGTGTTCAAACAAGTACTTCCATGTGAGTATTCTGGTTAAGGATATCCCATTACGTTTTGAAACAATAACTAGCACACAGCTTTCGCAGTAAATAAAAGTACTTGACACATCTTTTAAGTGTGCGCGCGTCCAACTAGCCTGCCTTAACCCTTTGAGTTTTGTTTAATCGACTTCATCTTTGAACTGTGACGGCCCATCGTGTAAAATGCCCAGAGCGCGCAGTCAGGAAGTGCTTCAAAAAGGCAGCTACCCACAAGCAACAATAGAGTGAACCTGGTTGAGCGGGAATCTGTATTGTTGCTTGCCCGGTGCACCAGTGGATTTGGTGTTCCATCCGTTGTTAGTTCGAATCTCCAATGGAAAGCCGCAACTAAAGAACATAACTGTGTGCAACGGATAGAGATAGAGGAACTTGACTGCTGTTTTTTTGCATACAGCACGGTAATGCTGCAATTGCTGATTTGATAAAATCGGTCTCACCTGACACCACGGCAGCTTTGTATGAATTCATAACAACTTCGATTCACTAATTCTCATACAGCAATCAAGTGCGGTTTACAACAGTGTGTAAAAAACCCACAAGATTTGAAATTTTGCCATGAATCAGCATGAGCACAAAAGACAATGTCTCCACTGCCGGTGTCAAGGAGTAGAGCCATTTTTGTGTTCTGGGCAACCAAACTTGAACATTTTTCTTTCATTAAAATTTATTTTTGCGTATTTTTGACACATCGCTTTTTTCATTTTATTGATAGACACGTGTCCATATTACATTAAAGAAACCAGTCGCTCTATTCCGTGAGTGGGTTCGCAACAATTGACTTTTTCATTAATTAAACTTCTGTGGAAACATCAGGGAAAATCGAGAAAGATTTAATGCGCAAAAGTTTCAAGCAGATCAATATCTGTTGAACTTTTTATTTGCAGTTATTTTGAAAGTTTTACCGCAGTAAGCTTTTTCCTCATTTTCTATAATAAAATCACAAACGCACCATGGCATATGCAGAAGCTATTGTTTTTATGGTGTAGAATTCAAAATGTAACCGCTATTCTTCAAAACAGAAGCAAGCCAAAATATAAGGCTGCCAAGCCTTTGTTTATGTTTGTTTGTGAACTTGCTTCTTTCATTCCATATTTACTGCTTCCTTTTTAAAATTCAAGCAAATGTGGAGTTACCTATTTAGTGAACTTCCTGCAAGTCTTGCCATACGCTGCCTAACTTCTTTATATCTTCGCAGGACTACATTGCATTTGAATCGGTAAACTTCCCAAACCATTTCATACGTCATCAAGACTACCGGCTCAAGATCAGCCCTGAGGATAACACAGCTTTGATGCACGAAGATGCAAGTTTCATATTTGTTGAAGGTACGGCCATAAGTCACACACCATTAGAATGCAGCAATGCCATGGGAAAGCAAAGTGGAGATGGTACAATTCTCCTTTGACCAGCAGGTCCGTCATGTCTTAGCATTAGCTATGATTTTCCTGCAGCAAATCGTGAGAAAATAAGAGTGGGTTAAGAATTTTGTTTAGATTTTGTTTTTCTTCTTCCCAACTCTGTATCCGCTTTAAAACTTCAAACGGTTTTTAAGACTATGTTAATTATTAAATTGTGACCTAGCTATGCGGCATGGGCGTCTGCAGAAGGGAACTTTCGCTCCTAGAAGTTAACTTTAGGAACCAAAAATTTCTCGAAAACCTGAAGTCAGCAGCTTAATTCTTATTAATTTTCATGCAATGACAGTTTATTTGCTGGTATGACACTTACACTGCACAAGAACCAAGTCCAATTTTCTGGTGTCATGGAGATGCAATGTTGAGTTTGCAGGTCACTTATGTCCACTCACGGCCTACTTAAGATCTTAAGTAGGCCGTGGTCAACACCTTTGCATGCAGAGGTAGGTTTCGAAACTTGCGAGTGGATTGCTCTGGTGTAGCATAGGTGTAGCTAGGGAGAGACAACGAGACCATGGTTCCCCCAAATTTTTAGAACATATAGTCATTTTGTGCTTTGATAGGGGGTATCCCAAACAAAATAGCGTTATTTGCCTAAAATCAAACATTTCGGCCTCCTCCCCCAAATTTTTGGGTTGGCTACGCTACTGTGGAGTAGGTTTTTATTGCGTAACAATAATATGGCAATATATCCTCTAAGGTTCAATTCAAGTTACCGCAAAAGGCGTTTTGCCACGTGTGACTGTTGACCCAGACATTTTGGCAGGTAATGCAGCGAGACAGTGACTGCGGATAGCGGTAAGCTATATAGTAGCTCTATTGTGTGAAAAGAAGCATGGCTGAATCAGTAGCAAGGTTGCCAGATGTCTGGTATTTTACCGGCCTAGCTAACCGGTATTTTACTACAAACTTAGCAGAAGCCGGTAAGAGTTCGCTATTTTGAAAATCAGTGCCTGAAGGCGGTATTTTGAAAATAAATAGAACGCAGAACTTCTCAAATTATAATGACATAAGTAATGAATCTTCCCATGACAGTTCCTTCAACAAAGTTAATTTGGGCCATAGTAAGGGCAAACTATTAGGCTATTTGAGCTTATCAATACACAGTGTCTCCGTTTTCCTTGTTCCTTTATTTAGTCGTACTTAGCCTACCATCCTCCAGCATCCTAAAGTGATATGCACGTGCATGGGAGCTTTTACGTAAAATGTGGGGGACAGCTTGGAGTGAAAACAATATAGTCATCGGGTCTGTGCTGAAGCGAAGTTTTATAAATTCAGATTCCCTCTCTTGTTTTTAGAGGTGTTGTGAAAGCAACACTAATCACACTTTGATTTATCTTTACAGATGATTTACAAATTAATGTAGGCTACATAAATTTGTTACTGCATGGACACGGTACAACAGTTAAGCAACATGATCAGCATTCCGAACATTGACAAACGCACAGAGCGATCACATATAAAGGCATCTGTAATTGAACTGTTAATTACATTTGATGCTAATAGTGCTTGCCTTGAAGTCTTCAAAATGTCCACTGTTATAATTTATAGTGCTATGAGCCGAGGATAGAGCAAAAGTTAACTTGAGTTATAGTTTCCAAGTGTTTTTGGTATTGTTTTTTTGCCTCATGAAGCAAAAACTGCTTTGGATTGATTGACAGATTGGTTGTTTCATATGACTCAGCTAATAAACAGAAACAATAAAAAGAGCCATTGCGCAATAAGGAAACGAAATGTTAGTGAACATTAGAATAAATAAAAACACAAAGGCAAAATAATTGATCAATTTATTTTGCCTTTAGAAGAAAATGATTCAAAAAATTGTGGATTTAAACAGAATTTGGATTTTGAAATTGTCAGTTTACCGGATTTGGATTGGATTTTGAAATGAAGTTGTCAGAATGAACTTGAAAAACCTAAATCCGTACATCTTGGGCAGCCGTCATGCAAAGCAAAGGAGAAAAGTCAGAGTCGTAAGGCAACAGCAGAAAGTCGAAGAATAAGAACCCCAATGGCGCAAAAGGCATAGGAGTGCTTCATTTGGCTGATGCGGCTTGCGCGACGAGTATTTCACCCAATCCGAAGATCGGGGCTTCAAAATGATTAAAGTTGTTTTGAAAGAGACATCTGTTGCTAACGAAAGAAAGCAAACAATATTATTGCGCACGCGTAATTGGATGAAGCCTAACTCAACAGTTAGACTAAGTTTGCTGGTAAAGATGGAGGTCGCGAGCAACACTTCTCAACCAGAGCTGTTTTAAGTCTATTTGACAAGTTTTATTTAAATGGGTCCCTCACTTCAACGGGCCTCGCGCCAGTGGAGACAGAGTTAACGTTTGAAGCCTATTATATATTCTAAGTGAAAAAAAACAATGCTGAAACGAAGTTAAAAATGAAACATTTTTACGTTACTGAGATTATAGGATATTAAATTTACCATTATAGCCTACTACATGCAGTATATATATTCATTTTATGTAAAGGAAAGGATCAGTGCTCTCGCTTTTAGAGATTTTTTTCCCGAGATAGATCGAAACTTTTGACCCTTTTTAGGGATTTTCCGAAAGGTATGAAAATGTGTAAAATGAACCATTGGTTTATTCTGCAAGTTATGTTTGGTTCTATTTTAACACTTACCATGGCGCTCTGATTTTATGCTGCATCACCACAAATTTAGATATTTTTTTATATAAAATCGGGATGTTTGATACTATTATTGGGATTTTACAGTTGCATTTGTGAGAGCTGTAGGGATTTGATGTCTAGATAACTGCATTTCTAACATATTTTGTCTTTACTCCGTGGAAAACAACGCTATGGTCCACCAGTGGGCCATGGCCCGCAGGTTGAGAAACACTGCTTGGAATGAGTAAATAATTAACGCTAAGTGCTGCAGCTGAATGCCAATAGGAAAGAAATTTTAACAAAGTATGCCGGGTCCATAGAGGCAAATGTAAAGACGGCAGAATAGGAGCAAGAAAAATGATTAGAAAAAGGTGGCGAACAAGCAGGAAAAGCAAGACCCATATTCTAGAACCATTTTATTTGTGAGTGTTTGATTCTGATGATCAACATGTTTCAGTATTCCTTACATCTTTACTTATAGCACGAAATATGATTTTGATTCTGATGATCAAGATGTTTTGATATTTCTTACATTTTTACTTAACCCTTTCAGTCCCGCGAAAACGACGTTTCATGCAGAGCTTTGCAATCCTATAACCCGCCAGGCGATTGAGCTAGAGAGCTGTTCAAACCCTCTACGGATTCAGCAAGTCTTGTAGTCAAAATCGAAACAAAATTTTTCGTTTTTGGTGAGGGGTTTACGGGGGGGAACGCCACAAGTGGGGGTGTTTTTGGCTACATTTCCCTGGCCCTGGGCCCCAACTTGATGGGCCATTATTATGGCTCAAGATTTTTTCGGAAACTAGACCAAAATCCGCGTCTTCAGAGCCCTTGAATGACTTTGTAGCATATCTGTAGCCGAAATTAAGGACAAAACACCAAAATTTGGTGAAAATTTCAGCACACACAAAACCCAATCTGGGCTGGAAAACACCACTTTTCTAAATGGCCATCACTCGCCAGAGGATCGAGCTAGAGAGCTGTTCAAATCAGGTCTGAGTGGGGAAAGACGTGTAGTTTAGGCTGAAAAAAAAAAACTTTTCGCCGTGCGATTTCGACCTTTCTGGCTATGTTTACAAAACCACATGTTGTTTTGACAGGTTTCTATAAACAATCTGTGACGTCAGCGGCCCGTGGGAGTGCGTAAATCGAGCAGAATCAGCGGCGCGAAACCGCGTGAGATTTAAATGCATTCTAGGCTATAGTACGAGGTTTTAGAGGGTTTGATGGACTTTTAGCATTTCTGGTTGATGAGTTATGGAAAAAATGGTAGAATATTAATATGGGAAATCCCCTCAAGGACCTTGGGAATTCCTGACATATCTGGAATATTTTTGGCATAACTTTCAAAGCAGAAACGCTAGAAACTTGATCAAGGGCTCTAAAAACGCGTATTTTAGCATAGAATCTAAAAATACTGCGAGCCACAATATTGGCGCGTGGATCGGATGATGACGTCATATAATTAACAAAAAAACAGACCCCCATCATGAGCCCATTGGCCCAAAACACCCCATCCAAATTTAAAAAATGTTTTTTTTATTCTAAATTACACGAAGCCGCTAGTCATTTCAGAGTTTGAACAGCTCTCTAGCCCTATCTGCTGCCGAGTCATGGCCGGCCAAAGTTTGGCCTGAAAGGGTAAATTATGCTTTTTCTGAAAAGTTAGGAATTAGGACAAAAACTGGGTTTTTGGCCCATAATTTTGGCCACAGATGTGCTAGCAAGTCAATCAAGAGCTCTATAGACGCGGGTTTTCACCTAGTTTTCAACAAAATTTGAGCCCAAAGAATAGGTCAATGGGTTGAGGCCCAGGGCCGGCCAAAGGTGGCCTACTCTTCCAAAACATGTCCTCTTTGTAACGTTACCTTCAGAAAACCCCCCACCGAAAACGAACATTGTTTTTTTCAATTTCGACTACAAGACTTTCTGAATCCGTAGAGGGTTTGAACAGCTCTCTAGCTCGATCGCCTGGAGAGTTATAGGATTGCAAAGTTCCACAATAAAAGTGGTCCACGCGGGACTGAAAGGGTTTTAAGCACGAAACATGACATGAATTTTGTAAGCAAGTTCTGAAGACTGGAAAGGGCGGCATTTTTACGGTCGTCCCCAGGCGGTACTTAGCCTTGCTACGACACTACCGATGCGTCTACGACATGATTTTGAACTTGTTTGCTTTGGTCGTTATTTGATTCATTTGAAACAATGGTCGTTTTGGAAAAAAATCAAACCCTGTAATATGGATTTCATCTCTGAAACTCCCTCTGGGGAAAATCAATAGAGTATACCGAGAAACGTTACCAAAGCCGCATACCCTAGATAGCTTCTCAATCGATTTTAGTTTTGATTTGTCCTGAGTCGAGATATGCACAGATCACCATGTTTTTCATCATGTACTGGTAATTGCCAGTTCTCATATACATGGGCGTCAGAAGGATTTTTCCAAGGGAGGCCACTAGAGGATTCTTTCAAAATTTTTCCAGGGGTGGGGGGCAAAAGTGGTGAAATTAGGTTTTCTCACTCGAAACCAAGAAAACAACCTTTTTTGCTAAAATTTTCAAAATCTAGGGGGGCAAATTCTCCCTACTTCCCCCTTCCGACGCCTGACACCTATGCTCACACCGCCTTTTGGTGCAGTTTACAGTGGATCTGACTATTTATAATCGACACAGTGACCCATAAACTGCATGTATCCATAGGCGCAATTTGTTGTAAAAAGTGAGGTGTACAGCTTTGTGGGAAACCAATGCAGTTTACGGGGAGATGCAGAAGTGAAGTTTCATAAATCAAGATTACCGATCTTGTTTTTAGAGGTGTTTTGAAAGCAACACGAATCACGCTTTATTTTATCCTTACTGACGATTACAAATTGATATACAGGTACTTACCTTACAGGTGATTTGCTAATTAATATACTAAACTTTTAATGGACACGCTCAGTGAGGTAACTGACGGGGGAGCAGAGGGCGAACTGTCCCCAACTGTAGCAAGCTAAATATAAAAACCAGGCTCCACTTTTTTAAGGCGTTTTAGCGACGCGATTCGGGTTCCTAGAATTGAAAATCGGGTTACTAGAATCAGTGAAAATTATCATAGAGTCCATAAAATCAGAGAAAATCGGATCCTATAATCAGAGAAATTGTTAACAGTGTGACGCAAAAGACGTCAAAAACAAAACCAAGACCGCCAACCCTGTCAAATTCGCTGCTTTCACTAGGCCCGTATGGGTCTAGCGGATCCCCTACGTTTTTCTGGAAGAGTTGGGCCCTCACTTTTAAATTAGATTTTTGTTAAGGTTTAAGCAACACAATTAGTATTGTACCTATTTTTAAAGCAAATTTTCCGTAGTTTTTTGACGTGTAATTGTGCTCCCACCCACTTTGAAAAACCACTGTTGTTCGCACACGAATAAAATAATAATCATGTTAGACTTCATGAACAGCAAAACTACCCATCCTAAAACAAGTCTCCACAGTGATGCTGCTTTTTGTCTTCGGCAAAAACTTCGCAGAGATTCGCCTAAAATTATAAGTTTCCAACATTATATCTCACGTCCTTAAATTTTACGCTGTCCGTTTCTGTATACGTGACAACCAACGTTACAGTAAAGCTGGTTACGTTTCAGCACGAAACAAATCATGGCTGTACTGTGTTCTTACACACGTGCAGCCGTTCAACTCTCATTGTTTCAATTCAAGACAATGACCTACAGGCCAATAACGAGGGGGACGCGGGAGGAGAAGCCCCCTTGGAAAATTTTTCGCTTCCCCTGGAAAAATGTGTTGGACATAGTTTCAAACTATTGGACATATTGTAGTTCAAAAAATTTGGGCCCCTCTCAGAAAACTTTTCGCTCCCCGTAGTGTTCCAAGGTGGTCACGGGCCTGATAACCTATCTTACAGTATACAACACAGGGTAAAATGTCGGACAGAAACAGTTAACAATCTTTCGCGGTATCCAGAAATTCGCAAAATGCTAAAAAACATTTTATCGAAGCTAAAGTTTGTATAAATATGAGAAACAGTGACAGCACACCAAACGCTGTTTCAACATCAACTTGGCTATGCGTAACATCTAACATGAAAAGCTCTTGACACAAAATGTGAAAAACGTCACTTTTATTTTAGAAACCTCTCCAAATAGAAAACCTAAAGATAAAATTGTGGGTGGGATATGGAATGCTATATTCCTACCGTCTGATAAAGTGTGGGTGGGGCACGTCCCCCGTGTACCTCACCTAATCGCACCCATGCATGAATCGTTACGACTTCTTGTTTTCTCGCTGCAGTTATACTTGTATGCCTTCCTTTTCAGCGAGCAGTACAAGATCATGATGTTTGTTTTCACAGGTAAGAAAAGCCGGAAAAAAACGAAAGATCGAAGACGCTGTTTCCACTGCTGCATTCTTTAAATGTAGTTTTAATGAGTATTGCGTTTTCGGCCCAGCTTGTATTTTTTCAAAAAAAGCTTCTTTGCAGCCAATGACGCCGGAGTGCCGGAACCTGTGTCCCCCGTCCATTGAAATGGGGGCAGTGTATGGACGCACGCGCTCTTTTTCTAAACAGCATCATGGGTGATTTAGGGAATATCAACTAAAGATACAATTCTTTAAACAAATTTATTGCTACAAATGCATAGTTTTCCAATGTCTGAAAAGTCTTGTCCTGCTTATATTCACCGACTGTATGTTACTCCGACTACATGCCAGTGTTTTTATTAATTTGATTTGCTTGTTCTTTTAACAAATAACGTGTGCGTTTTGTTTGCTTGACTTACGGAATTTTAATAAAAAATATTAGTGTAAAAATAACACGTTTGGTCAAATTAAAAGGATTTTTGAAAGAAACATGCATATTGCTTGCGACTAATGTTTTTCCTATGTTTTCCATTGCTCTCAATTTGTAACTGCCTCCCCATACCGCTATCGCCGACCTGGATTACTGTGTGCATATATCGAGGTTCAACATAAACTGTGGCGATTATCACTATTTAAACAGCACACAATTTTATTGCAGGTCATGGCGTGCTGTGGCTAGTTGTTTGTGAGGGTCAGGGCACCTTTATTACAGTCCGTTATGCACAAGCTTCAGTTTTGCTCAAGGAAGCGCTGGGGGAAATGTTTCTGATGTGACTGGCCGATACGTCACACAGAGCTCAGCTGAACGGAATTTAAGCGGACAAACGATTTGCGTCGCTTGCCATTGCCTGTTAATGAAAATAACCACGGTTAAGAAATACTTATCACCAGCTAATCAAGTAGTAAGACACAATCTATCGTACAGCAACTTCGCTCGATGCAGAAAAACGATTGTTTGCCGTAACTTTCCCGCATATCTTGCATCTATTTAGGTCAGCTCAGCACTATTATAAAAGTTTCATGACGCGCGTTTATCCTGGAAACCGCGTGCAGCTTATTTTTTACTCACTCATTTAACCGACTTAGCGCATATGTTCAAATAGTAGTCGTGCACTTGCCACAAATTCAAAACCCCATTAGTAAGGCTCAACAAACATCAGAATGGTGGTGTTTTGCAGGTCTTGGACCCAGTCAGGGCCGGCCCTAGCAGGTACGGGGTCCGATGCAAGACTTACGCGCCTTATTACATCATCGTGCTCAGGCAACTGTCCTATGACCTTTATGATTGAGATTTTTAGCAAAATAACCATATGAAAATAAAAAAAAGACGGCAAATTATTGGAGTTGATCTGTATGTATGCTACATAATAACACAAAAGGTTCTTTTATGGGGAGTTGGCATAGCTCATGTGCCCCCCAGCTAAGGTCACGTTTATGATTAACAGCATGCTTCTGTGGTGGACATTAGACAGTGTGCCGCTACCACTCGTAATTAAGCAGAAACTTGTAAAGGAAGCTCTGCAATGGGGCGACGAGCACAAGTGCAAAGTTACGTCAATCAAACCGAACTGACAAGCGATATGAACTTATAATGCAATTACTTCGCTCTTGTTGAACGACACTTTCAATGGAAGAACAACTGACTTGGAGAAAACTGTTAACATGAACCGATTGCTTATCTGACTTTCGGTAACTACAATCGCAGACGCGTTCTTGCATAAAAGTAACGTCTGAGCGCGTGATCATCTATCCCCTTTATGACGCAACACACAAAAAAGCGGACTTCACACAAGAGAGCAACCAAAGCATCCGCCCAAAGTTCCCGAAAAGCCAAAGTTTATGCGGAATTTACTCTCATTATGCTTCATTATGCATGGACTTGGAATGTAAACTGTTTTTTTGTATGAATTAGAAATGTAATGTACAAAGATTTTTTCAACCATACCACGTCACAGTTGCAGAAAAATTTATCGAACGTAATACACAGTATAATGCGCATGGTTCATTGATGCAATATAAGCATATAGCAGCCCAATATAACGATAAATAGGAACAAGTGTGCTGGATGACATTCACAAATTTTGCCTTGTCTAGCTAAGCCGCAGTGCAGATTTAAATGTCTTTTACTTTTATGAACCTGCATGGACTTTGAAGTGGTGGTTTTTCTACCTATTTACGCTCGCAAATAGGCAAATCACAATAAAAGTTTGGTGGGGCGACAAATGACAAATATACTTACACGATAGACAAATAGTTTCGTGGACAAAGGAAAGGAGGCAAATTTAAGTGCGAACACTTCACAAAATTTTTCCCTGGTTTGCATGAGGTTTTTGGCCTCCACAGGACCAACCTCTCATCTTTAGTCGTTTGTTTCAATGTAGTACAATTAATTTTATTTTGACAAAAAATGAAATATCTAGTCTGTGTCAAAACCTTCCATGAAGCAAAACTGCAAGCATTTGTTAAATGCAGATTACCAGCAATCAACTAACAACTTTCCAAAACAGAAGAGTCTTTCGAGAACTGAACAACGTTACGTTAGCAGAACCGCCATCTAAGTCAATACGACAGACATTCGTCTTGACCTGTACATTGCGAGTTGAATCACTACACACCTTGTTTGGTGTACAGTAGCTGTATAGGTTTACGTCAGTCTCAACTGGCATTAGTAGCAACCAAATTCTATCCATAAGGAATGGGACGCACAGGTGGCGGAACCTTTTTCAAAGTGGGGGGGGGCACAAGTGCACTTTGAAAAGAAATTATAGCAAATTTTGTGGTTTGAATTGGCAACTGTGACGTCACAAGCATTGAAATATGACGTTATTACATATACACCATATGAAGGTCTAAATTGCACTATTTTAGACAAAACTACACCACTATGAAAACGTATTGGTGAACCACCTGAAATTCAAATAGGCTGTTACAGGGGAGACCCAGGTCATCAGCGTCACTCGGGCTCATCATACGATTTATTCTGACTGAATAAAACCGTTCGACGCTTGCGTCACTGAAATTTTCCATTTGTTTTCATTCTGGTTGGCATTATCGTTGCCTTGTGACGTTATGTTACGTAACAATAAACGAGAAATTATGATAACTTCTCCATTGCCGGGTATCTTATGTCACAGAGCAATGATAACGCCACAGTGGCGGTTCTAAAGGGAGGCCTGGATAGGCCATGGCCCCTCCCAGATTTTTGGCTCGTCCCCTGTTTCCCCCCAGTTTTTTGCTTAATTTCACGTTCAAGTTCGTTTGATTGACATATACAGCAGATAACTTTCAGCCAGCAAAATTTTAAACGATTTGAAGACTTTCTGGCGACGGTTGTGACGATATTCACAAGCCTATGTTAGGTTTGATAGGCTTAATCATAACAAATCAATCTTCATTGCAGTGGAAAATCACCACGTAGGGTAGACATTTTTGTTGGCCTCCCTACTTTTTTCCTTGGCCCGCAGTGCCCCCCACTTTTTTCATTCTAGAATCGCCACTGTAACGCCAGTAAGTCATCCACTTACGAGGCTCATTCATATTAGCCCGAGTTGTTGGACAATTTATCGTTCGTTTGAAATTATTCTCGAAATGGGAAGTGTCCATTGGATTGAACTTCAAATCCAACGTTCTATACAAATCCATTGCTTCAAAAAAACATTCAGTCCGATATGAATCATGTTTCAAAAAATACTTAGCTGCATAGGACAGCTCGGACTCTAATGAATGAGCCCGAGTAAAGCGCGAGCGAACGAAGTCGTGAGAACGCCTGCTACGAACGATCTTGTTTAATTCAGGTCACCTGCAACATGAACGCGTAGGGCCAGACATGGAACGAAAATATATGAACAGTGACACGGCCCAAAGAAAAAAGCCCGAGTTAACCAACTAGTGCAGTGGGACCATGGGTGGTGGAACAAACATACAAAGCAAGCAAGCTTGCGTTCTCCGATATAAATCGTAATCGAAAATTCGGGCGGAGCTCGGATGCAGGAGTAGCCACTGGGCTGTTAAAAACACCATGAACACAGCTTGAAAAACAGGTAAAAATTACACAGCATTGATGCCTGCCTAAACATATTCAAAATCATAACTTTTCCAAATCTTTAACACAGAAGTAAAATGACTGAATACTCATTTACAACTGCATTAGATACCGGAATGCAAAGACAAGACAAAGTATATGCAGCAACCAGCAAGTTGTCTGCTGTAAGGGTGCCAATTGTGTTGCCAAAGCAGAAATATATTTAGCTGTTTGGTGTTACCAACGCAAAAACAAAAACACAATTGAAACTGATCTGTCAAATATTTCATGTTGCGCATAAGATTCAGCAAAATTTCACTCTTTAGAATGGTGTTAAAACGCCTGAAATAACACCAATTTTTTAATGGTGTGGCACGAACTTTTTTCTCAAGCAAGGGTGTCGGAACGGGGGCAGGAATTTGAAAATTTCATCAAAAAAGCCTGTTTGCTTAGTTTCGAGTGGTAAAAACCAAAATTCACCACTTTTGGCCCACCCTGGAAAAACTCCTTCCGACGCCCGTGCACACAAGCATGTAAAATCACACCATTTTTGTGAAAAATTGTTTTGTATTACACCATCAGGCAACACTGTTCAACAACACCAATTCGGTAAGCAATCCATAGCAGGGTGACAGACTGTGCACGGTGTATTCTGCCAAACAATTACGAAATCCTGCCAAATTACAAATAATATGTTAGAAATAATATCGACAAAATACTGCCAAAATTCTGCAACGTTTGTTTCATTAAACGATTTACTTCATCACTGGACCCAATACTAATTATGTTACTTAAACTTGCGGTATTTAGGCAAAAAAGTGGGGGGCCCTAGGCCCCGGTTCCGCCACCTATGGCACTACGCATCGTCAGTCCTACAACCTCAACAAATGACGCAAGTTTACAATACATTTGGTTCAACGCGCTCTTTATGCGAACATCCAGTGTTAAGAGTGCGAAAAAGCCACAGAAAGGTTGTATAGGCGCAATTCGGCCAGTGGTTTTGGGTTCATACACACAGGGACGCCGGAGGGCGGGGGCAGAAATGCCTTTTCATAACAATTTCATGATTTATCAAGATCGACTGGAAGCAAGTTCATTGCAGCTATTCGTGCACCCCGAAAATTGGTTAACGACATTTTTCGTTTTTTATAAGTTTCCATTGCCCTCAACTCTTTTGTTGCCCTACCGCTGCTCCGGCGTCTCTGCTTACACATACTACAGACAGTTGTTCGTACATTTAACAAAATATCGGGATAGCTCTTCAAATCTGCCCTGCCTTGACCCGGTCTGAAACAGAGCGTTGGAAAAGCTGTGGTCATCGAAAGCAGTATCTGCTGCAGCAAAGGATTTGCTTAAAGGGTACAGTTAATGCCTTGTGTGCATAGGCATGCACTCATCTGTAAATATCATTTGTGTGTTTGCTTTTATCAGTTTCAAGGTATCAAAGTAATTTATGTGCTTCAGTGCACCGCTGAGCACATCCATGCGGTGTTTCTTGTTGGCCGCTTAGCAGGGCCGGCGCTAGGTGGTTGGAGCTCCCCCCCGAATCTCAACCTTGGGGCCCTCAATATACAATAGATCCTACATTGCATTTAACACATAGTATTTACGAAACAAAAACATGGATTTAGCTATTTTAACAAATGCTTACAAAAGCATTTTGTACAGGATCAACACAACGTATAAAGCAGACAGACTTAAGCATTTGATATGTTTCAAGCTAGGAAAATGACTTTTACAAGTATTCAAAATTGCAAATGTATTTGTCAACTCAGTCATATCTAATATTTTGGCAGTTTCACTTTCATTAGATATCATTACCAGATTCGTTAGCCTTTCATCAGTCATAGTTGATTAGTGAAACGTTTCGGTTAGCCTCAAGTTGCTGAAGCTCCGTTCAGCAGTATTGCGTACAGTGGTGATCGGCAAATTTTCAGTAGAATGGCTCCAAACCCCCTTTCTATGGGTATCCGTGGTAATTTTTCCAGGGGGGGGGAAACGTCGACATTTTGCTTATACTTTTCAGGTTGCTGACGATGCAATGCACACGGACGATTACAAACCGCTTTACCCTTTCTTCACAAAAAGTAATTGCTCCATTTTACGGCTATAGTCACAAAAAATTCGCTTCGCTGGCAGCAGTAGCCAGGTAGGCCTATATTGCGGTAAGTTACAATTAGACTATCTGTTGATTTTCTAAGCAGGGTATTTTTTACAAAGAAGCAAATTGCCATGGTGAAACCACAGTTTTTTACACAGTAGGCTGTAAAAGTATGTGGCTATCCACTATTAGAACTCACCGTCTTCCTGCATTACTTGCGTTCAACACTTGTATGCGGCAAAACGCAAAGTGAACACGTAAAGATTCGTTGCCATGTGATTGTTACGCAATAAAGTCCTACAGTAGAACAATCTGCACGCAAGTTTCGCAACTTGCCTCTGCAGACCACTGGTGCCACACCTGGTGAATTTTCACTAGATCTGGTGATTTTTAGGCTGACCTAATGATCTAGTGATTTTTCAATGCAATCTAGTGATTTTTTGCAAAGTGTGTTTTGAAGAATATTGCTCGTTTTTCTCAAATTTTCAGCCCTTTTTAACCCGCAAACAATTGATTACGTGAATCGTTGTTCAAATACTTGGAGTAAAATTACGAAAAAGTATTTCTAATTTATGTTTCTCATTGTTTTCACGTCCGTGCTGTTTATTGCGGTAACGTTGGCCATGACAGTATTTTCATTTCTTTGCAGGAACACTGCAGTGAAATATTTAATTAAATAATGGATTGATTGGTCTAGAATACTCCGTGAGTGGTGCCGTTTTCAGCGCTTGAAAACAGCCTGAAAATTGTTGGTATTATATTTTCCAGGTTTCCGCCATGGGCGTCGGAAAGGAGGGGGGAAGGGGGAGAAGGCCCCCCTGGATTTTGAAAAATTAAGCAAAAAAAAAAGATTTCGAGTGGGAAAAAATAAATTTACCACATTTGGCCCCGACCTGGAAAAATTTTTTTAAAATCCCCTTGTGACCCCCCCTGGAAAAATCCTTCCGACACCCATGGTTTCAGCATCATCTACTTTAAGAAACTTGCAAATGATGTAAAGTTTTTTGGGCAATAAAGTAAATAACTAAATCAATTCAAGCAAAATTGCGAACTTCGACGCAAAAGTTTTTAATCTCGTGATTTTTTTCAAATCTAGTGAATTTTTTTTGTGAATCTAGTGATTTTTGCAGAGGAGCCTGTGGCAGCACTGCTGCAGACAGGCAAAGCAGCGGATGTGAGTGAACTGCAAACTCATCACTGCACAACCCCAGGACAGTGAACCTGGTTCTTGTGCACTGTAGGTGTCATACCGGCAAATAAACTGTCAAGGCAAGAATTAAATCAATTTAATCGGAATAACGCTCCTGACTTCAGATTTACTATTAATTTTTGTTTCTTAGTGCCAATGTCCAAAAGGAGGGGCGAACGACCGTTTACCACCTTGCGGCAGTGGCGATTCTAAGGGGGGCCTGGGTTAGGGTTGCCAGACGCGTTTTGTAAAAATACCGGCCATTTTGACTTGTCAACAGTGCCAGATCTAAGCTGTGTCGTATTTCGTAAGCGGCACAGGGAAAACAGAGAGACAATCAGTATTGTTAGGCCACAATTGATGATTTGCCTGTATTTTGGCTGGCTCATTACATTTCGGTGGGTGCGTGACGCGAAAATCGCACCAAGGATTGCGTCAACAGCAGCAAATAAACTGCGCTGAAACAACTGTCCTGAGAAGATTCACTACTAGAGCCATTATAATTTGAGAAATTCGGCGTTAGTTCTTTTTGAAGTTACGGCAAATAATTTATTTTCAAAATACCGGCTTCAGGCACTGATTTTCAAAATACCGGCCTTTTACCGGCCTCTGCTAAATTAGCAGTAAATACTGGCCAGGCCGGTGAAATACTGGCCATCTGGCAACCCTAGCCTTGGTGGGCCACGGCCCCCCCAGATTTTTGCTTGGCCTCCCAGTGTTTTTTCTTAATTTACCGTTCAAATTCATTTGGTTGACATACACAGTAAGGCGGCGAAGGGAGGCAGCCAATATCTCTGCCTCAATGAAAACATTTCATTGTTACGACATAGTTATGCAATTCTATCATATTGATATGGCATCACTGGCGTGACCGACAAGTCGCGTTGGGGAAACTTGCTATGAAAATGTGTGGGCTACAACAGGATTTTGTGACATGAAAAATCTACCAAGAAACCTCAGCAGACATGCCAGGGTCAAAAAACAATATTCAAAACCAAAATTGCATTAAAAACTTTTGGAAGCGCAGTGATATACTTTGAATCTGAACGAACAGCGGAGACTAAATATCAGCGTTCACAATGCTAAGGTAAGGGAAAACCGAGAGATTTTGAAAGACCTCATTAGTGTAAATTGCTTCCTAGCCAAACAGCAATTAGCATTTTGTAGTAACGATGAGAGTTCGATTTCCTCTAATCGTGGCAACTGTGTAGAACTTTTACATACTCTTGCTGCGAAAGATGAAAGATTAGCTAGACATTTAGAGACATCTACTGTGTTTTCTGGCTCCTCAAACATAATTCAGAACGATTTAATTGCAGCAATAGTTGATGTGGTTGGATATGTTATAAAGGAGATAATGGTAATGGTAATGGTAATGATAATGGTTTATTGTTTCATATGACTCAGCCAATAAGCAGAAGCACCATAAAAGCCATCGCATGCAGTAAACCAACCATTAGCGAACATTAGAGCAAATGAGA
>Ga0210059_1005650_pt1 | contig 20109 bp, 7 predicted proteins | sample Ectturendosymbi2_FD_188042 | JGI IMG/M metagenome (GOLD analysis project Ga0210059, IMG submission 188042) | Ecteinascidia turbinata endosymbiont from Florida, USA - Sample 2 (SPAdes) (version 2) | ecosystem: Host-associated > Tunicates > Ascidians > Unclassified | place: Key West, Florida... | reverse complement strand
GTTTCAGAATTCACGGAAGGTAATATCTTTGCGGTAGAGTTAGATGCTAAGTATTTTATCACAGCCCATCTGTTTAAAATCAACATCAATTCCGTGTTTGAAGAGATCATCAGGTGAAGTGACGGTTAATGTAAAACCGCTTTAGTGGTAAAACACTTTATGAGCCGATTTAGCTGCTTTTGCCTTTGTGATGAATTGTCACTGAAATGTGGATACATGCCGCAGAATCATCGTAAAGTGATGAAACCACAGGATTGCGGGTAGATTTCTCGAAAGCTCTACACCAATTGTCAATAATCCTAATGTTTCTCTTTTGTTTAAAAAGTGGTTATCGCCTGCTGTCAGTTGTAATTTTCCTTAAGTTTTAAGTGAACTGCTGACATGTTTTCACAGTTGTGGGTATTTTTGCATTCTCTTAACAACATCCTCCACTTGCTATACTGTCAGTGCACTGCCTTCTAGTAGTCTTAGCCATGTTTTTAGTATGTTTTGTATGTGGCTGGTAGTTTTGCTGTCTGTTTCCGCATTTTTATGTCATATTCACTCTCTACGTCAAGGATACACAACTGCCGGGCCACATCCTGGTGATAGTCCATGAGGATTTTGTTACAGAGCCATGAGGGTCAGCTGCTGGATATTGCAAATGGTGGTAACCTCAAATCTAGGTTTGAGATAACAACTATACCAATGTTCTGGGTGTAAATCAGAATACCCGAACCCTCACCATAACAGCACTAAAAACCCTGCTAACATTTCCAACATCCTCTCTCTGAGGCTGGTCTTTCAGCTGGTGACAGCAACCAAGACAAAATGCCTAAGTAGTCTGTCCCATAGACAATTTATGGCATCACATAAACGCAATTGTTACCAAAGGAAGGCTTCAGAATAATTCACTGACCAATGTCATGACACAACTCTTTTCAGGAACACTATGATTTTAGAAAGAGGTTAAGTGGTACTGCACTCATTATTTTGCTCAGATAGCTGAACAACTAACATGCTATTTTGGTTTGCAACATATTTGATAACATTTTATTTTAGAAAAACAATTACATTAAATTTCTGCATTCATTGATATATACAATTGAGAGTTTGCAAGTTTGATTGCAAGAAAATAACTAATGCATCAAAATAATTAAAAAATTTACTGTTGTCTTCTAATCTTGCTCCAGCCCTATATGACATTGAAAGTACTAAAATTTAGTTAAATGGAGTGAATATGCTCGAACTGTGCATATTGGTGGAACTAACTGATCCTTTTATGTTTAAGTGTTTTAACATAACTGATTGCTTTTAAGGTTTTTTTTTCAGTGTTTTGTAGTAAACCAGTTGTTTTGATCTGTTGCCTGTGTGCACAGTTCCTCTGGACCACCTCATTTGCCAAGTGGACACTATGGCCATTTTGTGTTTGAATTTTTCTGAGCTCAATAGTTTCAATGTAACCTACAACGAATTGGTAAAAAAGCATTGAATGAAGTGGAAAACATGTGCGGAAGTTCATTCTAGCACTATAGAATAACTTCTCACAGTTGAATGTGTACTTGATGTTCTAAGACATACAAAAGATGTCAAATGTATGTCAGCTTGACAAACATTTTTCTTAACTCTTGATGGTTCTTGTCTGGCGACGCTGTGAGTTGTAAGTTTAAAAAACATTTCTGATATCCATTTATTTGTTTAGGGCAAGAGGTTCACGCTCGAAGACTTGTCACCTCGTTCATGCAAACTGGTGGATGGGTGCTTTTGCAAAATTGTCATTTAGGTTTAGATTTTATGGATGAGTTGTTGGAGACTGTTCAAACTGCTGAAAATGTTCACCCCTCCTATCGGACATGGATCACCTCTGAAGAGCACCCTAAGTTTCCAATTACCTTCCTGCAATCCAGCATTAAAGTACACTGATTAATCTTAATTTATGCAATGCTTATTGCAAGCATAATCAGTTCAGTTTACGTAAATGCAGTTCTCATTGCTCTCAATTAATGTTGAAAAGGTGTCTTCAGATAGTGTGTTGTTTTTTTTGCTCATAATCAAGACTTTACTCCAAATAAGCCCAATGACTTATCAGAGTTTTTTTTAAGGAAAAGGTTAGGTACGCGGTATGGACCTGTAGGGACCCGATTTTTCTGATTCTAGGGACCCGATTTTCTCTGATTCTAGAGACCTGATGATAATTTTCTGTGATTCTAGGGACCCGCATCGGGTCCCTGAAACACCTTAAAAAAACCTGGACTTATAAGCATTTTGGAAAGATGGCTTTCACGTACAATTAAAAGTGAAAATTTGATGTTTTAGGTTGACACACTAAAGTTTTTTAAAGGCACTGACAAAATATATGAAAATTCAGTTTTTTTGTTTTTATTTTTCTCAAGAAATTTTGACTGTTTTTCAAATGGTTCGTTAGCCAATATTACTTGCCAAATTTTTTTAAACCAGTGGATTAGTTTGTCAATTATCCAAATCAGGCTTACATCCACATGTGCTTAGTTATAGTTTTATACACTTTTGTAGCAGCACTGGCAACCTTGATCACTGCATTTGAAGCTGTTGTGTTAATACCCTGAGTTATTTTTCCTGATCGCTTACCTGAGTGTCACATTTGTTCCATAGGTATGTTTTGAGCAAGAAGATAGACTAGCTAGAGTCAGGGTGTTTGGAGTATATGAGTAACTTGGAGTTTGGATGTGAATTACATCTCACCATTTATACAAGATTTGATAAGGGGCTGATATCAGTGGCGATTCCAGAATGAAAAAAATGAAGTGGTTGCACTGCTGGGCCAAAGAAAAAAGTAAGGGGAAAAAAAGTAACGAGAAAAAAGAAAAAAAAAAGAAAACAGTAACTAACATAAATGTCTTTCCTCCATGGTGATTTTACGTTGTAATGTAGATTGATTTGCTTTGATTAACCCTATTAAACCCAGCATAGACTTGTGAATATTGTCAGGGCCGTCGCCAGAAAGTCATCAAATCATTCAAAATTTTGCTGGCTGAAAGGTATCTGCTGTATATGTCAATCAAACAAACTTGAACGTGCAATTAAGCACAAAAATGGCCCCCTTAGAACCGCCACTAGTTCATATCATTTCAAAAGAGAATGGCAGTAATGCAAATGAGTCGGAAGGTTTCTGTAAATCAGTGTTTCCCAAACTTGTTCGAGTCGTTACCCAAGTCAAGGTAACGATTATGTCTTATTACCTTCAATATTTCGCCATGATTGCTCGTAATACAGAACAACATTTTGGTTCCGTGTTACCCCCCGAAGAATCGCATATTACCCGCAGGGGGTAATTTACCCTCAGTTTTGGAACCACTGCTATAAATTATCTATTGACCTATTATATCATGCCCAGAGGCGTGCAGAGGTCTGGTGATGCCCGGGTCAACTGCTTGATTGTATGCCCCCTACCAAATTTTAGTATTGTGTTGAGGAATGTAAGAAATACAGGCATTTGAAATGCGTAGAAACTAGTGTTGACAAAAATGAAGTTTTGAAATTTAAATTAGAAATATTTCAAAGGGTATTTTTTGTTTTTAATGCGTTTAGTCTTGACAATTTTTTTATCCTGTGACCTGAGGCATATGTTTATAAGCAAAATTATTCAGGTGTTGCAGTTGACTACATCGCCTTGAACTACTGAGGCAAGCACAAGGGAAAGATGGCAATTCGGGGCATTAACTAACAGGAAAGCAACCAGCAGCAATAAAGTTCCATCACTGAGTTCACTCTACTACTACTAGGTTGCACTATCATTATATAGGGGAAAGGGAATTACGATAATTCGCTTGTGGTGCCTACCACCGTGACTTGTTACTCATGGGCACCATCTAGCGGTGACCATTCATTGACATGTGGCGCCATCTTCCGGCCGCCACACAGGTAATGGGTATGCATTGAGGAACTAGATGTTTGTTAGCTTGTGTGATTCAGACTCATGGTCCATATCACAATGGTAATCGAATAACGCAAAAACGTAAAAATGGTAAGTCACAACTAGGACAACCAATTCTTTTACCTAAACACTTAAAATTTTGACTTGATAATTTAAAATTTTGACTTAATTTTTACCTATAAAGTTTCTGCGTTTGCAGTTGCAAAATAATTCAGCATTAGGTGTTGAGGTTAACACAGAAGCATATTCATGCACTCTATGCTTCGAAATTTAACAAAATTTGGTTGTTAACTTTGGGGATGATATATTGATGAATACTTTGATAACTATAGCAGGGTCTAGAGTCAAACATGAGGACATCATAAAGTTGAAACACTATGTGTAGAATGAATTGAGTATTAACAAACCAAGTATTGCAAGACCACATTTCTTACCCTCCCACGCCTATCCTATATAATATTCAATCGTAAAGTAGTGGGTAAAATAGCATTTTTCATGAGAAATTGCAACAAACCCATTATTATTACAGCTTTGCAACGAAACTTACATATTGATTAAGATATAAAAAGCTGTGTTGCAAGAAATTTTTGACCTAATGATAAATTTTGACTTTTTTGACCTAATGGCTTGGGATTCCCTCATGGTATGAGCGTGAAACTTGGTTTGTGGACGTTTCATAAGCTTTAGAAAATGCAGAAAATTTTTGACGTTTGGTTGCCCTAGTCATAACTCACGAATCGGTTGAGACACATCAAAATATTAGATATTGTTGGAAAAGTAGAGCCCATTTTATGATGGCATTTTTGCGCGTGTGTCGCGTCACCCTGAACCACTGCAGAGGAAAACCCAATATTTTCATCCTTGCCATAATGGTAGTTGACATTTTTCTACGGGTTTTGAAGCGAAAATTATGTCTGTTGGAAAAATTATTACTTCACTAAAATGTCGCTAATGGTATCATTTTTGCAAAAAAAATTTTTGGCTTCACAAAAAGCATTAAATGAAGTGGAAAACATGTGCGGAGTACATCAAAATTGTCTCTCTCTAAAGTAAATCTTGATTGTCTCTCTAAAGTAAATTTGACCTAAAAACTTAAAATTTCACTTTATAATTTACATATTTTGACCTATAAATTTTCTGTGTTTGTAACTGCAAAAGAATTCAGCCCTAGGTGTTTAGGTTAACCCAGAAGCATATTCATACACTCTATGCTTTGAAATTTTTAAATATTATGTTGTTTAACTTTGGGGGTGATATATTGTTAAGTGCATTAATAACTACAGTGGAGTCAAACCTGAGAACATCATGAAGTTGAAACGTTATATGCATAATGGATTGAACACTTAACAAACCAACTACTGTAAGACCACGTTTCTTTCCTTACCATGCACGCTTATCCTACATAATATTCAATCGTCAAGTAGTGGGCAAAACAACATCATTACGCCAGAAGTCGCAACAAACCCGCTGTTATTCCCGAATAGCAACTAAACTTGCAAAAGGATATCAATCAAAATCTTTTGTTGTAGTTTCCAATGAAGTATTGATAAAGAGAAAAACAACTGTGCTGCAAGAAAATTTTGACTTTTTTTGACCTAATAACTTGGGATGCCCTTCTGGTATGAGCGTGAAATTTGGTTTGTGGACGTTTCATGAACTTCCAAAACGGCAGAAAAATTTTTGGCTTTTGATTATCCTAGTCATGACGCGTTACAAAGTAGGTGTTATAGTTCAGTTCTTCTTAACTGGGTGAATGGTTCACCCCGGGGTGAATGAGACTATTGTCAGGGTGAATGAAATTTCTGTTTCTGATTTTTTTGTATCCTCTGAAAATATGCATTTGTCTTGTTTATTTTCCCCAAAACATCAGCAATCGTGAATAAAATGGCGAACCTGACGCATTCTAACTTCGCGTCTACAGCAGTTAGCAACTTATCACTTCAGAAAACCAGTAGTATGGTGCCATTAACTGCGTCTATTACGCAATGGGTATAGATATTATCGCGATCTGTCATTTTTATTCAATAGAGTGGTAGAATCTCTGCTGTGCTCTCTGCATGAGCGTCCTGTACTCCTGTGCAAAAGTTATCTGCTAGAATCGCAGTACTTCGAAAGTTTCAGACACATAAACACTCATCAGAGTAGCCAATTATCAGTTGAAGTGCGGGCCTAACGAACCGAAGTACAGGTGTAGCCTATTTGAGATATTTCTTTGTTGCCAGTTCGGTATTGTTCCAACGTCTAATATGCGCTTATATCTCAGGTAATACCTGCAGAATATAGGCTATAAGAAATATGCAAAAAACACTTTGATTTGATAAATTTAAATGTATGGATGAAATCAACCAGGACACGCTAGCTTCTTGAAAAGGAAGGTTAGCGTCGAGAATAAGTTCCCTTCAAAAATAAAAAGGCAAACTAGGATGATGATTAGATTAAGTCTGGGTTTTTTCATCCCAGAAGTGAAGAATTGAGCCATGAACAACCGTCTTCTCAATGCTTGTTTTGCTATTTTAAATATGCAACCAGTGTTTGGTTCCTTCAAAGTTGCAGGTTCATTTACGAAACAAACACGGCATTCATCAAGAATAAGTCCCCACAATTCGTCAAGCATCAGCACGAATGTTTCTGCAAACAGTAAAACGCGACTCATCAGTCGTAAATGACTCTGCTAGCAACAAGTTTTCTTCACCTTTCCTCTTTTCAAATAGCGCATGTACTGATGAAACGAAAAAAACAATTTGCGAAGCTGAGTCTGTCGTAGGTGTAGAGGAAAGCAAATTTTTGAGGGGCCGAAGGATTTTTGCCCGAAATAAACTATAAAAAAGCTCCTCATGTTAATTTGGGCTCCGTTTTTGCTCATATTTTCAGGGGTTTTGTGAAGGTTTTCAGAGATTTTGCCCGGATTTTCAACAAACGAAAACTTTTGGGGATGCACCGCCGCCTCCTACATCAGTGAAGCCTGTAATCAAACCATATACAAAGATCGTAGGCCTATAACCAATTAGCCGCATGGTGGTAAGTGTGCTTTGGATAAAGTAGAGCAAATACCTTGGTCTAACAATGAAAACTACAGTAAACCTCGGTTAATCCGGATCTTCGCCAAAACCGAATGAAACCGATAATAGGAATGATTTCTAACGTTTTTCTTTATAAAAATCTTCGGCGTATTTTCTAATCCGGATCTTCGCCCATACCCGGATAAAATCTTCGCTTTTCAGTTCACATCTCGTAATCCGAATTTTGTCTCTAGGAAAGATGCGGCAGCTTTCAGACGCAACCCAAGCGTGCTCGCGATCATGAACGAGCGTATAGAATTATGATAAAAACGGCCGCAACTGCGCGCAACATTCGATTAATTGTAGAGACGATTATTACGTCACACACGGGCATGGCTTATCTTGTTGAACATAAGGCTCAAAGCACGTCGCCGCACCACTGTTTGAGTCTATTGATCAATATTGAGTGTGCTTGTGAAGAGCATAATACCGTGGCCCGCGCATACCCCGTCGTAGGCTTAACCAAAAGGTCTTATCACGGTTAATTGAGTATGACGACGTCATCAGAAGGCCACCCTTTTCAGCCTTGATTCGGGCCCCCCTAACCCTAAGTCCACCACTGATGAGTGATAACTTTCAAGATAGAACGTTTCATGCTACTAGTAAGAATGTGATATGTTTACTTGGATACAAATTTTAGTTGCTCCTTTAAGAAAAAGCATGTCTTGTAAACTATTGGTATTTCTTGGTAATAACAGCACCTTTTCAAACTCCCGTGTTTTCTTAGTGTTTAGACTGCAAAGCAAACTTAATCATATTTGAAAAATCATTTCTAATTTTATATGGTTAATGTTACCATTCAACAAATTAAAACTGCAGTATGGACGAAATTGCATGTTGGAAAAGCTCTTTGTTTCCTATGCGCTAACACAGCACACGACGCTTTCTATGTTTCATTTTGTTCTACTGATATATCCTATATAAAATTTTGCAGTTTACGAATGAACCACCTCAAGGTGTGAAGGCAGGGTTGACCAGGACATTTGCTAGCATCACTCAGGATCAGCTTGACGTTAATAATTTGCCACAGTGGAAGCCTTTGCTTTATGCCATTGGATTTTTACACACCGCCGTTCAGGTATACTTGTTTGTATTTCAAGCAAGCTGGTCAAGGTATTTATTTGAGCCGCTGTACTGTCAGGAGAACTGTGAGGTGCAGTTCTTCTGCAATATAACGTTTTTAAGAACTAATTGTTCTTCGAGCGTCTGCGCCGTTTAAATTGCATAAATAGCGATTTTAATAATTTTGCTGTAGTGCTTCAAAGAGAAAATAGAACAATTTTTCAATCACATTCCGTACAAAATAGCTTGTTTCTTACGTGTTCTATTTAGCAAAGACACATAGCAAAACCAATGCGTTTCTCATGCATGTCATCAAACGCCATTAGTATCAAGGTGTGATGCACTATCCAACTACAGTACGTTATTTGGAAAGTGTATGAAACCATTAGGCCTGATGGCAGAATATAATCATTTTGTCATTAATCCCGAAGATGTCTCAGGAAAATTTTCTAGAAAATGAAGTTTTTAACAAAAGGTAAGGTTACTGCACTCCTGCAGTTCTGCAATTTGACTAGTTAGCGGTGAGCAATATTAACCGAAACAATTTCTGTTCAGGCATGACTTGGTTGACACCCAAACGTTTCGTGTACTCATTTCGGCAATGTTTGTATTCGTGAACGTTGCAGTGCTGCTGCGGTGTTACTTTGATCACAATGTACAGTATGTTTGCAATTACAAACTTTTGAACGGTTGGAAATACTGCCGACAATCAGGGGTAAATTCGCAATTATTGAAATCAACGTTCGTGATAATATTTAGTGAGGTAGACGTATATGCAAAAGTTTTAAGAAATTAGTGTTGTTTGAAAAAGCAAACTGTTCACTACTACTTGGGTGCCACGCGTAGTGCGTTTCAAACGTTCAAGTTTCTTATGCTTAAACTAAAACCAGTATGTTTCTCGTTTGATTCAGCTACCTAACATTTGATTTCTCATTTATGCCATTGTTATAGAACAGGGGTTCCCAACCTTTCTTTGACCATGTACCCCTTCAGCATTTCGACAGATGAGCATGTAACCCTAATATTTCTGATGACAAAAGGGCTGAGTAAAATAAGAAAATCCACTGAATTTAAATAAAACTTTTAGATTTTTATAACTATAAAGTTAATAGTTTTTTAAAACAGTATTCACTGATATACGCATAAATATTTGGAAAATAAATAGTATATAAATATATTTTCCCTTCTATTGCTATCCTTAAATGTACCCCTTCAGATAGGTAAATGTACCCCTAGGGGTACATGTACCACAGGTTGGGAACCCCTGTTGTAGAATAATGTTACAGGTATCTGCAAAGCCTTGAACTGCTGAAGTAAGCACAAGAGAAAGATGGTAATTCGGGTCATTAAACTAAGGGGAAAGTAACCAGCAACAATAGAAATCCCTCACTGAGTTCACTCTACTGTATCATTATTCTAGGGATAAGTGAATTACGAGAATTCGCCTGTGGTGACTATCACAATGACTTGTTACTGATGGGCACCATCTACCGGTGACCATCATTTACATGTGGCGCCATCTCCAGGCCGCCACAATTAAGTCATTACTAACAAGTATTCCAGCAGTGGTAGCCATGCTCTTGCTCTCTAAAGATAATCGCAGGAGACTGTATGTTCTTACAGGAAAGACGTAAATTTGGGCCACTTGGGTGGAACATTCCCTATGAATTCAATACGTCTGATCACTACGCAACTGTTCAATTTGTGCAAAACCATTTGGATGATTTGGATCCCAAACGTGGAATTCAGTGGTCTACTGTAAGATACATGATCGGTAAGATATGTGTCTGTTTACAACGTTTTCACTGCTATCAGGAATAGCTAATCAACATTGTAAAACGTTGCCGCTGTAAAACGTTTTGTTCTGTACGTTTTTATCAACCTGCAGTTTTCAGCTTGTATCGTTCAAAACGTGCAGTCTATACACATGACATATCTGAGTCGCTATGCTGTATATTTTAACCGAAGCTTTTCTGAAAATCGAAAACAGGCATGTTTATTTGGCAATAGGATTTATGCTTGGTGGTTTCAAAGCTGTAGTACCAGTTTTTTGCTCGCGTTGTCCCGTACGGGAAGCACAGCAAGCTCAAAACAACATGAGCTGCTCTCACGTATACAAAAGCCTTTTCTCAGCAAGCTTGGCAGTGGGTAAACTTTTCTTCAATGGACGATTAAATTTCTCGTATAGAGCAACAAATTTGTAAATCCAGAATGTGGAACATCGCCCTTCTTAAAATAGTATAACTACCTACAAAATGCATGTCTTGTAACGATTGTTTTCACTTAAAGGAGGAATTACGGCCGCACTGTCTCAAAGAAGACTTAGCCATAAATTGTATTTGTCCAAACCAGAGGTGCACAACCTGCTTGCGGCCTTCGATAAAAATTTATCCGGCTGTGCACATGTAGGCTAATTTAAAAAATAAGTCGTGGCGGCCGTACGTTGATAAACTCCTTTGTCTACTGTGTTAGCATGCTTAGTAGAAAGACAGCCCAAAAGACACGTGTGGAAGCAGGCAAGGCTCATTGTGTGAAAGCAATTCACTGGCCGCCGTAATTCCTAAAATCAAATCGTTATTCGGTCGGCAATGGCGAGAAGGTTGTGCACCCCTGGTCTAAACAGCTGCTGTTGTTCTTGTTAGTATTTAATGTTGGCTTGTATGCGATTCAGGGGAAGTGCAGTACGGTGGAAGAGTGACAGATGATTATGACAAACGCCTTCTCAACACGTTTGCTACTGTATGGTTTCATGAAGGAATGTTCAACAAATCGTTTTGTTTTTACACCGGTTACAATATTCCCGTTTTCAAAAACACGAAAGAGGTTTGTGTAGTAGTGGCCGTAAGGTTGTTGGTATATTGTATAAGAAGGGACAGATAATTTGGATATGAGCCTCCTTTAAACAGTTTTCATATTTTCATAACGCAATCTAGACATGTAAAGTTACGCCTGTAATGTGGTATTTATGTGCAGTAGTGCTCCGGAAAACTTAAATGTACAGCAAACAGTTTGGAGTTTAAGCAGTGTTTGTCAATTAAACGGCTGTGCTCCTACTAAAATGTAGTGATGCGAGTCAAGTTTACTGCCGCAAACACTAAACATTTCAACTCAGGGTGAAGTCAAGAGACCGTGATGCCAAAAATTGTCGACCAATATAGTCTATTCGGGAACCCCTCGGAAGTTAGTTTTTTGCAGTAAAGTTTTGAAGAACTTACACCAATGCAAGGAAATCACGTTAGTGCTGAGTGGCGACAACTGCAGGAACTAAAATGCTTCATTTTTGCGATGCTGCAAACGGTGGAGGCTGTTTTCGCTGGTAGAGATTAAAACGTCAGTTTTTTTCGCTGTGTACTGTGACCACAAAATCTAAACGCGATGGACTGCAGCTACGAGATGATAAAACATTGTCGATCTTCGTGATGGGCCGCGAACGCACACGTGGTGCAAATGTCTTTCTTGAAGATACGTTTACATACGGGACATGGGCGTCGGAAGGATTTGTCCAGAGGGGGGCACTGGGGGAGGTTTTCAATATTTTTCTAGGAGGCCCAAAGTAGTGAAATTTGTTTTTCCTACTTCAAACAAAGAAAACAACCTTATTTTGCTGAAATTTTCAAAATCCAGGGGTCAAGGCCGCCCGCGCCCCTCTTCCGACGCCCATGATACGGGTTGTTTAGTTCTCATAGGCCGTACACGTGCGAAAGCAGGTTGGGCTCCCAAAAATTCCTAAAAAATTTGGGGCTTTTTGGCCATATAATTTGGCACCAGAAACGCTCGATTGAGGGCTCTAAATGCTCGTATTATAGCCGGCTTTCCAATGAAACTTTAAGTCACGAAATCGGCTCATTGGATTGGCCGATGACGTCATCAAAAACGCAAAGCCTATCCCAGTCATGACGTCATCGACCAAAAACCCCAAACCTAAATTTTTTTAAATTCTAAACTGCAAGACTTTCAAAGTCTTTAGAGCAGGGGTCACCAACGTGGTGCCCGCGGGCACAGGTCGCCCGCAAGGACCAAGTAGGTCGCCCGCGGACCTGTTCTAAAAATAATATTAGCATAATCAATGTCTTCGCATTAACGAATATCAATACTAAAATAATTGAAGGTGAATTGAGCAAAAATTTTACTTCAGAAGTGTGTATCAAGCTAGTAGCCCTTTGCATTAATCGGTTCACAAGAAGTAGCTCGCAGTTTCAAAAAGGATGGTGACCCCTGCTTTAGAGGGTTTGAACAGCTCTCTAGCTCAATCTGCTGCTGAGTTATGGCTGGCCAAAATTTGCCCTGAGAGGTGAAGTCATACCTTTCGTGTAACTTTTTTATTTTTGTCAAAAATTCGGTATTTGAGCCATAATTTTGGCTCAAGATAAGATAGAAAGCCGATCAAGGGCTCTAAAGACTCGGATGATAGCCTAGTTTCCAAAAAAAACTTGAACCAAAAAATTGCTCGTTGGGTTACCGCCCGGTGAACTTAGGCGAAAAGATGAAAACATGCCCAATTATGACGTCACCCACTGAAAACCCTAAACCCAAAACGAAAATTTTTTAAAAATGTGAACTAGAGGAATTCCCGAATCCGTGGATGGTTTGAACAGGCCATAACTTTTGAACCAGAAACGCTAGAAAGTCCATCAAACCCTCTGTAGACCCGCACTGTAGCCTAGAATCCATTTAAATCCAGTAAAGCTTTGAGCCACGATTTCGGCTCAATTGTGGAACTCCCAAGAGATGTTGACGTCATCCAATGTTTTGACAGACCTGTCAAAACATCCTGTGGTTATGTAAACATGGCCAAAAATGCCGACAAGCCACACTGAAAATTTTTTTGCAGTCTAAACTGCAAGTCTTCACGAGTCTTTAGAGGTCTTGAACAGCTCTCTAGCCTATTCTGGCGGCGAGTCATGGTCATATACAAACTGGGTGTTATTCACCCCAGGTTTCTTTTTGTAGGGGTAGAAATTTTGACCCCTTTTGGTTTTTGTGGCATAATTTTGGCTCCAGGTACGCCAGAAAGCCAATCAAGGGCTCTAAAGACTCGGATGATAGTCTAGTTTCGAACAAAAGCTTGAGAGAAAAAATTGGCTCATTGGATTAGCGTCCAGGGCCGCGTCAAGTAGGCCAAAAAAACGAAAACACACCCCCCACTTGTGACGTCTCCCCCAGAGAACCCCAAACCCGAAACGAAGACAATTTTTTTTTTAATCTCCACTAGAAGACTTGCTGAATCCGTAGATGGTTTGAACAGCTCTCTAGCCCAATCGGCTGGCGACTTATAGTGTTACAAACCTGCGCCAAAATTTTGGCGGGCCCGGGACATAAAGGATAGTTATCCATAAAATCACAGTTACCAGACCTGCGTCGTTTCATATGTTTGTTTCGGCTACGTGCATATCTTGTTCGAAAGCAGTATTTACCTTAAGAATTGATTATTTATTGAAAGAAAATGTTACTAAGATAACAGAGCAGTCCCGTCGCCACGGGAGGGCTTTGGTGGGCTTAGCCCCCCAAATAAACCTCCAAGCTCCCCCAAATTGAAACATGAAACACAATAAATCAGTGGAATTTTTGTCAATTTTTAGAATGTCAAGTCCCCTTATTGAAAACTGTCTGGCGAAGGTTCTGCATCAGAGAGGCACCGAAGTGAAAGCTAAACGAATATTTGAAGCTCGATATTAGTTGTATTGAAATTTTAGTTATTTCAACTTTTCAGTGTTGATTTTTTTCAATTAATTTGGATTCAACGGATGTTAGTGGACAAATACGTTTTACTGGTAGAGATTTGTTTTCACTACTTTTAGTCGCAAGTATTGAGTATAAGACCCTAATAAGTTAAGCCCTTTATGCACTGTGTACCCTGGTATTTTTCAAATCAAACACATGTGAATATTTTAAATATGAAATATGATGTTAGATACTAATTTGTTTAAATTATTTGCAGGTGATGGAAGCTATCGAATCTCTCCCACTGACAGACAAGCCTGAAGTTTTTGGATTGCATATGAATGCGGACATCACGTATCAAACAAACACTGCAACTGGTATATTGGATACTATCCTAAATATACAACCCAAGGATGCTGGGAGCGGATCCGGTGAAACTCGCGAAGCTGTGGTGTATAGACAAGCCCAAGATATGTTAGAAAAGTTGCCTGCTGATTACATACCTCACGAGGTATTTATTAATTTCGCCGAGATTCACTGCAATCGGCGTTTTCAGGTGTCGTCGTACTGAGCGTTTTGCTCATGTATCCCCGGACCAGGGGAGTCCTAAAACCTGCGAAAGTGACTTTATTCACCATGAATTTGTACAATTCCGAAAACAGCGTCCACTGTTTTGTCACAGCAGTGTTGTGAAGTATAGTTCATCTCTCTTACAGTAGTGAACCCGTAATGATACTTGACTACCAAATATTGCTGAAACCGCCCCCTAACCTTACTGGTTGGATTCGCCCCTGGCCCGGACAAATAGGGCTTCTGCTGTTTGAGCACTTTCAGCAATATCTATTAAGTCCCACACAAATCTTGTTTAAGAGTTTGGATATAGTTGCCGTATGAACAATCCCGTATAATAAAAATGTGCAAAATCACACTAGTAGGCAGAAAGTTTTGTTTTTACAAAACTACCCCACTTCACCCCCAAATTTAACCAGCACAAACATAGCACAGGTTTTGCTGCAAGTACCTATAAACAGCACAAGACTTAGAAACTTTTTTTTGCTGAAACATTTCGGTCATTTTTGATGAGACGAAGTGGTCATTGAAACATTTCGGTCATCGGTCTCACAGTTGTATTTAAACTTGCCAGAGTAGTGTTCATTAGCATATATTTTCAGACATTCTGACCAAATGACTAAATTTTTTCGGTCATTTAAAAAACATTTTGGTCTGTGACCAAAAAAAACCAGCTTGGATAGAGCTCAGTCATAAACACATCATCTCCATGCAGTCGCCATTCCTCTTCTAAAATTATGGGAAAATGCTGTGCATCCACTGCAGTTGCAGGCGTCACCTTCCGCACTATTAGCTGAAGAGCTCCTTTTGCTACTATTGTAACTGCACCAATCTTGTGTGGATTATTAATTTTGTGTATGTTGTGTCGAATAATGGTTTGGTATGTGGCAGATAGGTTTATTGAATTCAAACACATGCTTCACGGAAATACAAAAGCAGCTATATGTAGCAGTAATAAATCGATGCCATTAGCAGTTGGGACACAAACGAAAGGGTTGTATTGCTGTGATGAAGCCAACAAGAAAACCACTGGTGTAGGAGGCGGGGGTGCTAGCGCACCCCCAAAAGTTTGATTTCGTGAAAATCCTCGGGCAATATCCCTTAAAATTTGGGCAAAATGTGTGAAAACCGTCGCAGAATCGCTTGATGCGCTTTGATTTAAAAAAAATAGCGCACAAAATCAAAGTGCAAAGTGTTTTTGGACGTCATTTTTTTGTAGTTTTTTTGGGGAAAATTTGGGCAAAATGGCGTTTGATGTGCTTTGATATGAAAAAAATGTGCCCAAAATGAAATGCAATCGTTTTCCTTTGGGAGGTTATCTTTTTCAGAGTTTTTTTCGGGCAAGTTTGGACAAAAACCCTTCGCACACCCAAAAATTTGCCCGCTCCTACACGTCAGTCCTGTCGCCACGGGAGGGCTTTGGTGGGCTTAGCCCCCCAAACAAAGCTCCAAGCCCCCCAAATTGAAACATGAAACACTATAGATTAGCGGAATTTTTGTCAAATTTGAATGTCAAGCCCCCCGCACAAACGTAAAGCCCCCCTGTTGACGACTTTCTGGCGATGGTTCTGCTACACGTATGAAGAAAACTATCTTGACAGTGCCATAGGTATGGTGGACTTTAAGCAGTAGTCCTTTTTAGAAATAAAACAAGGTGGCAACGGAAAAGGGATGGTTGTTGGATCTTTACCAAACCATATTAATAGAGCATTGAAAGACTCATAGACCTGCCTATTTCGAAATCTGTAACCTTTCCAAATGATATATATGTGGAAAGTCTGTGGGACACGAAATATGCGATTCGTAAAGTTGATGATCTTTTTGATCTTCACTCTTAATTTCGCAAATTTCATCGGATACCATACGAACTTACAAGACCGTGTTTTAATTTCAGATACACTCATAATTCCCATGACCTATTTCTTAATTTCGCAACGCAACTAGATTTCCCATGTCAAAAAACGAGGCACGTCTATTAGAGGCCACCACCAGCGAAATATTCTACCTAGCTATCCTATTCCTGACATCATCAACCGAACGAACTCCACGTTCGTCCGTCATAATAAAGTATTAATTGTGCGCTTTGTTGTATGGTATTAGATTTTGGATGTCGCCGGGACGTGCGTAAACGTTGTTAGCTCCAGGAGATAAATTGGAGGTATTAAAAATTTTCACGCAGCATAATATTTTGCTGGCAATGAAACTTGTTCAGGTCGTAGTGTCACAATTGGTCTGCTGCGCCGCACCTACGCGGCTACTTTCGTAGTGAATAATGCTGCATTGGTGGCGAGCCAGCGGCAAGACTGCACGTTGACCTTATTCTTGTACCCGCCCAATAACGCCGAGCATGAAACTGGACAAGTAACGCATATTCATGTCCACCGCGAATCGAAAAAATCTTACCAGGTTTGAGGACGCAGATTGGCACCCATTGTATCAAACAGCCGGTTTCAAACGCCGAATGCGGTCTTGTGTAACTTGCTGAATTTAGCGTTCTCGTCTCTCACACATCTTAGCAAGAAGTTTGTTACAAGCCTGAACATTGATGTAAATTCGTTGAACATTTCGCGCTGGTGTTGCTCTGGCACAGTTTTTATTTGGACTGTGGAAAATGCAAATTAACGGCTAATAATGCCTCTAATTTTTGAAATTTTAATAAAACTTGTGTGATTTTTTCCAAACAACTTAAGAAAAATACTTGCCTGGTAACATGACACTCAGGATTTTTGGAATTGCTTAAGTAAAATTTGGTCAAAATTAAGCCTCAAACACAGCGCGGTGTGAAGCCTTACATGATATAGTACAATGCTGTTGCAGGACAAATTTATTTTTACTACTGCAGTAAATTAAGTCAAACCTAAAATTTTTAATTGTCGCAACCATATTAGGCTAGCGTAAACAAGTAGCTAACAATGTAGGCAGAAGTTTTATAACTTCTATATCCTCTTGAAGAGTGCAAACCGAACCAAAAGTTCTTGGGACAAGTATCTTTGGTACAGCATAAGACTTGTCTACTGCAACTCCTGAATCAGTTCAAAACTAGTGGTGTTTTTCATTTTGCCGTAAAAAGCACTGACAGAAGTTTTTGCTGTTTGAAATTCCGTGGTCTGAGTTTCAGAACATGGTAGTGTAGATTGAAACCGGAGTTTGTCACGTGAGGTTTGAGTTCAGTCTGGAAATTCTAGTCTTGATCTGGCCGAAAACAATAGGCCCGGTTCACAGCTAAAAACGGAAGTACTTCCTATTTTGACAATTCTGATCAAGGACCTGTTCAACGCTGATGTTTCACAAAATCGCTTGCAAAAAAACGGCCTAAACGGCTGTTCTATGAACCAGGGCTTCGGATCCAGTGGCGTACGCAGAAATTTTTAATGGGGGGTTCGTTCAGTGGCATATAATGGTCATTTGCATTTGGTGTGCACTCTTAGTGACGTAACAATTTGACGTCATATTCATGTTTTCAAACCAACGTTTTGGCGAAGTTTGTTGACATAATAGGCATATTCTTCTCACGCACTGAGTTTATAAACTATCAGCGCTCCAAGTTAGAATATCGGAGGAAAATAAACTCAACGCTACGACACAGCAGTTCATAACTGCAAAAATATCAGGCTGCGTGTTGAAACAGGGTGCGTCAGAGCAATTTACAACGGCAAAATGAGGCTGCGCTAATGTCTTATCGAATACGAGCAGCCGAGTATAAAAAGTGTGCGACTGGACTGGCTGGCGCACACCCCGGTTTGCAAGATCGATTCTTGCTGAACTACACAAGAATTGAGAATGCGCATAAAGTACGCAAGAAACTGTCAATTTTTTGTTATTTATAGAAGCCCAGCAAACTTTTAGTTTTCCGTTTTCCCTGCTGAGACATTATCAAATGCCTGAATGTTTCTCTGTTAAAAATTGCTGTTTCTGAGCTCGTGCAACAGTTCTATCATGCTACATAACATGGTAATGTAGCCAATGCGGTCAGCGCTTGCGCTGAACAGCCTAAGCAGACATAATAAAGACAACTGTTTCGGACAAAAGTGAACTATCGCGAAACACAATCTTACATGCGTAGTGGACGAAAGGTCTGCAAAAAGTGGTGAGATGGTTTCTGGGCGCAGACGATAAGTTAGATTCCCGCCAAAATCTAATTCTTACTTTTGTGCCCACCCATTTACAATGTTCCTTGATATTTGTATGCAAATTTATTCCGTGGTATTTGCATTAAGTCGACAAATTAACAAGCAAAAAGTATGCGAAAACAATTAATCGTCTTTGCAATGGTAATAAAGTTTTTGTAAAAATCAAGCTCAGGGTTTTTTTTAACCCCAACCCCCCCTTACATACGACCTTGTGCGGAGTCGTCGTAAAAAGGACACAGCTCCGGAGTTCTTGGTTTTCATAAGTGTGGCTCCGGAGCTCTCTTTTTCATGGCTCCAGCTCCGGCTTCTGTTCGTTTTTACAAATTAATATTTTCAATTGTCTTGGTGTGCCTCAAGTTGAATGGAAAATGAATTAAATGAAGTACACAAAACTAAGAGAATATACCAAACTTTTTTGAGTAATTTAATCTGGTAGTTTTTTGCAAGCAGCGCACTTACCGTGAGAAACTCAGCAAAAAAAAAAACAATCACAGATTCAGACGGTTCAGAGAACAGTTACTAGCAGAAACGTAACTCAAAATATCGGCTATATAGAAAAATTCTGGAAAGGCAGTCGCTGTTTTTGCCGTCAGTGACTGAGGACCTTTTGTTATTTCTTACGACCAGATTCAAGGAAATGGCTGTTTGGAAAACTGCATTTGTGTCCGAGCATTTAAACACAGACCAGTCCCAAATGGCCCGGTGTTTTGCACTCGTTGCACGGTTCTGCCTGACATCTAGGCAATTGCGACGAACATTTCTTGGTACGTCTCGTGCTAATTTTAAATGTTCAGTAGGATGTTTCAATAAGTACCACAAGTTGTAGCCTAGTCACTAGGTGGACTTACCAACATTAAATTTTGGCGGTTGAAGTGAAGAACACTGCAAAGGTAACGTTGCTCAGTTTCAATAGAACTGCTATTTTTCTGCATATTTCGTTGAACAAAGGGCTTTTAAACACATCTTGGCATTTGTGTTAATGCAAATGTGTGCATATTAGAAAGAATACATGAGAGAGGCAATCGACTATTTGTTTTGCACTCGTTGCATGCTTTCCCTGTTGCAGTCTTGCCGATTCCAGCTAACAGCGCTGCCAGGGCAAACCATGCAAAGAGCGCAGAACACATAGTCGATTGCCTCTCTCATGTGTTCTTTCTAATATGCACACATTTGCATTAACACAAATGCCAAGATGTGTTTAAAAGCCCTTTGTTCAACGAAATAGTATGACCTCTAGCACAAAATTAACATTCAACTTTTTAAAAATAGCTGAAAACTTCTGAATTCTTATCTTTTGCACTCATAATAAGCAGTGATGAATCACAAAGTAAAGTACAATTTAACCTGCAAAGCTTAGGAGAAAATCATAAGACTGGTTACCGTGCTAAAAACATAAAATTTGTTTCCACAGAAAAGTCCACATTTGTTTACATCGCTTTTTTAATACCCTCCTGTTACTGTACTGCTGTGCAAAGCGATGCTAGTTCGCTACCAATTGTTTATAACTTTCATGTTATGCTGCTACTAGTAAACGTAATGTTTCCTAGTGAATTTTGCCAGTAATCTAGTAAACCTTGCTAAGGTGCGTTTACACGCAAATCTACTTTCGTACGTAAACGGAGCGACTGCGATTGGTGTCCGTTCGCCTGTTTACACTGCACGCAAGAAAAGCGCATTAAGTCGTGCGTGACGATTGTTGTTGTCCGGCAACGACATGACGCGGGGAGTTCCGTCG
>Ga0210059_1005649_pt1 | contig 20111 bp, 11 predicted proteins | sample Ectturendosymbi2_FD_188042 | JGI IMG/M metagenome (GOLD analysis project Ga0210059, IMG submission 188042) | Ecteinascidia turbinata endosymbiont from Florida, USA - Sample 2 (SPAdes) (version 2) | ecosystem: Host-associated > Tunicates > Ascidians > Unclassified | place: Key West, Florida... | reverse complement strand
CCTGTGTGATCAAAGTCATGTGTCTGTTTGGCTTGGTGGTTAACGATCATTTTACAATGACAGTAGATGCAACTTTTGCTTGTCGGATGAGTTATTGCTCTTTTTGCAGGCACATGTAAATAGTAAATAGAATGCTATTATAGTCTGAATGCAGCGCTTCATATTGTAGCTGGTGGAGACTTCAATAAACATGTTTGCTGTTACGCAGTGTATTTCACTTTTCTTCTTCGTTTTATATGTAGGTAAGTGCATGAAAATGAAAAACTACAGTTTAATGATTGCAGAAACTTTGCATGCAGTGGCGTAGCAAGGTTAAGTGCCGCCTGGGGCCGACCATAAAGTGCCGCCCTTTCAACCCCTCAAATTTGCTTACAAAAATTTTAAACGAAAAAATATCATGTTTAGTGCTGATTTGAAGCTATAAGGATTAATAAAGCATTTTAAAAATCGCAATCAAACACTAACAAACAGAAATGGGTCTTGTTTTTCATTGTCGAATATGAGTCTTGCTTTTTCTGCTTATCGCCACGGTTCTTATTATTAAATTTTCTATTTTTTACTTTCTTTACATATGCATATACGAACCCCACATATTTCGTCAAACTTTCCTCCCTGTCGGTTTTTAAATCTCCGGTAAGCTCACCGCATGACATTTTAATAGTTGACACATTCCAGGGGATCAAACAGAAAAAGTAAGGGATGTGATGGCGACATACCTACTTTACAAATGTAAACATTTATGTATGTTAAAATTTCGTGTAGTATCCCCGCCTTTAACTAAAAAAGTATATATACTGCGTATAGCAGGCTATAATATTTATTTCATAATATGATCTCAGTGATGTAAAGAACATTCCATTGTTCACTTTACGTTTCAGTAGTTGTTTAATCCTCTTAGTATAAAAGACTTATAACATTAACTCTGTGGGCACTTGAGCGGAGTCCTCTATAGGAGCCGGGACCCATTTTGAAAAAATATTTTAAACAGGTTTAAAGCCGCTATGGTTGAGAGTCGCTGGCTTGCAGCCTTCATTGTGACCTGCACACTTGGTCTAGCTGCTGGGCTTCTTCGAATTACACGTGCATAGTGTTATTCCTTGCCTTTGTTCGTTACCAACAGAACCATTGCCATAAGGTCTTCAATTGGGAAGCTACGTTTGTGTAGGGGCCTGTCTAAAATTTGACAAAAAATCCACTGATTTATAGTGTTTCATATTCCAATTGTAGGGGACATGAAGCTTTTTTGGGGCACTAAACCCACCAAAGACCCCGTGGCGACGGGCCGGGTTACCAACAGACGTCTATTTCGAAAACTATATTACCAAACCATGCCAGCTGGGACATAGGCCTTTTGGATGCTCAGCAGTGATTACAACGTCTTACGTTCGACGGTTATTGCGATGAACAACTTTATTCAGTGCAGCCATTGCCAAGCTGTACAACCATTTCGATTAACGCTCTTTTTAAAATAAAAGCGTTAACCACAATCATATCTAAACATATCGTTTACCCTTACGTTAGGTTTTCAGACTAAGGTACTTGCCTCAAATTCATCAAAATGAGAGCAACACCTGTTTTGACTTTTCTCTTTGAATAAACTTTTTCTATGACTGCCAATAGTGCACCGTTGAACAAAGGCGACTTCATGAAAACCACGTGCTTATCGGCTGGCTCTTATCCACTCTACTTGCAGTTCAAACAGATAATCTGAGCTCAAAGTTACCCACGAAAATACATCAACTGCCCTACCCCGCTTCAAGAAGTCATTTTCGGACACCATTACGTCATGCAGAAAAACAGCAGTTGTATTGAAACTGAGAAAAGTTATCTTTGTAAAGTTCTTCACTTCAACCGCCAAAACGTAATGTTGATTAACTCACCTAATGACTGGGCTACATCTTTGGCAGTTATTGAAAATATCCCGCTGAACATTAAAAAATAGCATGAGATGTGCCAAGAAATGTTTTTTTATAGTTTTGACGACGGCAATTAGCGGCATGCCAATGCCTGGAATATGCTTCTTACCGGGGCAGTTTAGGCGAACGATCTTGCCCAAGGAGCACCACGGCGATTCACTCAGTGGCCGTGGATCGAAAGCTCAACCTTCCGATTGAGAGGCGCACTAGCCATCGCCGCCCCAGCGAAATGTTCGTCGCCAATGCCTAGGTGTCAGGAAATGTTATGATGTGCAGTTGAGACGTTACTGAGAAACCAAAGATACGAGAAAAAGGATTAAGCTAGAATTGACCATTTACCGTGATTTCATGCAAACTTTTTTATCAGATTTTGAGAGGAGGGCAATATAAACTGAAAACAACTCAAGCCCTATCGTTTTTAGTCTGCGGTCGAGTGTCACCTCTTTCCTTTGTGCAAAGGACTTTTGACTGAGATGGCTGAAATGGCTTTCTCTGGCGAGGAAGGTATAGGGACTGGGGAAAATTGGCCCCCAAATAAGCATGCCCGTAAATAGGAAGCGCAGGAAAATTTTTCTCCCCCTTCGAAAATTGTTATGGACATAGTTTAAAACTATTGGACACAGTATAAAAAATTTGGGCCCCTCTCAGAAAACTCTTCGACCCCCAAACCTTTTATCAATTCACTCACTCCAAGGCCACATGTCGTGTTCTTTTAGGCTAGCCTACCAGTCTATAGCTTCTAAATATGAAAATTGAAAAGCGGTAGAACATTTAAAAATGTATTTAAAATAATAACGAAAAAGTATAACTTTTAAACTTCTTTCTAAAATTAATTTTGGTCAGCGAAGTGCCGCCACCTTTGAAGTGCCGCCCGGGGCCCGCGGCCCCCAGGACCCCCCCTTGCTACGCCACTGTTTGCATTGTTCCTCTTCGAGGTTTGGATTTGTATGCGAACCGCTGGTATTCACAGTTCAAGTAAAAAGAAACAATGAAAAATAAAACTTACTTTATCAATTTTCGTACTTTCAGAGGATTTACAGTTAGTATAAGTCGCATACAATGCAAAGTTACCATCAGTATCTTTTTTAATTTAATCAAAACTTTCAGCCATAGTTGCACGGCATAGGAAACCTAGGTCTCCAATTACCCTCTACAATTGTGACAGTATTCGTTAGATTGTGGCCAATTTGTTTAATTCTTTTAATTGCACAACTAACAAACTTGAGGAATTTTCTGTTGTGGCAAATACCCTAGTCACATTTAAATTGTTAGTGTGAAGAATCAATACCCAAACTTTGCTTTCTGGTAGGATTGTTTTTAATGTGAGTAGCATAAAAACCTTGATCTAGGTTTTTCCCATTCACGCTTATGTTTATCGTACCAGTAAGAATAACACAACTACCAAGGCTGCGTGCTAAAAAGTAGGGATTCTTGCTGGTGGCAGCCGACGTTTAGGGCCTAAAGTCGTATCCTCTCAATGGCTAACGTTTTCATTGGGAAAAAAGTGGTTTATACAGTCCAACCAGGGTGGAAAGTAAGAAGCAATCAAACAATCATAATAATTGCAAAGACATTATTGTTGGTGGTTCACTGGTATCCATGACGACACTCAACTCTAGGCTGCTTTAATGCGGATTGCATTCACATCAATTTCAGTCGCAGAAACCTGTGCATCAGTACATCCTCGACCTACAACCTTAGTTTATGCTGAGCGGTATGCAAAGAAACATGAATTTTGTGATTTTCAGTAACAACAGTAAAATATTTAGTATTACGGTCTCTTTGAAGGGGATTGACCGTTGCTTTTGTTGCCATGGTATTTGAGCGGCGGTTATTTTGTACTTTAACAACTATTATTTTGCAGATTTTGCTACGTCAACATGCTTGCAGGGTTGGGAATCACGTGGAAGTTTTTGTTATGAATTTGTGACTCAAGAAAAAACATGGGCAGAGAGTGAGTCGTACTGTCAGTCCAAAGGTGGCCATCAGATCAGTTTTTCTGATGCATCAGAAAGAGTAAGTTTCAATTCCCCAATAACTTAAAGCGTCGTTGAGTGCGCCTCATTAAGCAGGCAAAATCATATCCACCCATTCATGTGGTGCCAAATGCTTTTAGATATTGTTTTTACGGAGAGGTTTTCTTTGATGAAACAGAACGTTCAAGTGCAGTCGCAGCGACATTTGCAGTATGGTGAAACTTGCAGGCCGACTTGAGATGGTATTGGGCGATTGTCATCTAATTATAACAAAAGTCCTATAGACGCAAATGTAATTCGCATATTTTGCGTTAATGTGAACCCAGGTCTTAACAACAAATGAGTGTTTCCTTCTAAGTTCCTTTGAAGCCAGTACGTTACTGTGGTTTGGGTAAATTTGTTACTTCGTGATATTCATGTAGGATTGGGCATACCATGCTCATATTGGACCTTCTGGTGAAAAATGGTGGACTGGTTTGAACGACATTGATGTAGAGGGTCAGTGGGTGTGGAGCGATCGCAATCCTTTGAAGGATGGGGTTATGTGAGTTGCGTGTTTTTGACTTTGTTTCTACTTCAACATCAGTCGTTGTCAGACTGTTTTGCCTTAAAAAATTTGTGGGTTAACCATATTTTGTGAACTACAAGTTTCTCTAATTTTTGGATTTGCTTATGTGCTGTTTGCGTGAGTGACAGTAATAAATGCATGGTGTTGATTAAATTTTTTGTTGCGACTAGTAAAACGTATGCTTCGTTTGGCAAGAGCTCAGTGATGCAGTAGCTGTTTCTCGGTCCAACGGTTAACTGATCGGCCCCCAGCCATTGAGGATATCGTCGCCGAGCTCCATGAGTAGTCAGCACCAATCAATAACATTTAAACATTAGAATCAATTGAAACCATCAATTTCGAACCAAACATCTGCACAAGCATCAGCATAAACTTATTAAAGTCACCAAACCCGAGTTTGCTGACACGTAACTGACGAGGATGAAAAGCACACTCACACAAAAATTACATCAAACGGCAACAAAAACATCGTTGTCACTGATATAAAAACAACTAATCGTGGTCAACGCTGCTTTATTGTTGTGAAAACGTTTTCTGAAAGCACTTTTTATATAACGGTGCATGTGCGGAGGGCTACAAGGGATCTCCAATTTGAACAGCCTTTAGTTTAAAACGTGTATTTGAAAGAATAAAAAAATTTTCGACAAATCGTAACTTAACATGCTTTTCGGTAAAAAATGGAGCAAACCTTTTTTTTGATAGATTTCGCCTTATGTTCAAAACTTTGCAGCCTCGAAACCAGCCTTTTTCAACCTTTTTGCTGCAGTGGAACCTTCCGCAGATGTTTGCGTTGCTCATGGAATCCTATGCAATGATCTAAGTGCCTATCCTACTTTCTGTAATAAACCAGATGGGCAGAAATGTTGCATCTAGGTTTTATTTCTGTTTCGGCGGAGCCCCTGGCAGCCACTCGCGGAACCCTGAGGTTCCGCGGAATCCCGGTTGAAAAACACTGCTCTAAACAAACAAGTTAGGCTAAGTATGGTTTTATTATTAGCGGAACTATTTACAAATTGCCTACTATTGCTTTTCAACACAAATTTTTCAAAAGATTGTATAGTATAGCATATCACTACCCTCTAATTGTTTGGAAATTGTTTGTTGTTGGTTGCACAAAAGCAAATGACACGTGGTGCTAATGTAAAATGGTAGCAAAAATTAATGAAGCAGAAAATCTGCCCCAAAGTTTCAGACAATTGCCAAAGCTGGGCTCATTCCAGAAGTGTTTAAAATTTTTGCGCTTTAACCCAGCTCCTTACTTCTGGCGAGACCGCTTTACTTGCTGGGATTCTTAACAATTTGTTTTTTTCCAATTGAGTACAAGCAATGTTCATTTTTAAACAAACAATTATCTTAGTATGTCACCACAGGTTGCGTATGGAAATATTAATCTAATTTGCCTTTTTTCTGCTCGTTTGACGGCAAATCTTCTAATTTTGGTTACTGTTTTATTACTGTATTACGTACTGATACACGAAATAAACAAATTCTGTTATCATCTCCGCAATGTTTTTATAACTGGTTTATCTCGTTGTTTATTTTTCCTTTATTTGAAATCCAATTTAACATAGTTTAGACGCTTTTTTTATCCAATTAGTATATACATTTAAAGAAAAAACTTTTCTAATATGTATTTTAGTCAATGGAGACCAGGCGAGCCTAACAACAATAAAGAAGGGCAGCACTGCGTAACATACGAAGGTGGAACAGCATATACAGCCAACACCTTTAATTACGAACCCTGCAGCCGCACGAGGTGAAGCATGTCAAGTATATATTCAATACTACTTGAGACGGCAGTAACTGCACTTTTTGATGAAAGCAGTGCGGTTCTGCGGTTTGCGAGGCTCAAACCTTTGTAGATGATGTTGTTATAAGATGCATTTTGCTTGTGGTTCACCTGGTGGAATGTCGTCATTTTCCGGTTGTGGCATCGACTTTTATTGTTATGCGTAACGTGCGTGTTTTCTTTAAGTCAGGCAAAAGTTGTGTATTTTTAGTTGCAGTTCTCATACAACATGCCAAAATATTTTACATGTCATCAAGCAAATACATTCAATTAAACTAATGCTTGCTACCGGCAAGGCCGGTCGTTTCCATTAAAACAACAAAACAATTTTGAAATTAATGAACAAAAACTGTAAGTATTTATCAGCATTTTTCAAAAAAATGAAAAGGACAACTAGGTCAAAACCGAACGGAGTACTACCATATTTACTGTATCACGTTACAAGCGTTGCTATTGAAGATATACAGTAGTTTTGCTTTGAATTTTTTTGTGCATTACAGTATGCGTTTTCTTTATGCAGTTTAACCAAACTTGGTTTGTTAAAATCAAACAAATCTTACTTTTCTTTTGATGGATTGATTTACTTGACATCAAAATCTTGCAATGATAAAATCATCCCACTCAACTGTGTTCTCTGAACTGCGTCTCTGCCAGTGGTATTTAAAAAAATATCTCCATCATTACCAAACATTGCGTCATGAAAAACATAAATATATATAAAAAACTATCTTCTTCAAACTAGTTCATGTTATAAAGTAAAAAAGTGTCGGCATGGCTGCATTTTGCTGTGGTTTCCAGACATCTCCCGGTCATGTAAACATAGCCATTAAAATATTAAAATATGTTTGAACTTATCAGGCATTGCTGCCTTTGAAATCCCAAATCCTTATTTCTACTGTGGTAACATTTTGCATCACTTCGACTTCTGCAACGAAGTGAAGTGTTCAATGACGACACTCACTTCACTGTATTCATACAATGATGCTGTTGATCTATTTTCAGATACTTCGCGTGTAAAGTTCGCGCTGATCCTGGAGAAATGTGCGATACTGATCGCGGCTTTGTTCAGTATGGCAGCTACTGCTACTACGTATCCTCGCAGAACTTAAACTGGCATGATGTGAGTCGGGTTTGTTTTTGCCCGCGTGGGAAAGTCAACTCATTCATGTTTGCTTATTTTCCCAAGAGGCTACTTTCCACATTCCGGATTTGCGTAATATTCCATCTCTTTTCAATCACACTGAAATGACTAATGCCACAAATGTGAAACCCGCACTTTGAACAATTCTCTTCAGAACTTGCAATAATGGTAATGCTTGATTTTGTTTTTAGTGTATTGAAAATACTTTTCTGTATTGTTGATAAGGGATATTAAACTCTCTGTAGCGAAACGAACCATTTTGATATAAGTTTGCCATAATCATTACAAGCATAGCAGCATTTCCTAATGTCCTTCGCATAGTTTGTTTCTTTATCTTGTACACTTTTGGGACTGATAGTTTTCTATTCCTTATATCGTCAAACTGAGCTCCTAGCACATGAAATGTTTAATCACAAATAATCTCCTCTTTAATAGCTACGGAACTGTGTAAGCGGCATCAATTTTATAATTTGAACTGTAGAAACTCTGACATTGATTCAACTGGAAATCTTGCTAAAGCCTTACTACTTTTAAAAGTTGCCCCGTTTAAAGATCAATTGACACGAATAGGTTGCTGGACCGGTTGCATTAAAAAAGTTTCTTTTATCTAAAAACAATTAAATTAATTTGCAATGTCTGTTGGCGACTAGGCAGCAAAATTTAAATAGTTTGTTTTAATGTAACTTTTAGCTAAGACTGTGCTATCAAAATCTTAAGCCAGAATTCACGCGACATTTAAACTAGCTTTAGGCAACCATCTGCACATCTAAAAAAATGGAAACATTTCCGTTCAAAATACACAATGTGCACATTCAGTTTTGCTGCGCCTTACCTACAAACGTTTTGAATATATTCCCACGACATAGATGTAGATGGAATTAAAATTTGCAAACAGGCGTAGATGCATAAAAAAACTTACTTGCAACACAAATTTATTTGGATTGGCGTAAAAGTCAATAAAAACGTAAAATTCCGTTCAAAAAAAACCGCATGCGTAAGAACCTCAGCACGACTGAACTTTGCCGCGGAAGGTCTTTGCTTTGCAGTTACTACTGGAACATCAGTGCAAAGGTGTTTTTCACGAATGTGTTCCTTCAGCTCTCCAGGATTTGGTTTTATTTATCACGTGACAGGTCATGGTAGCCGTACTAATCGCAAATATGTTGCAGGCGGAGAGCGTTTGCTACCAGCAGTACGATGCCCATCTGTCGTCGGTTTTATCAGATGACGAGCAAACGTTTCTGGCAGGAAAATCTGCCGCACTACACAAGGGTCTTTGGATTGGTTTGTCAGACACTGTGAGTAGAACAGTTACTTGCCGAAATCCCTTGCTGTAAAATTTTCCGTTATTCTGCGAACCTTAAACTATATCGATATATTTCAATATAAGTTGGAATTATGCACTCTGCATTATGAATGACCCATTTAACTGCATCTGCATATTCATCAAAAGGTTTTGCTTTACCTAACGTATTTTTGAAACAAAACTGCTCGATTTGAGATCTACAGTATTAATACAAGCTTCCTTTTAAAAACAATCTCTCCGGAATCAAAATCTAAGTGTTGCTATTTTAGCAAAAATAGGTTGTAACCAACGAAACGCCGCTTACACGTTTCGGTGGGTAAAAATTGTACAAGTAAGATATAGAATTATACTGAAAAACCATTGAGCAATTTCATAGAAAAGTTTGAATCAATTGCAGGTTTAAAACCTTTGGCCTTGTTTAAAAAAAATCTGGTCCATCAGCTTCCATTTCGAAAGTGGGTGAAAACAAGAACGTTACATTTGAAGTGTGTGAAAATTCAGATCAAAGAATTATTTCGTGCGACGTTCTGTGCTGCCATTGATGCCTGTGGTGTTCTGCTGAAAACATATTCGGTGAGCTTCGCGTGGTAGTCTGTACGACATGTTGGAGCGTGTTCAAACGAATAAACTTGGAATGCACTCCCATACTGCGTAAATCTAAATGTTCCATTATAGGACTTTACGAATGCACCCAGAAGTCCTACACACTTTTAATGAACATTTCGCCAGTAGTCATTTACATCAATTTTGTTTGCAGGACGCTCCTGGAAGGTTGTCCTGGAGCAATGGATATGATGATTTCACGTATACCCAGCAGTGGGCTGATGGACAACCAAACATAGTGTAAGTTTTGCAACCGATTTGACAGCTTTGCATTGTAGCACATGGGGTGCGTCGTTTTTCCTCTTGGTTTAGTTTCAGGCCGAAAAACGAAACAAAAAGTACAGCATTTTCTATCGCCACAAATTTTCTTTGTCAACAACCAAAGAACCTGCCACCGCTCCAGCACCTGCGCATTGTTGAATTTCGCCATATTTACTAAAATTGAAGTGGTCATTGGTCATTGTAAACCCAACAAACTTTGCAGATATACAGAAACCTTTGCGTTAAAAAGGTTTTGTATCTGATCTTTCTGGTGCAGTGGCGTTGTTTTTATGCTTTCGCTCAAGTGTGTACCAATGTTTCAACCGACTGCACACCACACTAATTTTTCAGTATCTTGTTTCTTAAAATAGGTTTTTCACGCCAAAAATACGCGAGGAAAAAGCATAAGGCATGGAACTCTGGGCGTGTGGCACAAGAAAAAGTGTTGTTTTCCATAACGACAGAACATGGGTTGCCCGTTACTACTGTAGATGCTGTGTCGGAAAATAAAGATTGCATGTTTGCAGTCCGTTGTGTATAGGTTACTTTAAAAAAACAGTTTTTTCTTGCCAGTACAACCAGTATCTTTGTAAAAATACAACGAGTATCTTTGTAAAAACGGTTTTAATTTTGTTCTGGAAGATTTCCATGAAGCTTATGGCAATCCCTGAAAAATGATTTGGTGTATAGAGCAGTTAGCCATGATAAAAGTATCACCTCAGAAAAACGACAAAAACTAACAAACAGCGGTTGGCAATTTTTTGTTTGACGAGCAACTAATATGTTAGTACGTACAAATATGTGCCTACTTCAGCAGCGTTCCGAAATATGACGTTCTCAACTCCTAGTTGCTCAAAAGACCTACACTGATAAAAGACTTAGGAGTTGGTGAAACATATGAAACAAATGCGTCTTCAAGGCAACAACCAACACATTATATCCAGCAGCATGAAAGATTACTTTAAACACGTTCATGGGCCGTCTTACGTGAGATACGACTGGCAACACGATAAAAAGTAATCCTTTCCACATCCAATAAAACGAAAACAAATCACAAAAATTTTCCCTCAGTTTTCATTCCTTTGGTAAGAAAAGCGCAATAGATTTTTTAAAGGTATGTTACTGATGCGAAATGCGTGCCATATTGCGTGGCATGTCTCATGTCGCATGACTCATTGATAGGAAAGTCAAGCTGTAAATGATTCACCTAGTGATCGAACTTTTCACCCAAAAATCGTACCCGTTTTCTCCACAGATGGTCCATCACCTTCACAAGTAACTCATTTGCTAAAGTTCACGATACCAAAAAAGAGTGTTTGGTGGTACGCAATTTCCACAATTTTACACTAGCGTTGCTGAGCCCGTAAGCCTCGGCGCAAACATAACAACCTGCACGTTAAACCTGCACTTTTGTTGACAGAAACCCTGGAAGCTCTTGCGTAAACGTGAAGTACGCTGATGGAAAATGGAAAGTGGATCGGTGTAGCAAAGAACGACCATTTGTATGCAAGAAAGGATTAAAAAGTGAGGAAAAATATCAAAGCAGTTGTGTACACTGCTTTTCGAATTTCTGTCCCCCATAGCTGTTTAATTTTAGCAAGTTATTTGTTTGCTAATTGAGCATGGCTTGCGCACAACCTGAATTAAAACCTGTGTGTTTATTTAAATTTTAAACGACCACTGCAGTTGATTGTAAGTATACAGTAGGTTGTCCGTCGCAATAAGTGATCTTGAGCAAGTCCTTTTTCTTCAAACAGTAAAATTTGCTTCTGGGGTTTAACTTTGTTATGTATTTTGAAAGTTTTGGCACGCGTGCATCTTCACAAATCTCAATTAAGGCGGAGATGAATAAAAAAAATCAAACGAGCACTCAGCAGGATTAAAAACTGCCTCAGGGTTTCGCCAATTTTGCGTTTATCAACGGTGCTTAGTAACTTAGTGTCCAGCGCTGAAAAAGTGGTACTCCATTAGAAGCAATGTATGTGTACAGATTCTCAATAACCGGTGAAAGACTAAAGATTTTTTGAAAATCTTTTTACATCGCTTCAGCACTGCAACAATGCTTGCTTTGCTGCGAACGTTATGATTTATCCACGAGTTTCATTTTTTCAGCAACGTGTCCCGATGGCTGGACATACGGTCACGGTAAATGCTACCAGTTCCATCTCAACTCTAATCTTTTCATAACTTGGTCTGAAGCTCGAGAGTACTGCGCTCTTCAAAACGCAAGGCTAATTCAAATAGAAAGGTAAGTTTCTGTTTTGCGACGTCACCTTTTTATTAACTTTAGCTAGAACCACTAAAAAATGATAAAAACAATTTGTCCAATCTCGTTTACATTCATATGTCGCCTACAAGTGTATTTGGTAATGTTGTTGAATGGTTGATGTGCTTTTTGCAGTGAGGGCATAGGCGTAGCCAGGGGGGGAAAGGGGTCATGGCCCCCCAACATTTTAGAACATATAGTCATTTTGTGCTTTGAGAGGCGTTTTTCTAAACAGAAGAGTGTTATTCGCCTAAAATCAAACATTTTGACTCCCCAAATTTTTTGTCCCCCAAAATTTTTGGGCTGGCTACGCCACTGAGTGGGGGAGTAATGTTATGCAAGAAGCATATTTGCACCTTAATTCCATGAACTACACATTTCCAGCGGTATTCAAATGCTTTTCATGGATATATCCGACAGCATGTTCTTTGTATTGAACTAGGGATCTTTTTACCAAACTTAACTTTTCTTTGCAGCGGCGAAGAGCAAAATTTTCTTTCCGCTTATTACACTCAGTGGAAGAAAGAAGGAGTTCTTCAACTTTGGATCGGAGCATCAGGTCAGTATGCGTAATTCAAAACCTGTTAAACATATCTCTCCATAAATGAGAAAGATCTAGTCTGGTTTCTGAGATCGAGATGATTGAATATTATACAACAGGTTTTACACAGCTGTGCCTTGGGATAGTTGCTATTTCTGCTAATGGTAGTGACAGAGTTAAAGGTACAAATTCCGCTGGAGTCGGCACACGTTTAAATTGCTGGCATCTTGGGCATACCTTTGTTGTTCTTTCACGTTGGTAAAAGAAATTCAGCATTTATGTAAGCGTACTTTCAAGTTTTTGTCCAAAGTGAAATATTCACTGACGGTTTTCCCTTCAGGTAAATTTTGTGGTTTGTACCAAACAGTAGCGTAACCAGCCCAAAATTTTGTGGGGTAACAAATCTTTTCACTTTAAGCGAGCAACAGTATTTTGTTTGTGACACCGCCTCTTAAGAGACGAAATGCCAAGATACGTTAGAAATTTGGGGAGGCATGGCCCCCTTTCCCCTTGGCTACGCTTGTTGTGGTACCAAGTTAGCTGTTAAATTTTTGTTTTTGTTCAGTTGTGCTGCAAGTTGGCTTACGTTACAATTTTTTGATGATTGCGAGTTGCACGTGAAGCAGTGTCCTAGCAACATCATTTCTCTGTTGTGCTTTGAATGGCTGTAATACCTGCGCATAGGTTCGGTAGGAAAAATAACCAACTCCGATTTTCCTGTTCTGAAGTTGTGAATATTTTTTCAGACCTAAATCACGACAACCTCATGCGTTGGTCTGACGGATCGAACATAATCTACGAAGAGTGGGACGGCGATGTTACTTCGCAGTTGCAGCCTAACGTTGACGACTGTGCCTGGCTTTATGTCGGCAAAAGTAAGCTTACGTCTACCGTCTTTGTATGAAGAGCTCGTTTGATTGCAGTATCGACACGGCAGCTGCAAATCATTGCATATTCTCTGTCTCAAAAAAACGTTTCATCATTTGCATTTGTAAAAGAACAGATCCATAATTGCTAACGATGCAGCTGTGATTATTACTTTTAAGGCAAATACAATTTCCCTTGAAAGATCTTCATTCTTGGGACTTTGATGTTAAAGCCAATTAGGAAAAGGAGCGCTGCTTGTTGGTTTTGACGATTCCACACCGGAATACTGATGTGTCAGCATATCAAACTTCGATGCAAAATCATGCAAGGTCATTCGTTTGGGAAGTGTGTACTCATGCATTAGTTCCTCTTGTTTTGGAATGCAGATAACGACAACTGGGAGATCGGAAACTGTTTTTCCTTGCAAGCGTTTGGCTGCGAAATCAATGAGGGAATAAGCATTCCTGATGTTCCCCCTCCCCTCAGTGAGTTGCACTTGTTGTTGCTAGCCCACAACTAAATATATTGAGCTCTAGGGCTCTTCTGAAAGATTGAAAGATATACCCGAAACGCAATTAAACTACAACAATTTATCAAATAAAGTGTTAAGACTTAGTGCTTGAGTTGTGTGTTAACATCCGGTGAAATCTGCCTTGTCTTAATTGTAATTTTTCATTTACGAAGAGATTCTGAAATGAGAAACAAAGTTTCTTTGTAAACAGACAGTGAGATTAGTGTGAGCTATTTGGCGTTGAACTGATTTTAGCTTGTTTTTGCTGAGGAACACTTGCTCCATTTTAATGCTGAGCATCTTATTTTTGGCGATGACACTGGTGCTGAATAGCTTACTCAAAGGCTTCGCATGACACTGCACTTTTCATAAACATCAAAATTAAGTTGTTTCTCTCCAGTATACAAAATCAATATAGAAGAATCCTGATATTCCTTATATATTAATTATAAAACACTGAGAAGACTGAGTGAAACCAACTTTTAAATAAGCGAGAGCTTGCCGGTTCATTGTTTTGCATGCCCAGTGTGTTTTTAAGGTTTTTGAAAGGGTGTCGTGGCAGGACCGCAACCAGGGAGGTCGCAGGGGGCGAAGTCCCCCTAGAAAAATTTTAGTCCTCCCCGGAAAAATGTGTTGGACACAGTTTAAAAATATTGGACATAGTTCAAAAATTTTGGGTCCCTCTCGGAAAACTCTTCGCCCTTCGTGGTGTCCCAAGCTGGTTACGGGTCTGTGTCGTGGTGGAGCTTTAGGGTGTCAACACCATTTTCCCTTGTATGTCTGATAATTTTAACTCATTTTCACAAAAACGCCAGTTTCCCTCCAAATATGCTTAATTGTTTGAATACGACGTTCACTTTTGGCAAACAAACTAAAGACAATTTCATAAATAGAAAGGTTCAAGGTAGGCGTACATGCTCATACATTTACTCATTTTCGTGCCCGCTTTTCCTTTTTCGAGAGTCGCGAGGGCAGCAACCCTAGGAGGACTAGAAATACCTCACGATCCACAGAAATCTCAGATAGTTCTGCTGGCTCCACACCAAGACGCTACCAAGCAAGGTCAGAGATGTAGTCACTCCACCTGTCCTTGGACAAACTGTGCGCCGCTTTCCTGTGGGTGTAGACTGTAGCTTGAAGGACTTAGTTCGCTATTCTTTCCTGGGACATTCTGGACACATGGCCGAACTATCATAGCTGGGATCTCTCGATTCGGAGAAGTGGCTTTACATCCCGGGCTTTCCGGATTTCAGACCTGCGGTCTTTGTCACGAAGTGTCACACCGAGAACCCTTCGCAAATATCCCAACTCAGCCGCTTGTTCTTTTGACAGTATTCTTTCAGTCGCCACCTAAGATTCATGACCACAGGTGAGGATTGGAGCAAAGACCGATTTAAAAACTGACAGCTCTGCGTTCTTTGAAAGCTGTCGTTTCGTCACCACGGAGCAATAAACCACACGGAGAACTGCGTTTGCATTACCAAGCAGTGTATCAATCCCTTTGTTCCGGCTTTCCTCACTCGTAAATACCACTCCCAGGTATTTGAACGCCTCCACCTGCTGCAGTGTATTTTCGTTCACTTGCAGAAAACACTGCCTTGTGCGTCTTAGGAGACATAATGCCTCAATCTTTTCAGAGCTGATTTTTGTTTCTGCTCGGTCGCACGCAGCAAAATAACGATCAAATGCGTTTTCAAGACCTGTTGGGAAGATCCACGCATGCAGTACCAATTTGTCCGCAAAAAACAAACAGTTCATCATGCACTTCCCAACAGTGACACCCTCGTCAATGCGTCTGTGACTGTCTATCCAATTCATATAGACCAGGGCTCTTCAATTTTTTGGGCGAGGAACACATAAGCTATTGCACAACGCTTCGAGGTCCAGACATCTTGTGTAACATGATTTTTTCGGGATATATTACATTCTACCAAATCGACACACTTTTCGCAAATATACACTTTTTTCGCTATTGGCAAAATGTGTTTTGCGGCTGGGTGGCTTCGCAAGTCGGATTTGTCCCACGGGCCGTAGTGCGGAGAACCCCGATGTAGGCCGTGAAGAGGAGTGGTGACATCACACAGCATTGTCGGAGTCCAACACCAACGTCGAACGGTTGTGATTTAACTCCGTCGAGAGAAACAACCTTCTGAACAGGAATACAGTTACTTGACGGTCAGCAAGAGGCACCCGTCAACACCGACCTCCCACAACATCACCCAAAAGCTTTTCACGAGGAACCCGGCCATACACTATCCCCAGGTCGACAAAACATTTGTAGACGTATTTGGTATGCTCCTAGGATTTCTCGAAAATTTGCTGGAGAGTGGAAATTTGTTCTGTAGTGCTACGGCCATGACGAAAATAGCACTGGGTATCATCCTGCTTTGGTTCAATCATTTTCGCGGCATCTTGACATACCCTCTTCCTGGGAGTCTTAGCAAAGAGATTCCGCGGTAGTTGATTTATTCAGTCCTATCTTCACTTTTTTTGTATGGGGACGATCGAGTTGGTATTTTTGGGTAACCTTCCAAAACGCCATGCCACTGGACACACACGAGTCAGCCAAACCATCCAGCGTTGCAAGTTCCCTTAATTCACTATCAAACGTTTCGCAATTAGCTTTAAACCCGGATTAGCAGCGGAATCAGAGAGCTTATTGATGCACAGTTCTTTGGAAGCTTTCACCTGTGCAAAACCAAAACATCCCCCCTGATTAACTTTGCTAAGTTTTGTCAGGTGAAGTGCCAATGCTGACAAAGAGAAAGCATCATGTTGAATTTTTCTGTTTTTATTAGTCGCAGTAAAACAACGCACATTGCATCATTTTTATTTTCTAACAGCTGCTTCGGTGCGGCCCAAATAGCCAAAATCGCACTCCGTGCTCTCACTCTTGCCTCACTCGACAACCATGCCCCTGTTTTGCATGCGCGCTGCAACCACCGACCTTTTGCCTTCACTGTAGTCTGATGCATGATGCATCGCCAGGCAAGCCGATCGCAACGGTGAAACAGTAAAACACTTCCACAATTGCATGAAAGTGCTTTCACAGTTTCGCACACCATACTGTACAAATCTGCGGCAGTATAGTAAGAGGCCGAAGCTTTTCTGGATTTTCCAGGCTTTGTAACCCAGAAAAAGTGACAGTTAAGTTGGTCTAGGCTTAACTACGTTTATGTCACTATCCCGTTGTGGGTTCGGTCTTTGCAATTTCTTAAGGAGAACTCATAAAGCAACAAACTGCATCTTAGCATCTAAAGCCAGATACAGCTGTCCCTTCGTTTCATAAAACACACAACGAGGTTTATTGGTAAGTCCAACAGTATAAAACAAAACAATACCTCAATATAGTCCAATCACTATACAATAAATCCAAAATGCTACTTTATCAAGCTGTTACAGACTTTCCTTAACTAAGGTCCTATCAAACTGCTTTCGAAACTGTTGTTGCATCCCATTTTTAACAGAACAGTTTGTTTTTCACGGAGAAAACTGTTCCCACCTAAGAGATGATGAAATCTGGTCATGTTTTTGCTTATGGTTGACACAGAAGTTCCATGGTTCTCGGCTGCCAAATTCAGTTCATGAAATGCCTTCCGTAAATGCTTCGGAAAGTTTTAGTCCCAAAACTCTCAACTTTCAATTTTGGCAAGTGACCAAGCTGCTCTGTGTTCAGCTCAGGAAACCATGCAGGAGAGCATGAATGCAAGTAGTTAAGAACCACTTGTGATACCCCTAGAAGTCATTCCTCTGCAAGGCTGGCCACAGAAGAATTTTCGTAAATTGTAGATGCATTGCCGGCCTAAATGCACCTTTCGCTCAATCCCTGCTAGCCGGGACTGGCTTAATTTCACTAGAACTCACGCTGCAGGACCACTGGTGTGTGTGGCGACCCATACAGTTATAGCATCACCAAACCCTTCCAATCCAGCGCTCCCAACGCCGAAGCTTTGAGGAATCCCTGGATGCAACAAGGATCGAGTGCAGCCGCGAATTTTATTTGTTCTACTTAGGGTGGTGGTCAGAGACTCACCCCGACTGTAACAGCTTGTCGCCTTTTATAGCATCCATTACACAAGCAACTTTCGCATAGTTTCACGCATAAAAACACTGCACTTTCATGGCGTTACTTTGTGTCACTAGTTTACTACATTTCAAAGTCACATTTATACACGCCACGTTGCAAATCATTTTTCTTTCAACATACGACAAGGTTATTGCGTTTCTTTCTTTACCTTTGTATTCAATACACCGGTCGATAACATACACATTTTACACAACATATCAACCGCCAATCATCAGTAAGTGAAACACTTGATCCTTGTAAAATTTCATTTTTAGCGGAACTTTTGTTGTTGGCCTTTTTCATTTTCTAATTGGTTTATTCGTATGGTTTGGCGACTGCGCTTTAGTTTTAGCACCGCCAATCACTTGCATTGCTTGCGTTATCACAGGTCGAATATTTCATAGGTTCCTTGATCACCGTCCTCACGCGCTGACGTTTCGTTGTGTGCATTTAGCTTTCTCGCAGCCTCATGCGATTTGCCGTTTTCGGTGACCTCTGGTTCTGCAGGGTCACCTTCTTGCGCAAGTAACGCTTCCACAACGTCGATTGCGAAAGCCGTTTCGGTGTTTGCTTCAGCCAGCGCGTATTCGATTTCCTGTACGCGATCGACACTCGCTTGCAGTTCCTTAAGGCTGAAGTTCATAAATATCATTGTCGGTCTCCAGATATGCGTATATTGGCTCGCGTTAGTGGGAAGCGCATGCACGCTACGTACATGTGTTGCGTGTGTTGTTTGATTCCCACGTAGTATATTGCAGTTCTTTCTGCGTTTCATACACGCATTTGTGCTAGAACGCCTTTTCTTTTTCTTTGGCTAAATCACAGTAGGATTCGACGAAACACCATTCCTTCTGGTAGTTTTTATAAAGGAGTTGTCTCTTCTTCCCACTCATAGCGGCATACCTGTTTTATAAAACCGGTTACATTGTAATAACAACCTGCACATTTCTTTCGTTCAGGAATTAATGCCATCTGAAACACCTACCACATAGCGTTGAAACTATGCCATTCCATCTTACGCTTTTCAAACCGCCACTTCGTAATGTAGCACTTGTTTGTTTTGGTTTCGGCAACAACCAACTCTTTGCTACCATTGTATAGAATGTTAATTTTGTTCCTTTTAACCAAGTCATCAACGCACAAAACGATTTAGGTATTTTACCACTTTCTTTTCATTCTTTTGCTTCACGACAAATATTCACTTTTCCTAAAAATGCTTCACACAAATCTCTAGAGTTGTTGATCAGTCTATAGCACCTAAACCCTGATTGCACAATACGCATTCAATGAAGTAACATTTTGGTCGTGAAACTGGCAATTAAAAAATTTCTTCCATCGTCTCCATATGCCTCACTTCCGTGAGCCACTGTGTTGGGGATCAACGAGCACACAACAGCGCATGACAATGCACAGATACCAAGCTTACAATTTTCGCTTCCAACTTCTGCTCCAGAAAAATGTGGTGGCCTATAACATTGCAGCCGTCTGTTGCAATGGCCATGTGCAGGAAAACATACTTTGCTCAAATCGTTTTACTTCAACACAAAGCAAAACCATATCTAAGCTTTCAGAATTTAGGGTGTCATTGCAAAATTTTAGGGTGTCATTTTGAAACCCAATAACGGCTTAAATAAAACACTGTCAAGCCAATCAGATATTGCGCATAGTGTTAGTACTGTTCACATTGTTATTTTTTGGTTTTCTATTTCTTTGTTATTCTGGGTACAAAACATCGAATCCTACTGTTTGAAAATAAACCAGTGATATAACTTCAGGCAATCACTTCCATTTCTATTAAACAAACAGGAATCCTAGGACTCTTTAGCTTTCAAGTGATTTGAACCAATTCACATTTGGCTGAACCAATAAATTTCTTACAAGTGATTTTTTCAAAATTTAAGACTAATTTTGGTCCGTTAGCTAAAGTTGAAGCAACTGACTGTTCATGTCGTTGGAAAAAGATCTATGTCACATGGTCACGAACGATTGATCCAGAGAAGGATCACTGCATTAACAAAAACGATTTGTTCTTCTTCTTCTTCTACAATTCTTCTTTTGAGCCAGTTCTTCATAATCACTGCCAGGCCGCACGAAATCTCGGGGCAGGTATTGAGCAGCCATTTTGTTTCATCGTCCAGAACCTTTAGGCCGTGCAGTCAGAGCCGGATTAAAGGTTAGGGGGGCCCGGGGCAATTTTTACCGGAGGGCCCCTATGACGTAATTCATGACGTCATCGTTTGTAGAAGTTATGTTTTCGCTGATTCGCAAGGTTACCGTTTTTTTTCCGGTAGCCGAGAATG
>Ga0210059_1005648_pt1 | contig 20114 bp, 13 predicted proteins | sample Ectturendosymbi2_FD_188042 | JGI IMG/M metagenome (GOLD analysis project Ga0210059, IMG submission 188042) | Ecteinascidia turbinata endosymbiont from Florida, USA - Sample 2 (SPAdes) (version 2) | ecosystem: Host-associated > Tunicates > Ascidians > Unclassified | place: Key West, Florida... | reverse complement strand
TTTCGTTTTCCAGTTTCTTTGTCTAAATTTCAAGAGATCAGTTCAATATATGTTTAACCCTAAGCGGTTCGTCCAGCACAGCTACAGCTTTGGCGTGCGAGAGCCGCTGTTACACGCAAGGAACATTTCGTCGCGCATACGTGGCAACCCAGCAAGCTCTCTTCGTACGAATCGAACCGATTTGCTAGTCAAGAAACCAAGGGCAACACGCCAACGTGAGAGATTAGATGGTAAGCATGTGCTTTGTGACGCTCGCTCACAAGGGTGGCCCTAATTAAGCTTCATAAAAATTAATGCAATCGAACAATACCTTGATCAGGATTCATAAAACGGAACACGTGATTTTTTCCCATGATCAGGCGGCTTCCTGTCCGTAGTTCGGTCGGTTCGTGGATTTCACGTCCATTTACAAATGTCTGTGCGTCCTCGAAAGGAATGATGCTCACTATGCCTGGATTCGTGTGAATATGTTACTCGGACCGCAAAATAAACGGGGGAGGATAAAAACAAACGAACTGTTGTATTCGTTCAACGAATGCAAAAGTAAATGTTTCGAACACAGGATAGCACCTTGCAAAAGAAAGTTCTGGATAAAGCAAAGCATCAAACAAAACTATACGTTATTTTCAGATGCGATCAAAACACAAAGAATGAAAAAGCGCACATCGGTCCAACACTACGGTGCGTTGCAATAGTCTGATTCATTAAAGGCAGAAAGCCAATTAAAAATGATTTCAAATCCAACAGCGTTCGGAGCGCAGTGGCTCCCCAGATGACAGCAGTAATATTCCCAGCAGACGTGCGAGAATCGATTGCCTTACCGCAGGCAAGGCAGGAGCGCAAAAGGTGAAGCTACGTGCAGTAAAATACCACAGCAAGCGCCGAGCCCCATGCACAGACAGAACGACGCGCGCTCGACAACGCGCTGTCCGTGCGGTTGATAGCACTGCGTTAGCGATCTTCACTTCACGGCAAGAAACGGAGCCTGGCAACAACAGCAACATACTTTCGCCGGCGGAAGATCGCTTGCACTGCAGTATGCAGTGCTCGTCTTTGATGTGCTGTCCGCTCAGAACAATGTCTTGCGTGACTTTGGCTGAAGAAAGGCCAACCCTGAAAAGAAAGCAAGGCTGTTGAAGCTCAAAGAGTTGATGCCATACGCACAAACGCTTTGTAATTCAGCAGAAAAGCTGTCAAAGACCGTGATCAGTAGAGATCAACCACGGATGCCGAGAAATTGGGACCAATTCAGACATTTGCAAACATGTAATGGGGTTCTAGTTCAAAAGAAATAACTGCTCACCTTGTTATGCCGTCCTTGATGTAATAAAGCAAGCATTCCGACATGAGAGGATCTTCATTCAAGTTGACGATGTGGGGCGTTCTCTTCGGAGAAAACACTCCCAGCGTCTCGCCGTCCTCGCGCAACGACACGCCCAGTTCCATCAAAGCATTTTCTCTGGAAAGTCAAACTTTACATGTGTCCAACAGCGAAAGTGCGAAAAAACGCCAGAGATGTAGGTCGCAGTGGACCCGGCGGGGCAACGGTTCGTAACAAGAAAGCATGACCGAAGTAAAATGGCAAAAAGTTCAAGCCGGGGCTGAGAAAAACGTTGCAATGGCATTACAACGATGTTTTCCCCTATAGTTAAAGAGGCAACACAAAAGTCTGCCATCCCTGCCTCTCCTGCGGCAGCGTAGCGATTGTTCACGTTGTGCTGCGCGGTTTCCATAGAAACGTCCAAAGAAAAATTTTCTCCACGACAATCGACTAATCAGAAAAGAGTGCTTTCCATATTTTGTACAAGCAATTCAAGCAAAACCAAATACGAAGGCACCGAAAAGTCAAGACTTGGAGAAATTTTTTCCGGAAGACAGTGCTTAGTACCTTTTCTAATGCAAATTACTTTAAATAAAAAAGTAGCTCGATCTATGTCGACCTTATGAAAATGTAAAAAACTAAGTAGGGCTCAGTGGGTAGAAGTTTTACTGTTTAAAAAATCCACTGCCAGTAAGTACGCTTGCTGAGGAAGGATTGTTTTTTTTACCAGCGCCCGTCATTCCTTATTCAACGCATTGCGTGTACTTTGAATGCAGCCGTTTAAATATTTCAAACGTGTTGTACACGACTCATCAAGCAAAACCTTTGTTCTTTTGTCTGGTCGTCTTTACAGGCGTAATGAAACATTCGAGATTAAGTTTTGCATTTTTGCGGAAACAGCTAAAGAGAAATTTGAATAAAAGTTTTAATCAACTGTTAATTTTCAAAAACGACGCGGCCTTCGTCAGTAAGATACCACAACCGTGGTGATTGTTGTCAAGTTACAGAGTCTGATGAAATGTTCCGGTTCGTTGACTAATGTCTCACGACCCGAAGCAAGAGTTGCGTCTGAATGCAGAGCAATCCTCACCTCTGCTGGCGAATGAACTCAGTCCTGCGAAGCTTTTCTTCCCATGTTTCATTCAGCTCGGCAATGATTTTCTCGGATTCCTGGAAAAAACATTTGCACGTTAGATATTTACAGCGTCGTACAGATCCATGAGCGCAGGATCACTGCAAATCCTCGGCGAACGAAAACAGCAATACTGCGCGTAACACAAAAATTCGTAGACTGTACTTTTGGAGGTCGATTGGAGTTGTTGCAAAACTGCTTTACTTAAAAGCAAGCATGAGATTTAATGTGAAAGTGCGAAGATCCATCGGAGATGGTTTCAACCACACATACTCCTTAACTTACAGCACCGCAAAAAAAGCAAAAACGAAACCGTCAACCTTTATTCGTTCCAAAGCATTTTTTTCTTGTTCCTTTAATGCTTCAAGTGATTGATCGGGCACTTTGACTTCACGGCATGCGCTGACCCCTGCACATAAGTATGATGGCGTCATCGTTGATGGTTTATCCTGAATAGTTTGCCGTGACTGATAAAGAAAACTTGATAAAAATATTTCCACGCACGTTCGCTTATAAAACCAAAAATTACGCTGATATTGAACGAAAAACGCGGCACTAAACATGTGCACGAAAAGCAAATTAAAATCTATGGTGTGGTCGGCATGATAAATTTACACAAAATTACATCAAGATACACAGAAACTTTCGCGTATGTACAATGAGTACATTCTGGATTCAAGTCATAACCACCCTGCATCCTTGTGCAACGCTATCGTCAGAAAATCTACTCCGTAGATCGACGCTTACAATAACAATGCGGTGACATCAAAGCCGGTAAGATTTCTTTACTTCAAAGCAAACCTAAGCTGCATTATTGTCAAAGTTATCCATTCCGTTGTAAAACAAGATTGACTTGAAAACAATTTGTTTGCTGCATCAGTGGCATCTAATGCGTTCTACTGGGTTCATTTAGTAAAAAACACTTCTATCCGCGACACAATATGTGAGCAGTGTCATAGTCGGGATCAAATATCTCGAAAACAATGTTCACAAAAAATTATAAAATGACTGCTTGATGCAAACTTAGGTGGAGGACTAGTGACACTATCCTAACATTGTCCTCCAGGCTATCCTGAAAACTTTGCTGCAGGCAACAAGCTTGCATATATAATCCAGTCTTTTGATGGCCAGGTTCAAGTAAACTGGCTAAGTCCTAAGCTGCAGTTTGTCGCTAAGCTGGGATCGACAATAACTTTTTGTCACTAAGTTCGGATCAACAATAACTTTTGAGCATAATTCCAAGGCGCGTAGAAGTTCTTAGGACTGAGGGGCATGGTGCTTTTATCTCCTATGCACTGGAGATCCCTGTCAATGATTCGTTTTCTTTGGCATTTCAGCGCTAACAAGCAAGTTCTTTTGAAGGAATGTATTGGCTCCCATCCAGGAGTCTGCAATATGTTTCTATGGGTTTGCGGAAACCTGTAAATTTGAAATTTAGTGTTGCATCGGGCAACACTGTTATCATACCACGGCGTACATCATCATTCATTCTCCACCGGCCAGACATAGTATCTGACACAATGGTTTGGCGGGAACTGAGACAACCTCCCAGAACCGGTATTGTTACGTTGGTTGCGAATCAATGCATTTCCAGACGGTGTGTAAAAGTAAACCAAGATATTTTTACACTAGACACCTGTCTGCGTCACGCGTTCTCCAATGGACGTAAAGTTTCAGCGAAAATTCTAATCATAACACCCTGCAGCCCTTTGAACCCCTCCCTTTCAATTGTTTTTTCTGTAATAATTTCATTCGCTGCAGTATCTTCTTTTAGCCACAATCAACTCGAATGACTGTGCGACCCAGGTTGCTGTTCATCAGTCGGCAGAAATGATGCATCACCATGTAAACAAATTATTATTTCTTTCTAAACTGCAACAAGCCATGAAAGTAGGCGCACCAGGAATTGTTTTAATTACCAACTTACCTCCTGAAGACCACTGTTGTCTTGAACATCAGTCTACATGTTTTATATTAGCAGCAACTATTCACAGGAACAGCGTGTTTCTTTTGTCAAAAGGTAAACAAATTTCACCACGGAATTCAGTTTAAAAAATGCAACTCAAAAACTTGTGCCAGCCAAGCAATCCTTATGCTCTTCTCCCCCGAACAAATGACAAATAACGACATCATGACACAAAAACCAATAATTAAAACAGGAACGCAATTTCGGTGCACAACTTGCAGTAATGGCTCCCTCATTGGTACGAATCCTACCAAACTGCTATTGGAACCAAATCATCTTGAGAAAACTCACGTGGACGTTCGTTCGATACGTTCGTGGACGTTCGATATATCACGACATATTACAATGCTTACCTTTGTCAAAGGTACCCAAGGCATGGTGCTTGCCAGTACTACTAAGAAGCGCTTGCTCATTAATCAGATTTGCCAGTCCTTCGGCTCTGAGAACTTGCCGTAGTCTTTCCACTTCCTCTTTAAGTTCCCTAATGAGTCGAGCATTAGGATCTTCATTCACGATAGCGTTGCACTTAATCTGCTTCGCTCTGTCCGCGTACCTGTTTTTAAATAAGTCGTGAACATAAGTTGCAGAACAGCTGTTTTCTACAAAAAGCTTTGGCCAAATGAAACAGAAACTTTTTAGGTTGTTTAGCAGAGGTCAGCTTGACGACTCCACCAGCAACTAAATGCTTACAAGCGACGCCGCACAGAAGATCTAAGTGCAGTACGCACGTTTCATCAAAACATTTAGTCGCAGCATTGCGCAAAAAATTGACGGCAGTGCTTGTTTAGCAGCGTATCCTCCTTACACCACGTACATGCACATAGGTGTAGGAGCAGGGAAAAGTTCGGGAGGGTGAAGGATATTTTGCCCGAATTTACCCAAACTTGCCCGAAAAATGCTTGTGCGGCAAACTTTCCCTCTACAAATTTTCTGTAGCAGCTGCTTACTCATTATTATCAACTCTCACGAACTCTAAAATATGAAGACTTTCCTTTTCTTTCTGTTTTTGGGGGTAAATTTATTTTTCCATTGAGAAAAGAAAGTCGAAGTCAGAGTTTTATATTCTTTTGTTCCGTCAGACTCCTTGATCACTCATAGGAAACAAAGGTGTCGAAACTTAAGTGCCCGAAATTTCAGGGATTGTGCCCGAATTTTTGACAATTCAAAGCTTTTGGTGGTGCGCTTGCGCCCCCTGCTCCTACATCACTGTATATGCATTTTTTTCTAGAAATTGAATCCAACACACAGTAATGCCTTTGCTGAAGGCAGCACACCAGTTATACAAACAAGGGTCCAGCGCTTTATATGTTTTTTTTTTCGCGCAAACATAATGGGCTTGATTACTCGCCTGCATGAGACCCATATAATCGCCGGCTGATGTGACAGTGCAGATAAAAATTACACGGACTGGCCATGGTGTGCTTGTACAGAAAAATAAGAGCAATTTCATCGCTCTTTACCAAATAAACATTAAGCAAAGACTCGTACCTCAGCGTGCTAAGCGATTCATCGAAATTTATATCCGCTGGGCTAATCGCCGCAATCATGGCTGTCTTTGAGTTGCCGCCAAGATTCTCCTTCAGAAGCCAAGTCAATGCAGAATCACGGTAAGGAATGTATTCTCCTCGTTTTTTCTTAGATTTTGTCTGCGTAGCAAGGTAATTCTAAACAACGACAAACAGCAACACCTTTTTTCAGGGTGGGTTTACAGTGAGAGGCAAAGTGTCCCTGACATGAAAAAGAGTTTTGTTTCCTGTTAACAGAAACGAGTCTTTGGCTCCCCGAAATATTGTTTCCCAGGCCTATGTCTCACTCTTTCTATCCGTTGCAAAGGCGCTGCAAAAACATTCAAAAATGCAATCTCTCTTTTATCATGCCTTTGCTTTACACAAAAACCATCATAGGCAAAAAACAAACTGCAGCAAGTTATATAATAATATACCCCAGTTTGGCTGGAATAATACGGTATTTTTAAGTTGTAAATGCATCTGAACACAATTGTTCTGGAGCTTCACGAACCAGGTGAGCAATAGTTGTTATTATCAAATGTAACTATGGCAATTGTGATTATCTTTACTGGTTTCCATTATCCTATACAAAAGTTGCTGAAATTTTCATCGCACGGTGCGATTCTATAGAATCCACCAAATTGCAGCAAGGACGCCTGATGAGATACAAATCTTTCAATAACCTAGTTTGTAATTATGAGATTTTTTGCTGGAGTTTTAAATGATACTTGTGATTAACCTTGAATGTGCTTGGCCTACCTAGAGACATAAAAAATACTTGAACATCAAATCAACTAGCCATCAGCATTTAAACACACACATGTGTAACAACTACCACTCTGCACATTATTCACTATTGTACTACAAAAGCAGATGAAATAACAGAACGACCACAACAACGATGCTTCACATAAAACAGATGACACATCCACAAACAACAGCACATTTAAACTTACATAGCCTGAACAGTCCTAGAATGAAAACATTACATTACAAGATACTGTCAGAAGTAAATGCTAGGTTACAAGCTAATGCAAAAAGTTACCATTAACACAGGATGAGCTAAAAGTACATTCTGCATTTAAAAAACAATGGCAAAACTTGTTGCCATATTGAAGAGTTGACTCCAGCATATCCACAAAGCAATTGTTTCAATACAGTCTAAAAATATCATGCCAAGATTCTTACTTGCTCTGCTAGTGCTGAAATAACTTTTCCCAAAGTAGTGAGAGACTTATTGATATTAGCCCCTTCCTTCAGTCTCTTTCCTTTAGCACCTGTTGACTCGGCCCTTTCACTCCCCGCTAAGTCCACCAAACTGATTTTACTCACCTGCACAAGAAATATTTTATAACAACATAATATTTGGTAAGCAATGCACAGAGTTGCTGTAGATTCTAATCATGAACAATATAGGCACATATTGCAAACACTATCACACTGTTGTATTTTATTTGCATTCCTGATGATGGCTTAATGACTAACCTGAAACGTTGAATAAAATAATGTATTCCATATTTGTGGCTATATTGTTCGCAATAGCAACATAATATTCCTTGACCATTTTAACCAAAACTGTGCAAAACTATGTGGTCTTTTTTACATGTTTTGCTGTTGTTCCTCCAGATTTCATTAGTACAGGTGGCTTCACATGAATTGTGATTTTGCTCTTCACAACCAGCTTGTTTCACATAACAGCAGGACCTTACATTGGCATGAAAACTGCCAGCACAGGTAAAGAAACTGAGAAATTACAACATGTGACAAAATCAAAGTCATCCAGTTTCTATCTTAAGCTAAAAAACTTGCTTGAAATGTTTGAATATTGTGATTTACTAGTACTGTATTGATTTGCACACAAACCCATTATTAAGTTGTTTTTTTTGTAGATTGTAATTGAAAGTGAGAAACATCTCATGTTTCATGTGAACACAGCTTGTACAATTAATTCTAAATTTGAATATGAACAAATAAGAGAGCAAGACAATTAGAAACATACAAGACTTCCAACAGCATAAAAGTACTTTTTCTGTTTCTAAATTTGTGCAGACATCTTTTCTCTTTTGTGTGAAAACAATGCTGAACACACCATGTGAACGACTGCTGGTTGCATTCATGTTGGTAGCAGCAACTGTTCTGAAATGCACAATTGTAAAAGAGACATTTAATCAAATTCCATGTTGATAGGTTTTACATTAAAAAGAGATACCTTGCTTTGTTTCCCTCATCCATTAGATTATTAATGTCATTGAAAGACTGCACAGCCAGCTTTGACAAATCTTCAACATACGGTCCAAGAAGAGGATGCTCCCGCACTCTGAGATTTTTGTTATTTTTAGGGTTAAGCAAATCTCTAACTTGTTCACAATAAATTTCCATGTAGCTGACTTCCACAGAATAAGTTATAGTACCCTCTCCTTCACCAAGATTATTGTTGGCAGTGGACTCGGCGATTCTTGAAAACAACTCTTCACACATCTGAAATGTTTTTCAAATACGATCCATCAAATACTGTTTACTTCATTATGAAGCAAGAATATGTTTGGTACAACTGCCCAGACAGCAAAATATGTGATTTCAAGCTACATGATAGTCTTTATTATTTTCATTACACTTGCTTTGTACTCCCTTTGAAGTGTCATGACGATGAGTGGTCTCGAGGTGACCATCTCCACTTTCTCAGGGGCTATACAACTACTTATGTAGTGAACACTGCATTGAGTGCCAAGTCAATGACAACACCATGCATGAACCTTCATTTGCACCCATCCATTTATGGCCAAGTACTGTTTATCAAATTTTTGGGATTACCTAGCCAGGAATCAGACCAAGCCTACCAGCTTTAATGATGTGTGCTTAACCCTGTTCACCATTTAGCTGGTTATTATAATACTACAGGTAGATTAAATTGGTTAACATCTCAAACACAAAATGGTGTACAGGCATGCAACATCATAGTAGTCTCCACTATAATCACCTGTGGTATGATTCCAGAATGCTCCTTGGAATCATGTTTGCCCATCATCGTGTATGACTTTCCAGCGCCAGTTTGACCATAAGCAAATATGCAAACATTATAGCCATCAAATGCATGTTGCAACATTTCAACACCCAAATCATTATAAACTTGCTGCTGACTTGCAAACTTTTCATCAGTTGACTGAAAAAGCAATCAAGTATGAATTGTCAACCTAAAACATGGACTTATGCCAGCAGGCATCTCAGTTTTAATATAACACATAGTTATAGATTTTGTCAACAATGTTCTGAAGCAAAAATTGTAATGCAACTGTGTTTGATGTAATCATGTTTTTTGCAATAATAATATCTGAGGCAGTGATTAACTCCAAATAGATATCTTACTGAGCAACCACCGCCATTTGTTTGAACCTCAAACACCCTTTGTTGGGCAAAATATACAGTGAGTAGTAACATTTAGTGTCTTCATAAGACCTGGCTTACATTGATCAACTCAAGTTGCAGTAGATTTCTGGACCGCAAAGCCCACAAGCTGGAGGTTAAAAGAACCATCATAATCTTTCGCTTACCCTCTTTATTTCTCCAGGTGCTCTCACCTCAAAAAACTGCAAATGTTTTTTAAAATACTATGGCACTTCTACATCAATTAAATGGCTTACATGCATCATATGGGCTAATTGTAGAAGGTTAATGGAGTGCCTTTCTACCCACGTATGAACAAACTACACAGTGCAGATATGCAAATCAATCTGTAATAGCTAATCCACATCATCTAAGACACAGAATAACAAATAAGGCCTGTAAAAATTATCCTAAATGAATACAACAGGCAGACTAACTTGCTATACCTTAGATCTATAAAATCCATAATAAAATTAATTTGAAAGTTGAAACCAACTGCATACATTGCTTAATATTTTTAACAAAAACAGAAAGAGCAATACTTCAAGAGTTGTTATCAGCTGATGATTGTAGAAAAATCATAGCAAAAAAACTATCCTGTAAAGACAAGGTATTCTTTAATAATTTAATGTGAAAAAAGAAAATATAGATCAATAATTTTTAGTACTGATTGATCTGTTCACTGTAACGTTTGACTGCACTCTCAAAAACACATAAGCTGATATAACCAATAGTAACACCAAGCAAAAATATATTCACTCACATTCGTGTGAGACCAATAAGAATAATCAAAAGTAAAACTCTTCGGATTTTCTTTAGGTTGCTTTGGATTTGTGATTGCTGCAAAATAATGATGCTGCTGAGAAAATAGATTCATTAGAAACATAGGGTTAGCATACAATGTGCCAATACCATAGATTTACCATTTGTTGAAATAGGAAATCTATGACAAAAGAAACTTTCAATGCTTGTTTAACATCACAAGAGTGCAGTGAGATGAAAGAAGTATGAACAGATGAACACCTAACTGTATTTATCAAACAATTATTATGTAAAAATAAAAATAGTAAAGCCATAGCAGTTGCTGATTTAGACATTCACTGACTGTGCAGTCAGAACATGCAAATAACAGAATGCACACAAATGAAGCAAAAATCTACATTTAACACAATTATGCTACATATACCTTTGTGCTAAAGCATAAATACATACAAAAATCATTATATATAAAAATCGTTATATTAAAAAGTACTGACTTGTAGTGTTACCCTCCATTTGAATAATGCATTGTGCATTTCGCTGATTTTCCCTGCTGTTGAAAGGTCTAACCCGAACTGCAACTTTCACAGAAGACATAATCAAACCAGATGAAATACAATATATTTAACTTCCACAAATCAATCCATTTTATTATTCACAGCCAACAGTTTGTCAAAAAAAACTACTGCTGTTGGATACAATCTTCAAACGCATTGGCAAGCTTTTTCACATTTGACAATTATGTTACTATGTACAAAATACTGTGAAACACAGCATGCTGTTATTGTATTATTTTGAAAAACCAGAATATTTACTAAAATTAACATTCAAAAACATAATAATTTTTAATCTTAACAAATATGCTGTACCATTGTGTTGATTAAAAAAATCCAGTTAATTCCATAACCAATTTGCTAAGCTTTTTTGTACGCTTAACAGGTATATATGATTATCTGTATCAGACAACTATGAGCAAGTTTACTGACTAGCTATACTTCTGTCCACATGCTTTGCTACCAGACACCACTGATGTCTAGTAGCTTGGTGCTAAACATGAAGAATTTTGGAACGGCAAGATATAAAAATGCTTCTAGAAGTTCTAGAAATCCCTAGCCAAACAATGCTGTATTTTGCTGACTATAAGGCGCACCGGATTATAAGGTGCCATATCAATGAACGATCATTGAATAGTTTACTTTCACCAGATAAGGTGCATTAATCTTTCACAAATCCATTAAATTCCATATCTTCAGTGTCGAGTGTAACAGTTGTGCAATTTCAACATCAAGAATGCCTGGATCTTGTCAAAGCATGTCTCGTAAGCAAGTCTCTTAACAGGTGCCATGTTGAGGTCCTCCACACACCATAACATTATATGGTGAAACACAATATGTTTTACTCAACAAGGCACCTGAATAAGGTAGCCATAATGCTCTGACAAACTATCAAGCGGTGCAACTTTGTCAATATACAAGGCACACCGACAATTTTTCAGAAAATTTAAGGAATTTAACACCGTAGGATCTAGGTGGATTTACCTTCAAGACCCCCATGAGTCAATTTTTTGCCATCATTTTGCACCACCATAGCTCGCCAGCCAATTGAGTTGGAGAGCTGTTCAAACACATTAAAGATGCAGCAAAAAAATTGGAAAGTTTTGGGTTTTTTGTGGGTGACATCATAAATGGGATAGGTTTAAGCCTTTTTGGCCCAGGTTACCGGGCCCTAGGTGCCAGCGCCAAGAGCCAATTGTTTGACTCAAGTTTTTACTGGAAACTAAGCTATAATAACCAATGTGAAAAGAAATAAAATGTAACTTGAACCCTTAGCTATTGAGCAATTTGCGCTCCTACCAAGTCAACAGCCTGTGCCAGGAACAGCAACTCTTTGCACATCAACTTCATGACAATGCAAATGAACCCAGATAGCCAACAATGAAGAATTTGATACAAAAATCAAACAAAACAAGCCTTTATATAAGCAGTTTGAAAAAAACTAACAATCCAAAATATTTCATTTCTACAAGGAAAATGATTATCGATATATGTATATCTTTACCTATTTGTATGCATTTCATGTACAAAATGTGATTTCTCAAATATATACCATTTAGCTTGTGTCACACTACCAAGGTAATGTCATGACAGTAGATTCACATCAGACAATTGTAATCATTTTACTGTGATCAACAGTTCAGAATCTGCCACAAATTAACTTCACTGCACTTTGAGACTGGGTGGAAACCCACTGAAGTTCCATGATAAGAAGGTACTTAGACAGTAGGCCCGAAGCCTTTATCCCTCATAGTTAGATAAAGGTAGAATCTTCGGATAAAAATAATTAATTTTGCAGCCCAACCATGATATTGCACAATTCATGCAGTCCATGATAGCAAATAGGTTCCCCACTGCTGGTTTAAGATGACAACTCAGATATTGCACAGAAACCAAACATTTAGCAGCCCTCCTACAAAATATATAGTTTCTACACCATGTTAATGAAAAAAGCATAGGTACAATGTACATAACAAAGCAAGTTATAAATATTACATAAAGTACATTTATGTAGTCTTCAAATGGATAAATCCTTTGAGGGTGTTTGCAAACATCTTACGCTAAAAATGAGAAAAACCTGAATGGTTATTAATAGTTTCATACTGCGCTTGTAAGCAATCCAATTAGAAAAGTTCTAAAACAATTTCACTTCACTTTTACATTAGTACTGTACGGCAAAAATCTTGACCTAATCAGAATTCAGTAAACTTAGTTGAACTTGCCATAATACTTGCTTACATCCTAGATCAGTGGTTCCCAACCGGGGAGGAATTTCCACTTTATTATTTTAGTGACCTATTCGTTGTGTTTTACTTCTTTTTAAAGTTGCCATTAGCTCTTGCAATTAGTTATATCACATTATATTTGTAAGTTATTTAGTGGACTATCACACGTTTTTGTTGACAAACTTTAGTGCCATTATTTGAAAACAAATAGTTTTTGTCCCACTTTGATTAATCAAGTTATTGTCGTCAATAAAGACCATTATTCCAGTTGTAGTTAATACTAGTCTACGAACCCGAACAGAGTAGGAATGAACATTCCATAGGGAGGAATGAAAAGTTCCAAAATGAGTAAGGGAGGAATGGATCAAAAAAGGTTGGGAACCACTGTCCTAGATTGAATGTTTTGGCCCTAAAGTTTAAATTCCACAAGAAGTACACAAATGAAAAAAAGATCTTTTGAAGCATATTGCAATGCTATTTGATTTTATTTCCATTTGATTCAAAGCCAAGTGAAATACTTTGGATCGCCAAATGCCTGACTGAAGGATAACAATCATATCCATAGACAAGTGAAATTGCTGTACTGTGCAGCAAACAAGCTCAGAGGCACATTCACTCAGTGCTCTCTCCTGCAGTAAAAAACACTTCATTCTGTGCCTAGTGCATGCCAATGGCATTGTACCAGTGTTGGTAATCATGCGGTTTTCCTGTGAATTTGGGCTTGTTTTTTGTGGAATTGCAGTTTTTTTGAAGACTTGCAGGTTGCATGTTTTTGGGCTATTTTAATTGAAATTTGCTTGTTTTTTGGGCTTGTTTTTCATAGATTTCTCTTTTGTGGATTGCTTTTTTTCATATTTTATGGCATTTTTGCTGTTTCAATTTATTGCTAAAGGCATGTTGGGCGTGTTTTTATAAAAATTTGCTCACTTTGGGTTGTTTTTTTCAGATTTGCCTCCCTGCTTCTTTATTTAATTTTCTTGCTGGTTTTTCGTTTTATTGAATTTTCCTCCCAACACATGCTGGGCTTGTTTTTTGGTGAAATTACCGATTTTTGGCTTGTTTTTCAAATTTACTTGCTTGTTTTTGCAAAATAACCTGGCATCACTGCATTGTATGCTTGCCAATTGTGGAGCAAATACACGCAGACTACTATGAAGTGCTTACGTGTTGCATACATTGCTTACCAAATTATACATTACATACCAAGAAACGTAAGTGTTCACCCACATTAAGTTAACCATTATGTCTGCACCTTTGATGCCTTGTTTCGAAACAATCTGTTTCACTTTTTATAACGCTGTGTATAACTTCTTTATCTGATTGCTTTTAAAGGTCTGATGTTTTTACAAATCTTTTTTCCTCAATTACTTAACGCTCGTGCAAGATGGTAATCCCAACTGAGGTAGCTAGTGCGTTTTTTCAGTATGAGTCTCATCAGCATTGCCTATGTGCAGTAAACAAAACCTTCTGTGTGCTTCGTGGCACCTCAGGATTTCTGTATTGTTTTGTGATTCCTCTAGTCCAGGGGTCCCTGAACTGGGGTATATTTGCCTATCTGAAGGGATACATTTCAGGTTAGCAATAGAAGGAAAAAATATGTTTATATATTATTCATTTCGAATTATTTATACATATATCAGTGAATCTTATTTTCAAAAATCATTGTGGGCTTAATGGGTAATAATATTATGTTATTTTCCTCTGCCTTTAGTCATAAAACATTTTAAGGGTGTATGCTCATCTATCGAAATGCTGAAGGGATCATGGCCAGAGAAAGTTTGGGAACCCCTGCTTAGTTGTAGATGATGTGTGCAAGCCAAACATACAAAAAGGGAAGAGAATAGGCATATAACTAACAAAACACCAACCATCAAATCCTGCTTTAAATTCAGTAAAAACAATTGGTTGTCAACTTCATGCTAAAGCACTGAGGAAGGCTAAAATCAGATCAAACTTGGACGCAGCCCAATATACTGGCAGTGTTCCTTTTAACCACATCCAGGAACAAGTGCTGGTGGAGCCACTGTCGCTCCTGGGGGTCACCTGACATACCAACAAGTTTATTTGCAAAGCAGCTCAGAAAAGGGGCAATGGACTTGCTATACACACTAGTGGCTTTGATTGCAACTGGTTGAAAATAATTGTCAAGGAGGTCATTGTATTTTTGGCATTTGTCTGTCTCATCATTAGTTGCTACGCCATCTGGTTTAGCGGCGCTGACTACATAGTGGCTTGGAGGAAACATGTCCACAACCTTTGCGTCCCAAATGAGGGTCCTGCCCCTGTACCAAAAGTCAAAATCCAGACCATTAGGCCTCCATCCCCTGCCAAGCCAACAGGATCCACGACAGAGGTAAGACCAATGCGGGTCAATTACCCTTTGAGAATGGAGCTGATGGATGAATGCCTGGGGACGTGGTCCACATTCTTAATGCAGAAAATCCATGAACACAACTCTGAACTATGACTGTGCCCAACCAAGTCATTAATATGAATGTGCAAGCAAATCCTACAAAAAACATTGAATAAACATTATGCATAACTTACAATCCCTCTCAAATGCAAGGCAGGCAATAGATTGAGAGCTGCAAAACAATATAGGCTATCTTCTTAAAGCTGCAATTATCAGGACAAATATCCAACTTTGTTCAGGATGGCTCCAAAATATGAACAAAGGTTGGCCTATGCAAATGGTGGCTGTACTAAAAATCTGCACAATGCAAATAAATATATTCTACAGTACTACTGTACATTACTTCCAACATGTCAAATCCTATCACTATCATTTCGGCACACCTTATTTCTTTATAATCCGTTTTATTGACTATTGTTTTTGTCATGTGTCTTGTGCTTTAGCCCACATCATTAGCCCAACATTCTCAAGGTTATGGCATTGATTCCTAAATTCCCAAACTGCATTTGTCACTTACACATCGTATTTTGCATAGTAGGCATTAGCTTCTGAAACCGCATATTCATTAGTGGTGAACTGATGAAACGCTCGGTACTCTCATCTAGTGTCACACTTTTGTGATATATGACGACGCTGGTCAGAAAACACGTCTCTATTAATTTCATTCTGTTTGACAACAACAAGGAGATAATTTTGATTGGCTCCTGCACAGACCTTAACACCTTGGTGTCTGGGTGGTTTTGGCGATTTTCGCAAAAAAACAAACAGCAGTTTTCGGTTGCCTTACCAACGCCCTAGCTCCTCCGCCGATTGCGCTAGAGACCTGTTCAACGGCTCAAACGGATCAGCCAGTCTAATAGATAGCACTCGAAAAAAAATTTTTGCCTGGGGGTGCAGGTTTTTTTGTGACGTCATAAGTGAAGTAGTTTTAAGGTCATTTTGGCTCATGTTGCTTGGCCTAGAGCCCAACCACTAGGGAAAAGTGTTTCGCTGAAGTTTTCACTGGAAACTAGACTTGAGTCCGAGTCTTTTGAGCCTTTGATCGACTTTCTAGCGTTTCTGGTTCTAAAGTTATGATCTAAAATAAACAAATTAATTAATTAACTAATTAGTCAAATATTTTTACTAACTTACATCACAACTTTTGAACCCGAAACCTCAGCAGGTCATCCAAAGTATCAAAAGACTCGGATTGTAGCCTAGTTTCCAGTAAAAACTTCAGCGAAATACTACCACTTAACGGTTGGTGCCCAGGGCCAGGCAAAGTGGGCCAAGGTGGCCTAAAAGTCCTTCACTTATGACGTCACTCACAGAAAACCCGCACCCCCAAGCAAAAAATTTTTTTCGAGTGCAATCTACTAGACTGGCCGATCCGTTTGAGCTGTTGAACAGCTCTCTAGGGCAATCGGCGGAGGAGCTAGGGCGTTCGTAAGGCAACCAAAAATTGCTATTTTTTAGGCCGGAATCGAAGTACAAATATACCATAGGCCGGCTCTATACGTGTTAATGTTGACTCTGGTTCTTGTTCCTGCACCGGCTCGAACCTAAACTATTGACTCGGGCTCCTGGTCTGGCCGGGTTCTACACCGGCTCCATCATCACCTCTGATGACAATGATTGAATAATGTAGTAGTTGGGAACCGTTAAGTGTTTTGCTTCCCTCAGTGTTGATTGTGTACTAATATCTACCCTGATGCACTATGAGTAACTTTTATTTTTATTTTATGGGTTTGCCACAGACTCATGATCTCCAGGATAAAGCTAGCCATTTCATCCAGCCACAACTTCCGCACTTGGCAAAAAACACGCCAAAGAAAAAAGTGCAAATATGCTATTAAAACATTAAAAATGCACCCAAATTTTATAACAATGAAATCACAAGACCAAAACTCACTCACACATAATTTTGAACTTTCAAATTCCAAAATAAGACCAACTTTCCATGAACGTCAATGCAATGCAAACACCCGTTTTTAAAAAATAGACATGTGACCACGATTATTTTCAAATGAATATCAGATACTATTATCACCATCAATCAGCGATGAAGTCTCAAGATTTGGTCTCAGTCTCAAGATCAGAGGTGACCAGATATTAATATTTTAACTCCTGATCTGTATACGAAACATTTTTGCATATCCACATCCAATCCTTATTCAAAAATTTCAGAAATTTAGTATCCAATATCCATCCATATCCAAATGCAACACTGGCTAAATACAAAAAAAACAGACAGTGGTTATAAGTCTGCCAGTCCACCTTATTTTTGAAAAATTCATCCGTCGCCTGTACCATGACACTAATCCATGACAAGTGTGCATTGGAGTGCACTACGCTTGGTAGAAACATAGTAAATCTAAACCTAAACTACAAATCTGAAAACAAAAGTTTGGAAACTTTTGAAAAAATAAATAAAAACCAGTACCATGAATAGTGCAACCACTATTACCAAAACAAAAGGTGTCCGATCATAGCAAGAGTCAATGCGCAAACCATTCACACAGTAAGACACGTCTACTTGACTACCATGACAATGCTGCTAATGTGACAAACTCAGCCTTCTATTCCAACCGTGTCATCGCCAGTGGAACTATAGCCACTTTCAAACAAAAACACCCTGTCATTTTGTGACCCAATCCATAAAAATAACATCACATCTTGTTCACTTTCAATTGGAAAAACAGAAAAGTAGTGCATATCTTGCAGCCAGAGGTATAGCTCTGCTGTGGTTATTTTTTCATTTGAACTGCAATGTATCTGACTTTGTCTACGTATAACACAGTTCATGGCAACAGCAGTTGGTACAATGAACCAGGTTGAGCGAGAATTCCTGCTGTGCGAGTAGTCATCGTTTGGACTCTCAGCATTGTTTTTTTCAGCTCAGTTAATGGAGGCACAACTCTTTTTATGGGAAAACTTTTGATCATGATGTAAGCTACAGTACTTTTTTAACAGGTTTTGAAAACCAGACACAGGTTTACAATTTGGGTTAGTGTTTTAGGTAATATGACAAAGATAATCCACTAATCCATGGATATAGTCCTTGTCATGTGCTCAATTCAACCAATCTGGTTCAGCTAATGGCAGAAGAGCTCCAGCATTCAATCAGTTGATATAATAAAGCAAACAGATTTTGTAACACTGAGAGTAGATCACAGTATAAAATATAGTAAACCATGTAACTTACAAAAACTACAAACTCAAACTGTCTTTTAGCAAAGGTTGACTGTATAAAACTTGAGGAAGAATGTTCAAAATTCAAATGAAAAGAAATGTAGCTTAAACACTGAAATGACCAAGGGCGGCCAACAGGTCAATCGCCGAGTGTCACTTGATCGATCGCACCTGAATTTGTATTGAATTGACAAGATACCTAAAAAGATCCATTTTCAATCAATATATATTACAGGAAGTACATAAAAATTATCCATTATTTAGTTGGTCACCTATATCCTTTGGTGCCTTTTGCAATGGCTGACCATAGGCTAGCTCGGCAGATGCACGAAGATATTGTAATATGTTTTTCTATTATTGTGTGCCAATCATGGTTGAGGCATAATAGATACTTTGCCTTCTGTCTGTGCATCACTTACTAAGGCAATGGTACACTAACATTGTATTTGCACATGTGATACTCAACTTTGGCATTTTGTATTTGTGACTATATTACTGACCGGTAGCTATCAAAAAATTTTCTAGTCGATCCCAGTTAAAGACAAGTTTGCCACCCATGAAATATACTATTAGCCTACACAACACACGCATATGCCACTCAGCACAACAAACAAGCAACATACCAGCATTATAAGACCAGCTTACTACTTCTACTTCGCTGGAAAAAAATTTACGATAAAGTAACACGAATTATCACTGATTGTGATGGGTGCAGTAGAGACAGCACAATCCAAGATTTTTCAGGCCCAGACCACCCATAGCCTGCAACATCCAGGCCATAACCGCCCATTATTCTTTGCCAAACTGTCCCACTAAACAATTGGCAGACTTGTCAATTTTTGCCTCCTGAGGCAAAATATCTTCCATGGCTCTTTGCTTTCCGAGGCAAAATATCTGCTGAGACTATTTTGCCTTTTTTGGAACATGATTGGTTGAAGTGGTCATGTCATGTGACAAGCACAGTATGCAAAGTTACATGCTTCGGTTAGTGTGTAAGCTTAAAACCCTTAACTGAACACCCTAAACCTAAACCCCTGAAGCAATGCTTCAATGAGAGAGGTTCACACCAAGCAGCAATAGAGTTCACTCGACAAGATCACTCTATTACTACTAATTGTCTCAGTCTATGCATATCCTACTTGACTCATGACCACCTCAACAATTGTGTTCAACTGAAGGCAAAGTGGCCCACTGCACACTTGGCCTAATAAAGCACAAGAGACACCACCTATTCGTATTCCTAATGCTTATAAACAGCAAACTTGACAATCATATCACATAACATAATACTAATAGGCTATAAATAAAGTACTTTTCAGAGTCAAATCGCATGAATTGAAAAAGCAAGCTGAAGTTTTACCACACCAAGCTTTTTATTAGTCATTTGTTTGGTAACAATGGTTCCATTTTAACACCATCCATGATTTCACCTTCATAATTTCATTTATTAATGGAACCCATTGCTGCACTTTAACCATACCTAACTACAGACCAAAGTTACGTGAGCCGGCAGTCGTCTAGCCGGCAGTAAATAAAACGGATCCGGCAAAATATCGCTAAAAATGCGGGCTGGATGTGACGGCTGACGTAACCCAGAGAGAAGGTAGCCGGCAGTCGAAGAAAGTGCAAAAAAACGATATGTAGAGCGTCATATGATTTGAATGCCTGGAAACGTGCATGG